>Ga0116223_10000770_pt1 | contig 36743 bp, 30 predicted proteins | sample Sb_taG_3_FD_90092 | JGI IMG/M metagenome (GOLD analysis project Ga0116223, IMG submission 90092) | Peat soil microbial communities from Weissenstadt, Germany - Sb_50d_a_PC metaG | ecosystem: Environmental > Terrestrial > Soil > Wetlands > Peat | place: Germany: Weissenstadt | collected 2010-09-21 | reverse complement strand
GCACAGGCTCATCGACGACATGGTCGCCTCGGCGCTCAAATGGTCGGGCGGCTATGTCTGGGCCTGCAAGAATTACGACGGCGACGTGCAGTCCGACACGGTGGCGCAAGGCTTCGGCTCGCTCGGCCTCATGACCTCGGTTCTCCTGACGCCGGACGGCAAGACGGTCGAGGCGGAGGCCGCACATGGGACCGTGACGCGGCACTATCGCGAATATCAGAAGGGCAGGGACACCTCGACCAATTCGATCGCCTCGATCTTCGCCTGGACGCGCGGCCTCGCGCATCGGGCCGAGCTCGACGACAATGCCAAGCTGGCGAAATTCGCCGCGACCCTTGAAAAGGTCTGCGTCGATACGGTCGAGGCCGGATATATGACCAAGGACCTCGCCCTGCTGGTCGGCGACCAGCAAAGATGGCTCTCGACGACCGGCTTTCTCGACAGGATCAGCGAGAATATGCACCGCGCCATGGAATCGGCTGCAGCCTGATGCGCGGCAACGCACCCGGCTGCTCGGCAGCCGAGCAACACTCGCCTGCGGCTTTGGCCAGCCACTCGACAAGTGATTGTCTCGCCGCACGCATCTCGATATAAGGCCAGCGTTTTGGTTAGAGGTGCGGAGATTCGACACGTGCCGACCGATACAATCGGTGTGGACTACCGGCCGTCCGAAGACGAGCCTTTCATGAATGAGCGCCAACGCGATTATTTTCGTCGCAAATTGCTGACGTGGAAGGAGGATATCCTGCGCGAAGCCCGCGAGACCCTGGTCGTCCTGCAAAACGAAAACGAGAACCTGCCGGATCTGGCGGATCGCGCCTCCTCCGAAACCGATCGGGCGATCGAGCTTCGCGCCCGCGACCGGCAGCGCAAATTGATCGCCAAGATCGATTCGGCGCTCGGCCGGCTCGATGATGGCAGCTATGGCTATTGCGAGGAGACCGGCGAGCCGATCTCGCTGAAGCGGCTCGATGCGCGCCCGATCGCGACCTTCTCCATCGAGGCGCAGGAGCGCCACGAACGGCGCGAACGCGTCTACCGCGACGGGTGAATTCCCTCTCCCCGCTTGCGGGGAGAGGGGTGCCACTCCGCGAAATTGCTTCCTATATTGCATCGAGCTAGCTTGTCTGAGCGCCCGGCGCCGGCTGTGCCGCGCCATGGATCTTCAAGCCCTTCCGGAAAGATAAAATGTCCCACGCCAAACCGCTCGGTCCTGCCGAGCTTACGCTTTCCACATCCGCCCCGGCCAAGCCCGCCGGCCCGGCCGTCACAACGGCGCGGCTCGCCAACGGGCTCGATATCGTCGTCATCCCCGATCATCGCGCCCCCGTGGTCACCCATATGGTCTGGTATCGCAATGGCTCGGCGGACGATCCGGTCGGCAAGTCGGGGATCGCGCATTTCCTCGAACATCTGATGTTCAAGGGAACCAAGGATCACCCGGCGGGCAAATTCTCCGAATTGATCGCCGATCTCGGCGGCCAGGAGAATGCCTTCACCTCGAACGACTACACCGCCTATTTCCAGCGCGCCGCCAAGGAACATCTCAAGGTCTGCATGGACTATGAGGCCGACCGGATGAGCAATCTCGTGCTCACCGACGAAGTGGTTAAGCCCGAACGCGACGTCGTGCTCGAGGAGCGCCGCATGCGGACCGATTCCGATCCCGCCGATCTCCTGAACGAGGCGGTGCAAGCGGCGCTCTTCACCCGCCATCCCTATGGCACGCCGGTCATCGGTTGGGCCGACGATATCGAAGGCCTCGGGCGCGCCGACGCGCTCGCCTATTACGAGCGTTTCTACACGCCGGAAAACGCGATCCTCATCGTCGCGGGGGATGTGGACCCCGCCGCGGTCATCGATCTCGCCACCACGGTCTACGGCAGCATTCCCGCCCGCGGCGCAGCGCCGAAGCGCTTCCGTCCGCGCGAGCCGGACATCCACGCGCATCGGCTGGTGACGCTCGCCGACCAGAAGGTCGAGCAGCCCTCCTATCAGACCGTCTTCCGCGTGCCGTCCTATCGCACCGCGGCGCGGGGCGAGGCCGAAGCGCTGGAAGTGCTCGCCCATTTTCTCGGCGGCGGTCAGGCGAGCCTGCTCTTCAAGACTCTCGTCATCGACAAGAAGATCGCGGTCTCCGCCGGCGCCCATTACGCCGGCACGGCGCTCGACGACACGCGCTTCTACGCCTATGCCTCGCCCGCGCCCGGCGTCTCGCTCGAGACCCTAGACAGCGAGATCGAAAGGATCATCGCCGAGGTGGCGAAAAAGGGCATAGAGGAGGCCGATCTCGCCCGCGCCAAGACGCGGCTCGTCGCCGACGCGATTTATGCGCAGGACAGTCAGGTGGCGCTCGCGCAATGGTATGGCGCTTCGCTTGCCGCCGGTCTTGCGCTTACGGATATTGCGTCCTGGCCCGAGCGGATCGAAGCGGTCACGGCGGCCGATGTCGTGAAGGCAGCGCGCTGGCTCGACCGGCGGTGCAGCGTCACCGGCTTTCTCCTGCCCGAGCAGGCGGCTGCGGCATGAGGTGGCTGATCACATGACCGCACATTCCAAGACCGAGACGGGCGAGGCCGCCACACCGTCCCGCGCGGCAAGCGTGCAGACCATCGTCTCGCCAGGCGGCATCGGGGCCTGGCTCGTCGAGGATTATGCGGTGCCGCTCGTCGCGCTCGAATTCGCCCTGATCGGCGGCGCCGCGCAGGACCCGCAAGGCAAGCCGGGCGTCGCAACTCTGCTGGCCGGGCTGCTCGATGAAGGCGCGGGGCCGTATGATTCGGACGCCTTCCACCGCGCCCTCGAAGAACAGGCCATCGAGCTTTCGTTTTCGGCCGACCACGATTTTCTCTCAGGCCGGATGCAGACGCTGGCGCGGAACAAGGCGCAAGCCTTCGAATTGCTTCATCTCGCCGTCGCCGAGGCGCGGCTCGAGGCGGACGCCTTCGAGCGGGTGAAGAGCCAGATCGCGGCCGGCTTGAAGCGCGAGTTGAACGACCCCGACCATGCCGCGAGCCGCGCCCTCCGCGGCCTTTCCTATCCGGGCCATCCCTATGGCGCGCCGCTGCGTGGCGATCTCGACACGCTCCCCGATCTCACGCGAACCGATGTCTTCGACATGCGCGCCGCGACCTTTGCCCGCGACAACTTGAAGATCGCCGTGGTCGGGGCGATCGATGCGGAAACGCTCGGCAAATATCTCGACGAGGTCTTCGGCGCTCTGCGCGAGGAGGCCTCGCTCGCGCCAGTCGCGGATGTCGTCTTTTCGGGCGCCGGCACGCGCCATATCGTCGATCTCGACGTTCCGCAATCGACGATTCGCTTTGGCCGGCAGGGCATCGCGCGCAGCGACAAGGATCTCATTCCCGCGATGGTGGTCAATCATGTGCTGGGTGGCGGAGTGTTTTCGGCGCGGCTCTTCAAGGAAGTGCGGGAGAAGCGCGGGCTCGCCTACTCCGTCTATTCGCGGCTCATCGATGAGGACCATGCGGCGATGCTGTGGGGCGGGACCTCGACCAAGAACGAGCGCGCGGCCGAATCGATGCAGGTGATCGAGGCCGAGATCCGCAATTTGAGCGAAGCGGGCCCGACCGAGGAAGAGCTCGACAAGGCGAAGAAATATCTGATCGGCTCCTATGCGCTGCGTTTCGATACGTCGACCAAGATCGCCGGCCATCTCGCCAGGCTGCAGGCCGAAGGCTACGGCGTCGATTTCCTCGACGAGCGCAACAGGCTGATCGCCGGCGTGACCATGGAAGACGCCAAGCGCGCCGCCAAGCGCCTGTTCGGCGACGGCTCGCTCCTCGTCGCTGTGGTGGGACGGCCGGTGGGGATGTAGATTGCCTGCCGCTCCTCTCCCCATTTCGCTGACGCTCATGGGGAGAGGGGACACGCCAAGCGAGGAATGATGCCCGTCCGCCGCCTCGATCCCGTGCTCGTCGATCGCATCGCCGCCGGCGAAGTCGTCGAGCGGCCGGCCTCCGCGGTCAAGGAACTCGTCGAGAATGCGCTCGATGCCGGGGCGAGCCGCATCGAGGTCGCCATCGAAGCGGGCGGCCGGCGGTTGATCCGCGTCATCGACAATGGCGCCGGCATGAGCGCTGAAGATCTCGATCTCGCGGTCGAGCGCCACGCGACATCGAAATTGCCGGACGGCGATCTCAGCTCTATCGCGACGCTCGGCTTTCGCGGCGAGGCTCTGCCCTCGATCGGCTCGGTCGCGAGCCTCGACATAACCACGCGCTCAGCGGGCGCGGCGCATGGCTCAGCCATCCGCGTCGATCAGGGCGTGAAGGGCGCGCTCGTGCCGGCGGCGCAGCCGCAGGGCACGCGGGTCGAGGTGCGCGAGCTTTTCGCCGCGACCCCGGCGCGGCTCAAGTTCTTGAAGAGCGAGCGCGCCGAGGCGCAGGCCGTCGGCGATGTCATCCAGCGCCTCGCCATGGCGCATCCTTGCGTGCGCTTCACGCTCTCCGGCCCCGACGTGACGGGCTTGGACTACGCGCCATGCGCGGCGGACGAAGCAGGCCTGCTGCAGCGGCTCACCCAGGTCCTCGGCAAGGAATTTCGCGCCAATGCGCTGCCCCTCGATGCCGCGCGCGAGCGCGTGCGCCTTCATGGCTTCGCCGGCCTGCCGACCTGGCACCGGGCCAATGCCTCGGCACAATATCTCTTCGTCAACGGCCGGCCGGTGCGCGACAAGCTCTTCGCCGGCGCGATCCGCGCCGCCTATATCGACCATATGCCGGCCGGCCGCTATCCGGCGCTCGTCCTGTTCGTCGCCTGCGATCCGGGCGAGGTCGACGTCAACGTGCATCCGGCCAAGGCCGAAGTCAGGTTCCGCGACTCGGGGCTCGTCCGCGGCCTTCTGATCGGCGCGCTGAAACAGACCTTGGCGGCGGCGCTGCATCTGGCGACGCCGTCCGGCGCCGCCGCTACGATCGAGGTGGTCACCCGCCGCCAAGGCATGAACGGCGCTTGGCCGCGCGCCAGGCCGCATGCTGCGGAATGGAGCCCGGATCGCTCGCCCGCCAATCCGGGCTTCGCCGAAGAGCAGGCGCGCTTCGAAGAATTCGCGCCCGGCGCCGAAGCGCGGGCGCATGCGGGGGAGCCCGAGACCTGCGCGGCGCCGCTCGGCGCGGCCCGCGCGCAGGTGCACGAGACCTATATCATCGCGCAGACGCAGGACGGGATCGTCATCGTCGATCAGCACGCGGCGCATGAGCGGCTGGTCTACGAGCGGCTCAAGGCGGCGCGTGCGCAGGAGGCCATCGAGCGCCAGCCGCTGCTTATCCCGGCGGTCGTCGACATGGACGAGGCCAGCGTGGCGCGGCTCATCGATGCGGTGCCGCTGCTCGCCGAGTTCGGGCTCGCAATCGAGCCTTTCGGGCCTGGCGCGGTCTTGCTGCGCGAACAGCCAAGCCTGCTGAAGAGCCTCGATGCGGGGCGCCTGCTGCGCGATCTCGCCGACACGCTCGCCGAAGATGATCGGACGACCGTGCCGCTCGAGCGGCGGCTCGATCATGTGCTCGCGACGCTCGCCTGCCATAACTCGGTCCGCGCCGGCCGGCGGCTATTGCCGGAGGAGATGAACGCGCTGCTGCGCGAGATGGAACAAACGCCCGGCGCCGGCCAATGCAATCACGGCCGCCCGACCTATATCGAACTGAAGCTCGCCGACATTGAGCGCCTGTTCGGGCGGAGATGATGGAGAAGCAATTCATCTCATGGAATCCACGCGATCAAAAGCATGAATCGCTACGCGCGTTCCTTTTCCCCTTGCGGGAGAAGGTGCCCCGCGAAGCGGGGCGGATGAGGGGTTACGCGACCCCTCACCCGGTCGGCTCCGCCGACCACCCTCTCCCGCAAGGGGAGAGGGTTCGCGCACCCGGGCATGTGAGGATGCCTTATCTGAGCCATTGCTCTAAGTGTGCATCGTGAACCTTCTTCTCCTCGGCTCGGGCGGACGCGAGCATGCGCTCGCCAATCAATTGGCGAAAAGCCCCTTGCTCGACGTTCTCTACGCGGCGCCCGGCAATCCGGGCATCGCGCGGCTCGCCACGAATATTGGGCTCGATCCGTCCGATCACCCCGCCGTCATCGATTTCTGCCAGTCGAACGACATTGGCTTCGTCGTCGTGGGGCCGGAGGCGCCGCTCGTCGAAGGCATCGTCGATGCGCTGGAGGGCGCCGGCATCACAGCCTTCGGGCCGAGCCGCGCCGCCGCGCAGCTCGAAGGCTCGAAAGGCTTCGCCAAGGAGCTCTGCCGCCGCGTTGGAATCCCGACCGCGGATTATGCGCGGTTCACCAAAGCCGCGCCGGCGAAAGCGTACATCCGCAAGCGCGGCGCGCCCGTCGTCGTCAAAGCCGATGGGCTTGCCGCCGGCAAGGGCGTCGTCGTCGCGCAGAGTCTCGCGGAGGCGGAGGCGGCCGCGGACATGATGCTCAAAGGCGGCTTCGGCGCGGCGGGACGTTCGATCCTCATCGAAGACTATCTCGAAGGCGAGGAAGTCTCCTTCTTCGCGCTCTGCGATGGCAAGACGGCGCTCGCCTTCGCCTCGGCGCAGGACCATAAGCGCGTCGGCGATGGCGATACGGGGCCGAACACCGGCGGCATGGGCGCCTATTCGCCGGCCCCGATCATGGATCAAGCGCTTGAGGCACGCGTCATGGCCGAGATCGTCGATCCCGCCTTGCGCGGCATGGCGGAGATGGGCATGCCCTTCAAAGGCGTGCTCTTCGCCGGTTTGATGATCAGCCGCGACGGGCCGAAGCTCATCGAGTTCAACGTCCGCTTCGGCGATCCCGAGGCGCAGGCCATCCTGCCGCGGCTCAAAGAGGATCTTCTTGTGCTGATGCTCGCCTGCGCCGAGGGGCGGCTCGCCGAGCGCAGGCTCAAATTCTCGCCCAAGAGCGCCTTGACCGTGGTGCTCGCCGCTGAAGGCTATCCCGGCACGCCGAAGAAAGGCTCGGAGATCCGCGGGCTCGACAAGGCGGCGGCGATGCCGGGCGTGCTAGTGACGCAGGCCGGAACAAGGCGCGAGGGGCGGCGGCTTCTCGCCGACGGCGGGCGGGTTTTGAGCGTGACGGGCGTTGGCGCCACGCTCGCAGAGGCGCGCATCCGCGCCTATGCCGGGGTCGACGCCATCGACTGGCCGGGCGGCTTCTGCCGCCGCGACATCGGCTTGCGCGCGGTGAAGGGGTGCGGCCCCTGTCCGCGCTAGCGGGGGAGAGGGAAGCGCAAGCCTCTCCCCGCTTGCGGGGAGAGGGTAGAGTGAGGGGTCGGGTGATTTGCACCAAGCGGTGCACCCCCCCTCCCTAACCCTCCCCCGCAAGGGGGGAGGGAACGCGCGCCCCGAGAATCACGATTTTCGTATCCCCATAGACGCGCGTTTCGAGAATTCGATAGAGGTCAGGCACGAGAAGCTCGGCATCCGCCCTCTCTTCAACGACGACCAGCGCGCGCGGAGCAAGCCAACTGCCGTCGCGCAACGCGACGAGCGCAGCTTCCGCGAGATGTTGGCCATAGGGCGGATCGAGGAAGGCGAGGCTGAAGCGCTCGCCCGGCGGCGCTTGCCCAAGCTTGCGCGCATCGCGGCGAAAGATCCGCGTCGCGCCGCCGAGCCCGAGCGCATCGACGTTGGCGCGGATGAGCGCGCGGGCCTCGCCTGACGTCTCGACGAACAAGGCCTTGCGCGCGCCGCGCGACAGAGCTTCGAGCCCCATCGCGCCGGTGCCGGCGAAAAGGTCGATCACCGCCGCGTCGGTCACCGGATCATCATAGGCATGCGCGAGGATGTTGAAGATCGTCTCGCGCAAACGGTCGGAGGTCGGCCGGATCTCGCTGTCGGCTGGGCTTTGCAGAACCCACCCCTTGAACCGCCCGCCGATGATGCGCATGAGGCTCCTTATGAACTCGCTGAGCCGCCATTGCGAGCGAAGCGAACAGCGCGAACCCTCTCCCCTTGCGGGAGAGGGTGGCTTGCGGAGCAAGCCGGGTGAGGGGTCGCGCGACCCCTCATCCGCCTCGCCATAGCCCGCCGCATGCGGCGGGCGTTCCATGATTGAGGGCGTGCGAAGCACGCCCCATGGCTCGGCACCTTCTCCCACAGGGGGAGAAGGAACGCACACGCACATTATGGATTGCTTCGCTTCGCTCGCAATGACACGGCAAGCGGCTCGACGGATCAGGCGATAATCTTAGCAAACCGCTTGAAGAATAATACGTCAACGTCTCCGCGGCAGGCGTCCCTTGCGGCCGGCGGTGTCAGGTCGGGGGTTGCCTCGGTATTTATTGCCAGACCTTTGCCGCTTCTGTGCGCCTGCAATCTTCTTCTTTGTCGGCGCTGGCGCGGCGACCCGCCGCTCGACCTCCACCACGCGGCCTTTGCGGTCTTCGGTCGCGCCGCGCTCGATGCGACGGCGGCCGGGGCCGCCGCTCTCGTCCTTCCGTTTTTCCGATTCGGCCCGCAGCGCCGAGACATGTTTGCGCGGCCCCGGCAGCGGCCTTCCCCTCGGCTTTGGCGGCTCGGGATCAGGCGCCGCATGTCGCGGCTTCGCGCGTCGAAACGGTGCAGAACCCGACGCACCTTCTGGTCTCATCTCCGACTGCTGCGGCGCCTCGATCGGCGCTTCCAAGTCGGCACCGGCCTCGCGCAACAAAGACGGCCCAAGCTGGTCGCGCAACACGCGGGTCCGCACTTCTTCGAGCGCGCCTTCGGGAAGCTCGCCGAGCTGGAAGGGACCGAAGGAGAGGCGGATGAGCCGATTGACGGCGAGGCCAAGATGTTCGAGCACCCGTTTGACCTCGCGGTTCTTGCCTTCCCGCAGGCCCAGCATCAGCCAGCAATTGGCGCCCTGGATGCGGTCGAGCACCGCCTCGATCCCGGCGTAATGAATGCCGTCGAGTGTGATGCCTCCGGCGAGCCGGTCGAGGCTCGCCTGATCGATCTGGCCATTGGCGCGCACGCGATAGCGCCTGAGCCAGCCGGTCGCCGGCAGTTCGAGGACGCGGGCGAGGCCGCCGTCGTTGGTGAGGAGCAGCAATCCTTCCGTGTTGATATCGAGCCGTCCGACGCTGACGAGGCGCGGCGCTTGAGGATGGTGCGCGGCGAGATAATCAAAGATCGTCGGCCGGCCCTGCGGGTCCTTGTTGGTCGTCACCAGGCCGCGCGGCTTATGGAAGAGGAAGAGCCTGGTGCGCTGACGTTGCGCCAGCGGGTTGCCGTCGACGCTCACCTGATCCTCAGGGCCGACGCTCACCGCCGGGCTGGTCAGCAGCTTGCCATTGACGGCGACGCGCCCTTCGGCGATCCAGGCCTCGGCGTCGCGGCGCGAGCAGAGGCCGGCGCGGGCCATCACCTTGGCAATGCGCTCTCGCCGCGCCGCCGACGCGCCGGGCTCGACCGGCGTGGCGCGACCTATTTTGGTCTTGGGACGGCGATTTGTGGTCTTCGGGCGGCGATGTCTGTCTGGTCTTTCTTGGCGCATGCGGCTTGATAGCAGAACGGCTGAATGGCGCGAACTCTGGAGTGTGACATGACGAGCAGCAAGCTCGACCCCATGTTGGAAGCCTTCGAGGAAGCGGGTGCCGCCGGGCAGCGCGGCGAAGTCCCGATCGGCGCCGCCATCGTCCACGGCGGCGAGGTCATCGCGCGGGCCGGCAACCGGACGCTTGAGATGAAGGACCCGACCGCGCACGCCGAAATCCTGGCGATTCGGGTCGCTTGCGAAAAGCTCGGCTCAGAGCGGCTCGCCGGCTGCGACATCTATGTGACGCTCGAGCCTTGCGCCATGTGTGCGGCGGCGATCTCCTTCGCCCGCCTGCGCCGGCTCTACTGGGCCGCCGCCGACCCGAAGGGCGGGGCGGTGGAGCACGGGCCGCGGCTTTTCACCCAGCCGACCTGCCATCATGCACCGGAATCCTATGGCGGCATCCGCGAGAACGACGCGGCGATGCTGCTCAAGGCCTTCTTCGCCGACAGGCGATAGCTTGGCTTGCACGCATGGTGCGATTCCGGTTTTCGCGAGCAAGTCCAGGCTGGAACAATGCTTGTTCCCAGCAATTCCTGAGGGGCATGTCCGGCACCGGATCGCTACTTGACAGGGAACCGCCCCAAGCCCACAAGAACTGACCCTGATTGAGCTCGCGACCGGGCGTTGAATTCTTCTGAAGTCCGCGCGAATTGAGAGACTTAATCGATAACTTGACGGATTGGCCGTAATGCAAGCCGCAGCTGAATCCGAAATCCCCCCGGATATGAGTGAAAAGCCGAAGCTGCGCATCTTTCTCTGCGCGCCGCGCGGTTTTTGCGCCGGCGTGGTTCGCGCGATCGATGCGGTCGAGCAGGCGCTTCGCATCTACGGCGCGCCGGTCTATGTCCGCCACGAGATCGTCCACAACAAATACGTGGTCGAGGGGCTGAAGGCCAAGGGCGCGATCTTCGTCGAGGAGCTCGACGAGATTCCCGACACCACCAAGCCCGTGATCTTCTCGGCGCATGGGGTGCCGAAATCGATCCACGCCGATGCCGGGGTGCGTCACATCTTCGCCATCGACGCGACCTGTCCGCTGGTCACCAAAGTGCATCGCGAGGCCGAGCTGCATTTCAAGCGCGGCCGGCAGGTCATTCTCGTCGGCCACGCCGGCCATCCGGAAGTCGTCGGCACCTTGGGGCAATTGCCGAAAGGCTCGATCCTCCTCGTCCAAACGCCGGAAGATGTCGAGAAGCTCAAGAATGTCGACGAAGGCAACCTCGCCTATGTCACGCAGACGACGCTGTCGATCGACGATACGCGCAGCATGGTCGATGCGCTGACGCGCCGTTTCCCCGACATCATCGGTCCGCACAAGGAAGACATTTGCTACGCGACGACCAACCGCCAGGAGGCGGTCAAGCGGATCGCCCCGATCGTCGATGCGATGATCGTCGTTGGTTCTTCCAATTCGTCGAATTCGCAACGGCTGAAGGAGGTCGCGGAGCGCTCGGGATGCAAGCTCGCCCGTCTCGTGCTGCGCGCCGACGACGTGGATTGGGATCTGTTCAGGAATGTCGCCTCGGTCGGCATCACGGCCGGTGCCTCGGCGCCAGAGGTTCTCGTCGAAGAGATCATGGACGCCTTCGCCCAGCGTTTCGAGCTCGACGTCGAAATCGTCTCGACGGCGGATGAAAGCGTGTTCTTCCCGCTGCCGCGCGAATTGCGGCCCGGAGTCGACGGGCTGAAGGACCTCGCCAGCAACGACGCGCAGGAAAGCGTCGAGGTCCACGACGAGTAGCTGGGCGTGCTCCTTCTCCCCTTGCGGGAGAAGGTGCCGAGCGTTACCCCCTCTCCCCATGAGCGTGAGCGAATGGGGAGAGGGTTGGGGTGAGGGGCGAGGGGATTAGCTTGCAACGGTGTGGCAAGTCACCCGGCCCCTCACCCTAACCCTCTCTCCGCAAGCGGGGAGAGGGGCGCTCAGCCCAGTACCCTCACCCAGCTTGCTCCGCAAGCCACCCTCTCCCGCAAGGGGAGAGGGTTCGCGCTACAGCGACAGGCTGATTACTCATCCACAATTCGCGGGCCGCTCACTTCCTTGCCGCTGCGCCGCAGGATCACGCGGCTTGCCTGTTCGACCCCGTCGGCTTCGAAGCAAACCTCCCAATCGATCATTTTGCAGATGAAATTGTGGTCGTCCTTGGCGAAGAGTTCCTGCCTGCTTTGCTCGTCCGTCTCCACGAAAAGCCGCGCCCCGTCCTGGGTGACGCGCAGAACGCGGCCGGGTCCGAGCCGATAGGTGCCGACATAATCGGCGAGCAGGGCCGCATCGAGAACCAATTCGCGCTCCGCCTCGGTCACCCCGAAATAAAGCGCGGCGAGATCGCGGGCGATCTTCTGCACCGGCGCGGCCTGAATATTGGCAAGCAGGATGGTGGTGAGATCAGCGTCGGGATAATGGCTGAGCACCACGCTGAACCCGTTGATTCCGCCGGCATGGACGAATTGCCGGCGGGAGAATTGGCGCTGGATGCCCCAGCCAAATCCGTAGCCGTGGCCGTGATCGCGGAACATGAGGTCGACGGAGGCGGCGCTGATCGGCTTCGCCGCGGCGAGCGCCCTCTGCCAGACGAGGAGGTCATCGGCCGTCGAATAGATCGAGCCGGCCGCATAGGGCAGGCTCATTGCCAGGTAGGCGGCATTCTCGATCCGGCCATTCCTGGTGCGATAGCCCGTGGTTCGCTCGGGGATGATCGCCGCGACATGCTCGTACCCGGTGCCGGCGAGCCCGAGCGGCAGGAGGATGTTGCGGCTGACGTAATCCTCATAAATCAGGCCGCTCAGCCGTTCGATGACATGGCCGAGGATGACATAGCCGCCGTTGCAATATTTGAACGTCGTGCCGGGCGCGAACTCGAGCGGCTCAGCCTCGGTCAGCGCGATGATCTCGCGTGGCGTGCGATCGATGTGCGCCATTTGCTGAAAAAAGCCGGGGATGGACGTATAGCTCGCAATCCCTGACGTATGGGTCAAGAGATGCAGCAGCGTGACGCCGCGCCAAGCGGTGGGCGCTTCGGGGAAATGGCGCGCGATCTCGTCATCCAGCGCGAGCCTACCGCGCTCCATGAGCTGCAGAATGGCGGTCGCCGTGAACTGTTTGGTGAGCGAGCCGAGCCTGAATTTGCCAGTCGGCTCATGCGGCACGTTCCATTCGCGATCGGCGAGACCGAAGCCCCGCCGCAGCAGCGGCTCGCCGCCCTTGGCGACGAGCATGCTGCCGGCGAAGAGATCGGCGGCGACAAAAGGCGCGATGAACTCGGCCGCGGCCTCGGGGTAGTCGGATAGAGCGGACTTTGTCATGGGCATCCGGAGCCGTCATCGCGAGGAGCGAAGCGACGAAGCGATCCAGAACTCTACATGGACTGGATTGCTTCGCTTCGCTCGCAATGACGAAGTGGCATCAGATAGACTCCTATCCCGCCTGCAACAATTTCACCGCCGCCTCGCGCTCGAAGAGATGGAGCAGGAGAAGCAGCGCCTTGCCTTGCTCGCCTTCGAGCTTCGGGTTGACCGAGAGGATATGTCGCGCCTCGGCATGCGCGAGCTTCAAGAGATCGCCGTGCACGTCGAGCCGGGCAAGCCGAAATCCAGGCATGCCGGATTGCTTGGTGCCGAGCACGTCGCCTTCCCCGCGCAGGCGCAGGTCCTCTTCGGCGATCCGGAACCCGTCCTCGGTCTCGCGCATGATGGCGATCCGCGCCTTGGCCGTCTCGCCGAGCGGGGTCTTGTAGAGCAAGAGGCAGGAGGACCTGGCCTCGCCTCGCCCGACCCGGCCGCGCAATTGATGCAATTGTGCGAGGCCGAAACGCTCCGCATGTTCGATGACGATGATGTTTGCTTCGGGCACGTCGACGCCGACCTCGATCACGGTCGTCGCGACGAGGATCCGGGTTTCGCCCCTGGCGAAAGCGTCCATCGCACGCTCCCTCTCCTCGCTCTTCATACGGCCGTGCACGAGCCCGACCTTTTCGCCGAAGATCTGCTTGAGTGCGGCAAAGCGTTCCTCGGCGGCGGCGACATCGAACTCTTCGCTCTCCTCGACGAGCGGGCAGACCCAATAGGCGCGCGCGCCGGCCGCGATGGCGCGCTTAAGCCGCCCGGTGACCTCGCCAACCCGCTCGAGCGGCAGAGCGCGGGTCTCGATGCGCTGGCGGCCGGGCGGCTTCTCCCGCAGGGTCGAGACCTCCATGTCGCCGAAATAGGTGAGGACCAAGCTGCGCGGGATCGGCGTCGCGGTCATAACCATAACATCGACCGCCTCGCCCTTGGCGCCGAGCGCGAGGCGCTGATGCACGCCGAACCTGTGCTGCTCGTCGACGACCGCGAGGCCCAGATCACGAAAAGCGACGCTCCCCTGAAAGAGCGCGTGCGTGCCGATTGCGATATCGATCGCGCCCTCGGCGAGCGCGGCGAGCGTGCGCCCCCGTTCCGCGCTGCGGCCGGTCAACAGCGCGATCTTCAATCCGGCCGCGCCGGCATGTCTGGCGATGGTCTCGTAATGCTGGCGGGCGAGAAGTTCGGTCGGCGCCATCAGCGCCGCCTGGCGGCCGGCCTCGACCACGCTCGTCATGGCGAGGAGCGCGACGATCGTCTTGCCGGAGCCGACATCACCCTGCAGCAGCCGCAGCATGCGGACAGGCGCGGCAAGATCGGAGCGGATTTCCGCGAGCGCCTGGCTTTGCGCCGCCGTGAGGCTGAAGGGCAGGGCGGCCATGATCTTCGTCGCGCGCGAATTATCGCCCTGGCTCATGCGGCCGGGCGCACGGCGCATATGGGCGCGCGTCAGAGCGAGCGCGAGCTGATGGGCCAGCAGTTCGTCATAGGCGAGCCGCACCCGGCCCGGCGCGGTCGGCTGAATGGCCTCCGGCTCCGCCGGCCGATGCACCGCGTTCAATGCCGCGGCAAAGCCGGGCAGAGTATTCGCAATTCGCGGCGCATGCCATTCGGGCAGATCGGGCAGCCGCGCCAGCGCCGCCGCAATCGCCTTGGCGAGAATGCGCGGCTGCAGGCCCTCGGTCAGGCCATAGACCGGCTCGACGGCTTGCATGCCGGCGAGGCCCTCGGCGTCGAGCACGCGATCCGGATGGACGATCTGCCGATGCCCGTCCCAGAGCTCGAGCTTGCCCGAGATCCAGCGCCTTTCGCCGATCGGTAGGCTTTTTTCGATCCACTGCCGGTTGGCGAGAAAGAAGACGAGCAATACGTCGCCGGTCTCGTCTTCGACGAGGACTTTGTAAGGCGCCGTGGAGCTCGGTCCCGGCGGCCGATGCTCGATGACCTGCGCCTCGATCAAGACGACGCGATCGAGCGGCGCCTCGGCGATCTTGGCGCGGGTGCGCCGGTCGATCGTGGCATAGGGGAGATGAAAGAGAAGGTCGAGAACGCGAGCGCCCGCGCCGCTCTCGGTCACGAGCTTGTCGAGAAGCTTAGCGATCTTCGGCCCGACGCCGGGCAGGCTTGTCGCCGGAGCAAAGAGCGGGTTGAGCAGAAAGGGGCGCATCTGCGTCTTGATCAGCCGGTGCGAATTCGATCGTAGCTTCTTGGAAATATAGCCGCCACCCAAGCCTTTTTGGAATAGACTTACCGGCGGGCGACTGGGTTGGAAGTGAATCTGGCCGGCGGATGGTTCGAAAAGCGGACGATATAAGGGGAGACCGCATGCTTCGAGCCTACGAGTATCATTGTCAGCGGTGGAGGCAGCGTTATCTCCTATGGAAATAACCTTTTCAGGAACGCTGGAGCCCCGACTTCAACGCTGCCGCTGCAATAATCTATCGGCTAGCGATGGAAGCGAAGCGGGCATAGAATGTTCACGATGTCAGGCTGAGATTCAATGGCCGCCTCTACGTCACAGGCAACGGCAGAGACGCATAACGCTGTGCGCAAGGGAATCGGCCGGGATCGATCTTCCGGTCCGGTTTTCGATGCTCCGAAGCGCATCCTTGTGGCGTGCCATGAAATCGTCCTTACAGGAGGGCTTCTCCGCTTCGACAGGGTGGCTGCTGTCCTGCGTGGCTGGGGACACGATTTGTCTTTCGTCACGTTGGCCGATACTCCGCGTCTTCATCGCCCAACCGACGTTTCGGTTTTATCTTTCGAGGCAGCGTTGCAAACACGTTGGGACGCCGTGGTCCTTGCAGGCGCATGGCGCCCTCCTCTTCCTCGAGTCAACCATTATCGGTCAAAGGTTGTTCAGGTTCGGATTTGGACAGACCACTCTCTTGTTGACCGAACCTCTTCGACGTTGAACCGAGCGAAATCTCGGTTGGACAATGATAGATCTTAGGATGGGCCCGCAACTCGGTCAACGCGCATCAACGGCGATTTTCTGACGCCTTCGGACGGCAGCCTTGACGGTGGTGGTACAGTTTGAAATCCAACCCGGTTTGCCACACATTCATGAAAGCACGCGAGGCGATTGCGGAATTGAATAACCGAGACGTTCTAAGCTCGGTGCTATCATTGTTAAGACTTCGGGCGGCAATGTAGCGATGGTGTCCGCCTTCTCTGAGAGGAAACGGCCGTGGTGGTAATCCACCGATAAAAGCGTGCTTTCTGTTTGGGCCAACATATTTTCATGGAATGCGAGGCCAAGCGTATCGCACAAATTGCTCAATGTCTTTTTCGGGTCTGCAACCAGATCTTCGTAGCGACAAAGGGCCGTAAGGCCGCCAAGTTCTCGCAATCCCTCAAGGAGGCGCACGCCATAGCACCATTTTAGGGCTGCCTTGATAATCGGCTGGCCTGTCCGTCGGACTTTTGACTCGATGCAAGATGCACCATGGCGGATAATGAATATGATGCGGCAGCCTTCCATGGCGTTTAGGAAACGTTCGATCATATTCACGCACACGCCGTTAATCGCATTGTGTTCCTCAAGCCCGTTAAATTGTTCGGCGGTGACTTTGTTCCCCCATATCTTGTCCGGATGGCGAGCGCGATCTTCGTCACATAGAGATCGGAACCTCGCAAGGCGTTCTTCTGCGAGGCGCGTAATCGAGGACACCGGAAAATTATCCCCCAGGATAACATCTATAGAATTGAACTCGTGTCGCATGATGATTTTTGGATGTCCATCCAGGCATGCGGTGAGTAGACTCGTGCCCCCTCGTCCCACGCCAATAATGATCAAAGGAGAATTTTGTTCGAAGGTCGTGTCTACGTCAGGGGCCTCGAATTAGGCCGGCCCGCGATAGTGTCGTAACCCAAACTTGAGAACGTATAGCATTCGCTTCTTCCCAGTCCTAGCACCTTCACCATTTCAGACATTTCGCAAAGTATGGGGGTGACGCCTGTCACCATCGTGGGAGTGGCCTTCAAGGTTTGATGAATGCCAACGAAATTTTGTGCATGAAATAAATCGCCATCATGTGCGCGTGGTTTCGGCCTTCTTTGAGAAGGCGTCAGTCAACCTCGTCATGCAGCGCTTGCCCATGCGGATCGAAAGATTGCTGCGCTCGACAAACGACGTGCTGACATGCTTCGGATCGCGGTTGCCTTCGACGCGGTGTTTGACCGCGCGGGTGCAAATCGCCGTACACCTTGACCAGCATCGCATAGTCGATATCGCCGCCAAACCCAATTGCTTCGAGATAGGGCTTGGGCCATCGCTGGTGAGCGGCACGCGATGAGCAAGCCGCTTCGCTGGATCATCGATGAATATCATTGCCGCTTCGCTGTCGCGAACCGCCTTTCGACCTAAAGCAACGGCGGCGGGACTTCCTCCCGCGCCGGCCCCCAATCTTTAACCTGTCCGATCAGGATGTCGCCTATCAGCTTGCCGAGCTGAACGGGATCGCGGGCGCGTTTAAGGCGCTTCTCTGCCATAGCGATGTTATGCCACGCGTCGCGACCGAGCTCAAAATCGGATTGAGCGCCTTAGATTCAAACTTTACCACTACCTAAAAGAGAGATCGTTTGACATTTAAACTCCAGGCCATGCAGCCATACGAAGTTCAGTTCCGGCGCGTATTTCGGCATCTCCCGCCACGTAGCCTTGCTTGCCCTTTTGGGAACCCCGCCTTATGTCAGCTTCCCAAACCCCAAGCGCTTGCCTCGACGCCCGCCGTCGCAGGGCGTTGTTTCGCTCGTGGCATCGCGGCATGCGCGAAGTGGACCTTCTGATGGGCCGTTTCGCCGATGCCGAGATCGGCAATCTGAGCGAGGCCGAGCTCGCCGATTTCGAGGGTTTGCTGGAAGCGTCCGACCGCGACATTTTTGCTTGGCTGACCGGCGCAGTGGAGACGCCCGCCGTCTATGATACTCCCGTGTTCCGGAAAGTTCTCGCTTTCCACACCCATATGGGGCCGATCGATCTTTGATAGGTTCTTTGGATGAACGCTTTGCGACAACATCCGCCGCCCGCTTGCGCGGAGAGGGTAGGGTGAGGGGCTTGATTTGCCACCGTCGCGGCCAATCCCCTCGCCCCTCACCCCAGCCCTCTCCCCATTCGCTGATGCTCATGGGGAGAGGGAGCAACTCCATTGAGCCATTGACCACGTGACCGATTTCAAACGCGCCATTGCCGAGCTCGCCGCAGGCGGCTCGCTCACCCTTGCTTCGCTGCCCGACGGTTTCGACGCCTTTTGCGTCGCCGATCTCACGCGTGCGCTCGCCCGCGCGGAGCGCGCGGTCGTGCTCGTCCATGTGGCGCGCGACGAGCAGCGCGCGCATGCCTTCAACGAGGCGCTCGCCTTTGCCGCGCCGGACATCGAAATCCTCGATTTCCCGGGCTGGGATTGCCAGCCCTATGACCGGGTTTCGCCCAATGCGGCGGTCGCGGCGCGGCGGATGACGGTGCTCTCGCGGCTTGCCCGTTCGCTGAGCGCACTGGGCCAACCGCGCATTCTCTCGACCACGGTCAACGCCGTCTTCCAGCGCGTGCCGCCCTCAGCGAAGGTCGCGGCCGATTGTTTCTCCGCGGCGCCCGGCAATGCCGTCGATATGCACGGGCTCGTCCACTGGCTCGAAGACAATGGATTCGCGCGCGCCTCGACGGTGCGCGATACCGGCGAATATGCCGTGCGCGGCGGCATCCTCGATCTCTTCGCGCCCGCCATGGCCGCGCCGGTGCGGCTCGATTTCTTCGGCGACACGCTCGAATCGATCCGCAGCTTCGACCCCGAGTCGCAGCGCACGCTCGCCCCCTTGCGTGCCCTCGATCTCGTGCCGGTGAGCGAAATCCAGCTCGCCTCCGAATCGATGCGGCGCTTCCGGCAGGGCTATGTCGCCGCGTTCGGCGCGCAGACGCGCGGCGATACGCTCTACGAGGCGGTGAGCGAGGGCCGCCGGCATCCGGGCATTGAACATTGGCTGCCGCTGTTCTACGACAAGCTCGACACGCTGTTCGCTTATACCGGCGCGGCGCCCATGATCCTCGATCCTCTGACCGAGGAGGCGGCCAAGGAGCGGCTGGCGCAGATCAGCGATTATTACGATGCGCGCAAGAGCGCCTATGAAGCCGATCCGGCGCATGCCTCCTATAAGCCGCTGCCGCCCGATACGCTCTATCTCTCGGCCGCGCAGTGGAACGAACGGCTTGCAGCCAACGGCCTCGTGCGGGTCGCGCCTTTCGCGCAGCCGGAAGGCAAGGGCCTCGTTATGGATTGCGCCGGCAGGATCGGCCGCAATTTCGCGCCGGAGCGCAACGACGAAGGCGCCAATGTCTTCCGCGCCGCGGCCGAACATGTGCGCGCACTGCAAGCGCAGGGCAAGCGCGTCATCGTCGCCGGCTGGTCGGAGGGATCGCGCGAACGCCTCGGCCATGTGCTGAAGGATTTCGGCCTCGATGATCTCGAACCCGTCGCCTCTCTCGCGCAAGCAGTCAGGCAGCCGAAGACCATCGTGGGCCTCGCTGTCATCGGCCTCGAGGCCGGATTCGAGGCGCCGGATCTCGCCATCGTCGGCGAGCAGGACATTCTCGGCGACCGGCTGGTGCACGGCCGCAAGCGCATGCGCCGCGCACAGGACAGCATTACCGAGGCCACGGCGCTTTCAGCGGGCGATCTCGTCGTCCATGTCGATCACGGCATCGGCCGGTTCGAAGGTCTGACGCCGATCGAGGCGGCGGGTGCGCCGCATGACTGCCTCGAAATCCATTACGCCGAGGCCGCCAAGCTCTTCCTGCCGGTCGAGAACATCGAGCTTCTGTCGCGCTACGGATCGGAAGACGCGGAAGTTCAGCTTGACAAATTGGGCGGCGTCGCCTGGCAGAGGCGCAAGGCGCGGATGCGCAAGCGCATCCTCGAAATGGCTGCGGGCCTTTTGCAGATCGCCGCGGCGCGGCAGACCCGCGCGGCGCCGAAACTTCTGCCGCCGGAACCGCTCTACGAGGCCTTCTGCGCCGCCTTTCCCTATGAGGAGACGGAGGACCAGGCGGCGACGATCGAGGCGGTCCTCGACGATCTCGCCTCAGGCAAGCCGATGGATCGTCTTATCTGCGGCGATGTCGGCTTCGGCAAGACCGAAGTCGCGTTGCGCGCGGCGTTCGTGGCGGCGATCAACGGCAAGCAGGTCGCGGTCGTGACCCCGACGACCTTGCTCGCCCGTCAGCATGCCAAGGTTTTCCAAGCGCGGTTCGCCGGCCTGCCGATCAAGGTCGCGCAATTATCGCGCCTGGTCGGGCCCGCCGAGAGCAAGCGCGTGAAGGCCGGCGTTGCTTCGGGCGAGATCGACATCGTCATCGGCACGCACGCGGTGCTCGGCAAGACGATCGCCTTCAAGGATCTCGGCCTCGTGGTCATCGACGAGGAGCAGCATTTCGGCGTCAAGCACAAGGAGAGACTCAAAGAATTGCGCGCCGAGGTGCATGTCCTGACGCTGTCGGCGACGCCGATTCCGCGCACCCTGCAGCTGGCGCTCACCGGCGTGCGCGAACTCTCGATCATCGCGACGCCGCCGGTCGATCGCCTCGCGGTGCGCACCTTCGTTTCGCCCTTCGACGAGCTGCTGGTGCGCGAGGCGCTGCTCCGCGAGCGCTATCGCGGCGGCCAGAGTTTCTACGTCTGCCCGCGCATCGAAGACATCGAGCAGGGCGCCGACTTCCTGCGGCGCAACGTGCCGGAGGCGAAATATGTCATCGCCAATGGCCAGATGCCGGCCTCCGATCTGGAAGAGAGAATGGCCGCCTTCTACGACGGCAAATATGACATCCTGCTGTCGACCGCGATCGTCGAATCCGGCCTCGATATCCCGACCGCGAACACGCTCATCGTGCATCGCGCCGACATGTTCGGGCTGGCGCAGCTCTATCAATTGCGCGGCCGCGTCGGGCGCTCCAAAACTCGCGCCTATGCGCTCTTCACCGTGCCGCCCGACCGCAGCTTGACGCCGCAGGCGGAGAAAAGGCTGAAGGTCTTGCAATCGCTCGACACGCTCGGCGCCGGCTTTCAGCTAGCCAGCCACGATCTCGACATCCGCGGCGCCGGCAATCTCTTGGGCGAAGAGCAATCCGGCCATATCAAGGAGGTCGGCTACGAACTATACCAGCAGATGCTCGAAGAGGCGATCGTCGCGCTCAAGGCCGGCATGGAAGAGCCGGCGGAAGAGGCCTGGTCGCCTTCGATCACCATGGGAACGCCGGTCACGATCCCGGAGGATTACGTGGCCGATCTCGATCTGCGCCTCGGCCTCTATCGCAGATTGTCGAAGCTCGAGGCGGACGCCGAAATCGAGGCCTTCGCCGCTGAGATGATCGACCGCTTCGGGCCATTGCCGCGCGAGGTCGAGCAATTGCTGAAGCTCGTCGCGATCAAGGCGCTCTGCCGCAAGGCCAATGTCGAGAAGCTGGAGGCGGGGCCGAAGGGCATCACGCTCAGCTTCCGCGACAATATTTTCGCCAATCCGCAAGGCCTCGTGCGCTACGTGGCGGAGCAGGGGCCGGACGCCAAGGTGCGGCCCGACATGCGCCTCGTCTTCATCCGCGATTTCGAAGATCCGGCGGCGCGGCTCGAAGGCACGCGGGTCATCCTGCGCACGCTCGCGGCGATCGCGACCAAGAAGGCGGCGTAAAGCCCTCTAGAATTCGACGTCGAGCTCCTCCATCTCTTCGGGCTCCTCTCTTGCCGCCTCGATCCATTGCATCATCGGCGGCCAGCTCATGATCGTCCGGCAATAGGCTTTCGCCGCATCCGACATCGGCACGTTATACGTCAGAAAGCGCGTGCAGACCGGTGCGTACATGGCATCCGCGATCGTCGGTTTTGTTCCATATAGGAATGGGCCGCCCCACCGTTCGAGACATTCTTTCCAGATCGTCTGCACGCGATCGATATCAGGCTGAGCGCCGGCAAAGACCTTGAAGCTCTTATGCCGCGCTTTCAGGTTCATCGGGAGTGCCGAACGCAGATTGTAAAACCCCGAATGGATTTCGCCGGAAATCGAGCGGCAATGCGCCCGCGCCACCCGATCCGCGGGCAGCATGCCGGCCTCGGGATAAAGCTCGGCGAGATATTCGGCTATGGCGAGGGTATCCCAGACGCTGACGCCGTTCTGGCTGAGGCGCGGCACCAACACGGACGGGGCGAGCAGCAGCAGCTCAGCCCGGTTGGTCGGGTCGTCGATGGAAACAGGCTGCTCTTCGACATCCAGTCCGGCCAGCTGGCAAAGCAGCCAGCCGCGCAGCGACCACGAGGAGTAGTTCTTGCTAGAGATGGTCAGCACGGGACGAGTCATGGCCGCTCCTGGGCAAACAGATGAATCTTTGGGCATAGGGTGATATTGCAGTGCAACATAAAAAGCACTAACGTTTCCATCGATAAGCATTCGCGCTCGTCGGCGAATGGAGACAATTTCGACGATCTGCTCATCCCAGATTGCAAAAGACATGCTGTACCGCGTCTACCAAACCTACGCCGACGCATCCGAACCGCTGCGCGCGATGGCACAAATCGGAATCCGCATAGGAAAACCATTTAGTGGCATCAAGGATATGGGCTTTTCCCAGAGCCTGTTGGCGCTGTTGGAGTTGACCGCGCGAAGCAGGCTGATCCATGTGCGGCCTTCTTATGCCGTCGATAGCATCACGATCGACGGTCATGAGGTTGCCGTACGGGAAGAGACCCTGCTCTCATTGCCCTTCTGCGATCTCATCCACTTTGCCAAGGATGTCGCTGCGGCGCAGCCGAAAATGCTGATCGTCGCACCGCTTTCGGGCCACTTCGCGACGTTGCTGCGCGACACGGTCAAGACGCTGCTAGGCGATCACGAGGTCTATATTACCGATTGGAAGAACGCGCGCGACGTGCCCCTATCCGAAGGGCCGTTCGGCTTCGATGATTATGTCGACTACATCATCGCATGCCTCGAGAAGATCGGTCCGGGCGCGCATGTCTTCGCGGTCTGCCAACCCTGCGTCCAGGCGCTCGCCGCCGTCGCGGTGATGGCGGAGGAACGTAACCCGGCGGAACCGCGCAGCATGACGCTGATGGCGGGGCCAATCGACACAAGGGTGAACCCGTCGAAGGTCAATGCGCTGGCGACATCGAAGCCCATAGAATGGTTCGAGAAGAATCTGATCTCGCGCGTACCGTTTCGGTTGCCGGGAGCAGGTCGCAAAGTCTATCCCGGCTTCGTACAGCTCTATGCGTTCATGTCGATGAACATGGAACGGCATATCAAAGCGCATCGTGATCTTTACCATCATCTCGCCAATGGCAGGGTCGAAGACGCCCAGGCGATCATGACGTTCTACGATGAGTATTTCGCGGTGCTCGACTTGCCGGCCGAGTTCTACATCGAGACCGTCAAAGTCGTTTTCCAGGAAGCGTTGCTGGCGAAGGGGAAACTGACCCATCGTGGCCGAAAAGTGGACCCCCGCGCCATCCGGCGCACCGCGCTCCTGACGGTAGAAGGAGAGCGCGACGATATCTGCTCGGTCGGTCAGACGGCCGCGGCGCACATCCTGTGCAATGGCCTTCGTCTGCATCTCAAGCGTCATCATTACCAGGTCGGCGTGGGCCATTACGGAACATTCAGCGGCAGGCGATGGAGCGGGCAGATTTATCCGGTGATCCGCAATTTGGTGCTCGCGATGAACTGATCCGGCGGGAAATACGCGTGGGCGTGTGGTCTATCGTGTCGAGCCGTTCGCCGCCGCCACCACTTCTTCGAGCAATTCCGCGAGCCGCCGCGGATCTTCAGGAAAACCGGCTTCTATCCAGCGCGCTTGCAGATCGTTCAAGGCGTCGCCGATCGCCTTTCCTTCGGCAACGCCGCGCGCCAGAAGATCGGCGCCGGAGAAGGGCAGGCGCGGTTGCTTCGCGGCGCGCGCATAGGCGAGCGCCTCGCGCCAGGGCGCGACATCGGCATCGCTCTCCGCGGCCGCGAGCGCCAGCGCGTCGCAGGCGGCCTGTCGCCCGTAGCGGAAGATGAGCCGCAGCGAGGCGGGCGCAGGCGGCGGCTTTTCCAAGCCGTGCAGAGTCATGAAGGCCGCCGCCGCTTCAACAAGCCGCTCCGTCTCGGGATTTGAGAGCCGCAGCCGCTCGCGCAGCCGCAGCGCGTTTTCCGGCAGGTTGACGCAAAGCGCGGCGAGACCGAGCAGAGGATCGCGCGTCTCCTCACTCGTGAAGCGCAGAAGATTGATGAGCCGCAACGGATTGGGCGCCGAAGCGAGGAGCGGCCCGAGCAGCCCCGTCTCGCAGAATTCGCGCGTGACTTCGCCGGCCCGGGGTGCGGCGAGCAATTTCAGGATTTCGTTGCGCACCCTTTCGCGCGAGAGCCGCGCGAGGCCGTCGCGGGCGCGCAGGCAGGCCAACACGGCATCTTGATCGAGCGGGCCTTCCGCATAGGCGGCGGCGAAGCGGAAGAAGCGGAGGATGCGCAGATAATCCTCGCGGATACGCGCCGCCGGATCGCCGATGAACCTGAGTTTTCGCGCCTCGATGTCGGCGAGTCCGCCGACATAATCGAAGAGCATGGCCCCGCGCGTCATCGACAGCGCGTTCATGGTGAAGTCGCGGCGCTTCGCATCGGCTTCGAAGTCGCGGCTGAAGCGGACCTTGGCATGCCGGCCGTCGGTCTCGATGTCTTCGCGCAGGCTCGTCACTTCGAAGGGCCGGCCCTCGACGATGAGCATCACCGTGCCATGCGAAAGGCCGGTCGGAACGCTCTTCAGCTTCGCCGCCTCCGCCCGCGCGATCACCGTCTCCGGCGTGGCGGTCGTGGCGATGTCGAACTCCTCGACCGGGCGGTGGAGCAGCGCATTGCGCAGCGCGCCGCCGACCAGGCGCGCCTCTTCCCCGTCGCAATCGAGCAGAGTCAGGACGCGAATAAGGTCCTTGCGCTCAAGCAGAGCTTTTGCCGGCGCGGGCGCGGCGAGCGTGCTCATTCCATATGTCCCGGCACGAGCGTGCCATTTACGATATGGGCCGGCACATAGGCGCCGAGATGGCGCTGCGCAAAGACCCCGAAGAGGAAGACGCCGATGACCGCCGCCAGCAACCCGGCGAGCGTCAGCGTCGATACGGTTCCCTGGCTCCAGTTGCGGCTCGCGAACGGCGTGGTGCGGCGCAGAACGAGCAGCACCGCATAGCCGATGAAGGGCAAGAGGAAGAGAAGGACTGGCCTCCAGATAACCCGCCACATCGGGGTCTCCAAGAATTGCCGATCGGATGAAAGGAAAGCACAAATCTATGGCGCGCTTCGCGCGCCTGCTGACATGCTTCACATTATCACCGATGAAATTGCTCCAAAGGATTGAAAAGCACCAGTGGGCTGCCATCGCGGCGCGCCAACGGGAGAAACGCTTGGCCCTCCGCGGCAAAATGACCGTGATTCGAGGCGGTGACCTCGCCGCGACGGCGCTCCTGCCGCCGTTGCGCTGACCCAACAAAAACCACATATGGCTCGAGAGCCGGAGCCTGGTTCGGCCCGGCCCGTGCCCCGCGCCATCGCGGCGATTCCAAGAATCTGGCGGAAGTGATAGATTTGGGAAAGCCGGGAGTTTCTCTTGCTCGCGAAACAAGACAGCGTTTTGAAATACGAGATCGACTGGGGCGACCCGTTCGACATTGCCAAGCGGCTTGCCGGCCGGCCGGGCTTCGCCTTTCTCGATAGCGCGCTCTTTGACCCCAAGCTCGGCCGATATTCGTTCATCGGCATCGAGCCTTTCGGTATCTTTACCGCGGCGCAAGGCTACGCGACCTGGAATGGTGCGCCCATGTGGGTGCAGCCGCTTGCCGCCTTGCGGGATTTGCTCGCCGGTTTCACGCTCGATGCCGACCCAAGCCTGCCGCCCTTCCAAGGCGGCATCATCGGCGCCATCCCTTACGAATTCGGCTGGGAACTCGATGGATTGCGCGCAGCGAACCACCTGAACAAACAGCAAGAGCCGGTCCATCTCGGCTTCTACGATCTTGTCTTCGCCTTCGATCAGCTGCAGCGCCGCGCCTATGTTCTCGCCTCTGGACTGCCCGAAGAGGGTGAGAGACGCAGAGCGCGCGCAGTGGCGCGGCTCGATCACGCTCTTCATCTCATCGAACCTGCGCCGGCCGGCGCGGGCGCGCCGCAGCCGGCGATCACCGGCTGGACCTCGAATTTTTCGCCGAGCTCCTATCACAAGGCGATCGAGCGTGTGCAGGCCCATATTTTCCAGGGCGACATCTACCAGGCGAATATTGCCCAGCGGTTCAGCGCCGATCTGCCCGCCGAATTTTCGGCTTTCGCCTTCTACGAACGGCTGCGGGCGACAAATCCGGCGCCTTTCGCCGCCTATCTCTCCTGCGGCGAGACTTTGATCGCCTCCTCCTCACCGGAACTGCTCCTGCGCAAACGCGGCGCCGCGGTCGAGACGCGGCCGATCAAGGGCACGATGACCCGCTCCGAGCATCCCGTCGAAGACCTGCGGCGCGCCGAGGCGCTCCGCAAATCGGAGAAGGACCGCGCCGAAAACATCATGATCGTCGATTTGCTGCGCAACGACCTGTCGCGCGTCTGCCGGCCTTTCTCCGTCGAAGTCCCGGTGCTCTGCGGGCTCGAATCCTACGCCAACGTCCACCATCTCGTCTCAGTGGTCATCGGCAAGCTCGGCTTGGGCAAGGATGCGCTCGATCTCATCGCCGCGACTTTTCCGGGCGGCTCGGTCACGGGCGCGCCGAAGCGGAGATCGATGGAAATTATCGATTCGATCGAAAGGGTGCCGCGCGGCTATTATTGCGGCGCGATCCTCTATCTCGGCTTCGACGGCACGATGGACATGAACATCGCGATCCGCACCGCGGTGCTGAAGAAGGGCAGGACGAGCCTGCATGCCGGCGGCGGCATCACCTGCCTGTCGGATCCGGCCGCCGAATATGCCGAGACCGAGGCCAAGGTGAAGCGCCTCTTCGACGCTTTCGCCGCCGTGAAGGAATTGGAAGAATTGCCGCAATGAATCGACCGATCCTCGTCATCGACAATTACGATTCCTTCGTCTTCAACGTCGCCCGCTATTTCGAGGAGCTTGGGCGCGAGGTCGTCGTGTACCGCAACGACGCGATCGACATTGCCGGGATCAGGCGCATGGCGCCGGCGGCGATCGTCGTCTCGCCGGGTCCCGGCACGCCGCGCGACGCGGGCATCTCGCTTGCCGTCGTGGAAGAAATGAACGGCGAGCTTCCGATCCTCGGCGTCTGCCTCGGCCACCAATGCATCGGCGCCGCCTTTGGCGGCCCGGTCGTTCCGGCCAAACGCCCGCTCTATGGCCGGACCTCGCGGGTTTCGCACAACGGACAGGGCCTGTTCGAAGGCCTGCCGCAGCCGCTGACCGTCGCCCGCTATCATTCGCTGATCGTCGAGGCGACGCCGGCGCTCGAGGCGGCGGCCTCGATCGATGCGGTCTCGGAGGAGGGCGAGATCATGGCGCTCTCGCACCGCTCGGCGCCGACTTATGGCGTGCAGTTCCATCCCGAGTCGATCCTGACCGAACAGGGCCACGCGCTCTTCGGCAATTTTCTGCGCCTGGCAGGGCTGGGCCAGGAGCAGGGGAAACTGCCGCAGGAGGCTGTGCTCGAGCCTTCTGCCTATCCCTCAGAGGATCGGCATTTTTCGAGTCTCGGGAAATGATATAGCCTGCTGTGAATAGATGAGCTGTCGCTTTGAATCGTTTTGAACCCAAGTTCGTCACGTGTCATATTGAAAGCGACAGATGGCAGATGCAATGAATGATTTGAACGAAGATGTGGTGGCGACCGCCGAAGGCGCCGAGCTGCAGAGGGTGGTTCAACTACTTGGCGGTGCTCGGGTCCTGCGGCATGAACTGAAGCATCCGCTCGACGCACATGAGCTGCTGCTAGCGGGCCTACCCGGAAGGGCGTTGACCCATCTTCTTGGACAACTTGTGTTTCTCAACAGGACGGCATCCGTCGAGAAAGCCGTCGGCATGAGTCTGCGCACGGTGCAGCGCCATAAATACAAATACAAGCCGGCGAAGCCGCTAAGCCAGGAACAGAGTGGGCGGATTTGGAAGTTTGCTGAGATCTTGGCGAGAGCGACCGAAGTATTTGGGTCAAAGGAGGAGGCGGAACAATGGTTGGAGCGTCCGGCCATGGGTCTCGATCAGCGGCGCCCAATAGATCTTCTCGCGACGCCTGCGGGCGTGGAACTGGTTGAAGACTTGCTGACGCGGCTTGAGTACGGCGTCTATACATGATGACGCCGCTTCCGGCGCCGTTCGGCGGCAGCGAACTCGCCGCGTGGCGCTTGGACGAGGCGGTGTTTGCCGCCACCTGGGATAGCGGTGAAGGCGCCTACAGAGTGGGCGGGCGGTGGAACAGCAAAGGCATCCGGGTCGTATATTGCTCGATAGACCCGGCGACCGCCATTCTCGAGATAGCGGTGCACAAGGGCTTCAAAGCATTGGACACTGTTCCGCATCTATTGACGAGGATGTCCGTAACAGAACCAGCGGGCGTCCACGTCGTCGATCCGGCATCCGTTCCAAACCCAAACTGGTTGAGACCCGGCATTCCCAGCGCCGGACAACAGGTTTTTGGAGATGAATTGCTGGCGCGACACAAGTTCGTTCTGATCCCCAGCGCGGTATCAATCTACAGTTGGAACTTGATCTTCATCGGGGCGCGGGCAGCGGGAGCTTATGCCGTTGCGTTGCAAGAGGCTTTCGCTCTTGATACGCGACTTCATCCACCCCAAGCACTATAGTCGTCTGTCAGTTTTTCTCTGAATCGATGCTTGAGTGCTGCATGGCTGATGCTGCCAGAATTCATCCAAGATCGCACGAAGAAGAGCCCTTCCTTGTTCTGGTATGACGGCGCCCTTCACGACAAGCCGATTGCGCCGTTCGATCTGACCGATCGGGGCCTCAATCTGGGCGACGGGGTCTTCGACACCTCGCTTGCCCGCAACGGCCGCACCTTCCTGCGGAAGGCGCATCTCGACCGCCTCGCCGCGGCCGCCAAGACCCTCGCTATTCCCTTCCCGGAAGCCGCGGCGGCCGAGGCGCTCGATCGACTCGCCGCGGCGATCGGCGACGGCGCCGTGCGTCTCACGCTGACCCGCGGCGGGGGCGCCCGGGGCCTTGCCTTGCCGAGCAATCCCAAGCCCCTGCTTTTCGGCGCCGCCGCACCGCCGCCGCAGGCCTTTCCTAATCTGTCGCTCGCGACCACTTTGATCCGCCGCAACGAGACGTCGCCCGCCGCGCGCCTCAAGGCGCTGCCCTATCTCGACGCAATCCTCGCCCTCGAAGAGGCCATGGCGAAAGGCGCCGACGAGGTTCTGTTCGAGAACACGCAGGGCCGCGTCGCCTGTCTTTCGAGCGCCAATATTTTCGCGGTCTTCGGGCGGCAGCTGGTGACCCCTCCGCTCACCGATGGGGTTCTCGACGGGACAGTCAGGGCATTCGTCCTCCGCGAGGCGGAAAGCCTCGGGTATGCGGCGGCCGGGCGCTCGCTCGGTCTCGACGAGCTTTTGCGTGCCGAAGCCCTCTTCGCGACGAGCAGCCTCAAACTGATTGCCCCTTGCCGTAGCCTGGAGGCGACCTCCTTCGCCTCGGCCGAAAGCGAGGTGGTGAAAAAGCTCCAGGCGGCGATCCGAGAGGCGATCAGCATCGAGTGCGGAAGGCTTTGCGGCTGATGCCCCTGGCGAAACATCAAACCAGCCGGTATTAGGATCTTTCGCGCGACCCGACTTCCCGATCAAAATTGCGCAGACGATAATGGGCCGGTTCACCGGCCAGGTCCCTCGATCCCATCATCCTTCCATGCTGCGTCTTGCCATTCTGCGCCATGCCGAGGCCGTACCGCTCGCCGGCGGTGGCGACGCCGACCGGGAACTGAGCCAATCCGGCCGCGCGTTGGCTGAGCGCATGGGCCGCTATTTCCGCGATGCGGGATTTAAGCCAGATCTCGCCCTCGTCTCGCCTTCGAAGCGCACGCGCGAGACTTTTGAGGCCGTCGAGCGCGGCGCCGGCGAGACCTTCGCAGTCGATTACGTGCCGGCGCTCTACAGCGCCAGCCTCGCGACGCTCGAAGATGTGTTGGCCGGCGCGCCCAAGGAGGCCCAGTTCCTGCTCGTCGTCGGGCATAATCCGGGCCTTGCCGAATTTGCCAATGCGCTCGCCGGCAAAGGCAAGAAATCCGAACTTGCGCGGATGCGCGGGCATTTTCCGCCGCCCTGTCTCGCGGTCATTGATTTCGACGCCAAGAGCTGGAAGAAAGCCGGCCGCGGCGAGGGACGGCTTGAATATTTCGTGACCCGCGGCGCGCTTGCCAAATAGCCGCCGACACAGCTCTGGGAAAGCCGTTGCCATCTTTCTCCGATCTTATCTTCGAAGCCGGCATTGCGGCGCAGAGCCTCGCCGACATTCTCTCCGGCCGGCCGCTGCGGCTTGGCGTGACCGGACTCTCGGGTGCCGGCAAGACCATATTGGTGACCGCTCTGGTGCAGCATCTGACGCTCGCGGCGCGGCTCGCTGCGCTCGGCGCGAAAAACCCGCTGCCGGTCTTCCGCGTTCACGCCGAGGGGCGGCTCAACGGCGGGCGCCTCGAACCGCAGCCCGACGACGCCGTGCCGCGCTTCGCCTATGAGGAGCACCTCGATGTGCTGACGGGGCCGGGCGGTCGCAGCGAGGACAGGGCCTGGCCGCAGTCGACGAAGCGCATCTCAGAATTGCGGCTGACGCTCGAATTCGAACGCGTCTCCAGCTTCGGGCGGCGGAGCAGGGCCGAGCTTTCGATCGACATCGTCGATTATCCGGGCGAATGGCTGCTCGATCTGGCGCTTCTCGACAAATCCTATCAGCGCTGGTCGGAAGAGACGCTCGCCGCGAGCCTCGCCCGCGCTCCGTTGGCGGCCGAGTGGCGGAGCTATGTGCAGGGCTTGGACCCGAAGGGGCGCGCGGAAGAAGACGCGGCGCGCCGCGCGGCGGCGCTGTTCAAAGCCTATCTCAAGGCCTGCCGTGCCGAGCCTATTGCGGCCTCGGCCCTGCCGCCCGGCCGCTTTCTGATGCCGGGCGATCTCGAAGGCTCGCCGCTCCTGACCTTTTCTCCGCTCGAGCTGGAATCGGGTGCGCCGCTCGCGCCGCACTCGCTCGCCGCCATGATGGCGCGGCGCTACGAGGCCTATCGCGCGCATGTCGTAAAGCCGTTCTTTCGCGATCACTTCGCGCGGCTCGACCGGCAGATCGTCCTGGTCGATGTGCTCGCCGCCTTGAACGGCGGGGGAGCGGCGCTGCGCGATCTCGAAGCGGCGCTGGGCGACGTGCTGAACGCCTTTCGCACCGGCAGGAACTCGATCCTTTCGACCTTGCTGCGGCCGCGGATCGACAAGATCCTGTTTGCCGCGACCAAGGCGGATCATCTCAACCATCTCAGCCATGACCGGCTCGAAGCGATCCTGCGCCGTCTGACGGCGCGCGCCATAGCGCGGGCGGAAGACCTCGGGGCCGCGATCGATGTCGTGGCGCTCGCGGCGGTGCGGGCGACGCGCGAAGCCAATGTGGGCGGCCGCGGCGGCGCGGCTCTGCCGGCCGTCATCGGCACGCCGATGAAAGGCGAGCGCATCGGCGACGAGGTCTTCGATGGAGTAGCGGAGGCGGCAATCTTCCCGGGACAATTGCCGAGCGATCCGGATGAGGTTTTCGCCGGTGACTTCGCGATTGCGGACCCGCGCACGGCCGACTATCGCTTCGTGCGCTTTCGACCGCCGATCGCGGCGCGCGATGCGGCAGGCATGCCGCTCGCCCTGCCGCATATCCGCCTCGATCGCGCCTTGCAATTTCTGCTCGGCGACAGACTGAGATGAGTCTTTGCTCCGAGCCCCGGGAGTGATCGTGCCGTCCGAGCCAAAGATCAGGCCTCAGGCGTTCCGCCTCGACAAGCGACATCCGCTGGCCGCGGAGGACGAACCGCGCCGCGAGTCCTTCACGATCGAGCCTGTCGCCGATTTCGTCGAAGCGGAGGCCGCCGCCGCTGCGCCTGTCGATCCCGCTGAGCGGGCGGTCGAGGCGGCACAACGGCGCGGCATCACGCGCAATGCGCTCATCTCCTGGGGCGGCCTGTTCTTTTCGGCCGCCGGCGGATTCCTCTTGGTTGCGCTCGGCAATTGGGTCGTCGGATTGATCGACTCCTTCTTTGCGCGTTCGCGCATCTTGGGCTTTGTCGCGCTGGCGCTCGGCGGCACGGCGGCCCTCGCGCTGATCGTGCTTGCGGCGCGCGAAATCTGGGGAATCGTGCGGCAGAGCAAGATCGCCCATATCCATATGGGCTTTGCGACGGCGCGCGCCGCCGACGATCGCGAGGCGGCGCGGCGGCTCGTCGCAGCGCTCGCAACAATTCAGGCGAGGCGGCGGCAGAGCGCGCGGCTCATCGAGCTCACCCACGAGATCATCGACGGACGCGATCTCATCGATATCGCCGAGCGTGACCTGATCCTGCCGCTCGACCGCGAGGTGCGCCGGGAGATCGCGCAGGCGGCGAAGCGGGTGTCCATGGTGACGGCGATCTCGCCGCGCGCTTTGATCGATGTCGCCTTCGTCGCCGCGCAGGCGCTGCGCCTCATCCGCAGGATCGCCGAGATTTATGGCGGGCGGCCGGGCTTCTTCGGCTTTCTCAAGCTCATGCGCTCGGTCGGCGCGCATCTGGTGATCACCGGGGGAGTCGCCGTCGGCGATTCGCTCATTCAGCAGCTGGTGGGGCACGGTATTGCCGCCAGACTCTCGGCAAGGCTGGGCGAGGGTGTCTTGAATGGGTTGCTCACTGCGCGCGTCGGCCTCTCGGCTATGGCGGTCTGCCGGCCCATGCCCTTCGTCGTCGAACCCGCTCCAGGCATCGGCGATGTCGCGCCGTTTCTCTTCCGGTCGGACAAGAAAGCCTGACTCTGGCGGGTGCTCACGCGACCCCGAGCTTCTTCTGCAGGCTGGTGGACGACGTCGTATATTGGAAGGTCAGCTTCTTGTCGGGATAGACGTAGTGATAGACCTTCTGCGCCGCGAGCGCGCCCTCGTGGAAGCCGCAGAGAATGAGCTTCAGCTTGCCCGGATAATGATTGATGTCGCCGATCGCGAAAATGCCCGCCACGTTGGTCTCGAATTGCGCGGTGTCCACCGGAATGAGATTTTCGTGCAGATTGAGGCCCCATTGGGCGACCGGGCCGAGCTTCATCGTCAGGCCGAAGAAGGGAATGAGCCGTTCGCAGGCAAGCTCGCTCACCTCGCCCTTGCCGCTTTTGACCTGCGCCGAAGCGATCTCGCCATTGTCGCCGGCGAGCGCGACGATCTGCCCGATCCGCAGGTCCATCTTGCCGGCCGCGACGAGGTCCCGCATCGCTTTCAGCGAATGAGGTGCTGCCCGGAACTCGTCGCGCCGGTGAACGAGGGTCAGGCGCTTGGCGACCGGCTGCAGATTCAAGGTCCAATCGAGGGCCGAATCGCCGCCGCCGACGATCACGACGTTCCTGCCGCGGAAGTCCTCCATCTTGCGGACGGCATAGAAGACCGACTTCTGCTCATAGGCTTCGATCCTGTCGATCGGCGGTTTCTTCGGCTGGAACGAGCCGCCGCCCGCCGCCACGATCACCGACTTGCAGTCAAACGTGCGGCCGGCGTCGGTCTTGACCCGGAATGCCGGAGATTGCCGGGTGCCCAGCACCTCGAGTTGCGTGACCATTTGTTCGAAATGAAAGGTCGGATGAAACGGCTCGATCTGCGCCAAAAGCTTTTCGACGAGCCCTTCGCCGGTGATCATCGCATGGCCGGGGATGTCGTAGATCGGCTTTTCCGGATAGAGTTCGGCGCATTGACCACCGGCGCGCGGCAGGACGTCGATGAGATGGCTCGTGATATCGAGAAGACCGAGTTCGAAAACCGTGAAAAGGGCGGTTGGCCCGGCTCCCACGATGACGACGTTGGTCTTTATGCTTTCTTCCATGCAATACTCCTGCACAGGATTATGGAGCGCGTTCGGTTGGCGTGAATGACCGGGCGCGGCAATTTGGTCAATTGTCGCGTCTCGGCCGGCTGGAGCGCTGGTTGCCTAGCCCTGGCGCGGCGGCGTCGTGACGATGAGGCCGTCAAGCTCCGGTGTCACCTTGATCTGGCAGGAGAGCCGTGAATTGGGCTGCGTGGCATAGGCGAAATCGAGCATATCCTCCTCCTGCGGACTGGGCGCCCCGGTCAACGGCAAAAAGGCCTTATCGACATAGACATGGCAGGTCGCGCAGGCGCAAGCGCCGCCGCATTCGGCAGTGATCTCGGGAACGGAATTGCGGATCGCCGCCTCCATGACGGTCGAGCCCTCTTCCGCCTCGACCGTCCGCTTTTCGCCAAACGAGTCGATGAACGTAATTTTGGGCATGGATATAGTCTCTGGGGTTGGCCAGGGCAGGGGTTGGGCTCTCTTTACTTAAGAGCTTTCGCGATGAACAGCCTTGTCTTTGCCGGAGACGCCAGTTTGGCACTCGTCCGGCTTGGGACTCTCGGCTTGGACGACGGGAGTTCATTGTCCGGGCACAAAGGCGGTTTGCTTCGGCGCGGGACCGTTAGACGCTGCAGGGCGAGGGCAGAGTCCGCAGATAGGCTTCGATCGCCCTCAGCGTTTTGGCGAGTGCCGTGGCCATGGGTTCCAGCGGCGCTGGGCCTCGGCCGGGTCCAAGCGCGCATTCGAGCTCGGCTGCCGCTCCGGAAAGCTCGAAAGCGCCGATCGCTCGCGCCGATCCTTTCACCCTATGGACGAGATCATCCGCTGCGGCGGGGTCGCACCGGGCGAGGCCGTGCATTTGCGCGAAAAATTCGGCCGACTGAAGAATGAAAAGATCCAGGAGGTCGCGTTGCAACGAGAGGTCGCCGCCGGTCTGCGCGGCAAGATGGGCGAGGTCGAGCGCCACGCGGGGCTCGTCCAAATCGCTCATATCGTCTGCCGGATCGTCTGTCGGATCCATGACCACCTTGGGAAGCGGAGCGCCGGCCTGACGCGCCTATGGCGCCTTGCGCCGGTTGGGGCATGGCCAGGATTTAAGAGTCGCCTTGCCATCGCACCGTTTTTGCTTGAAAATCCGGAACGGGACTTCGCCATGGCCGGAGCGGGCGGAAATCTTTTCGGTCATGCTGAATGCCGCGTTAACGACGAATCGAAGGCTTCCTCTATCGGCGGTTTCAATCCTCCAAGCTGGGATGTAGAGTGCATTTGGTTAACGGCTTCATCCATGCCGTTGGTAAAGGACCGAAGTTCCGTTTCGGCCCGGTGAGCAAGAGGCAGTCATGGCCACGTCCAACAAGGCGCAAGATCCCGCGGCTGCGGCTCTATTGGCGATTGAGGAGGCTTTGAACCTTACTGGCGACGGATCGGCGGCCGAAGAACCCAAAGGTCCTGAGATTTCAACACCGATCTTTCCGAAGGCCTCGGATCCGGACAAGACGCCGAAACTTCTGAAGCGACAGCCCGATCTGCCGGCCGCCGACACCGAGGCCAAGTTGCCGCCGCCCGGTGCCGAGCTGGAGCCCGCTACGCGCCGCTTGCCGGAGGTGGAGGATCACCCGCTCTTCGCGCCGAGAAAGCCGGAACGGAGCAAATCTATCGAGACGGCCGGAACGGTCGACTTCGCCGCCGGCCGCAAGCCGGTCACGCCCTCGGTGCCCCCGGCCAATGACGATCGCCATTCGGTCGGCGCCATCCTGCGCGCCCTCAACAGGCGGCCGAGCCGGCTGCCGCTCGTCCTGGCCGCGCTCTTTTCCGGCTTGTGGATCGGCCTCGCGGCCGCCTTCTTCGTCGCGCATCGCGCCGACCTCCTGGGTCATGGGCCTCTCCTGGCACGGCCGGAAATCGCGCTTTTTGCATTGGCGGTGATCGGGCCGGTGGTTTTCTTCGTCGTCACGGCGGTGCTGGGCCGCCGCGCCCAGGAGATGCGGCTGACCGCCCGTTCGATGGTCGAGATCGCGATGCGCCTCGCCGAGCCGGAGTCGATGGCAAGCGAACAAATGGTCACGCTTTCCCAGGCGATCCGCCGCGAGATCGTCTCGATGGGAGATGGCATCGAGCGGGCGCTGGCGCGGGCCGGCGAACTTGAGACCTTGGTCCGTTCGGAAGTGTCAAATCTCGAACGGTCCTATTCGGATAACGAGCGGCGCATTCGGGGGCTGGTCGATGAATTATCCACCGAGCGCGAAGCCATGCAGGCCAGTAGCGAACGCATGCGCAGCGCAATCGGCGGGGCGCAGGAGTCCTTTTCCCACGAGCTTGAGACAGCATCTACCGGCGTAGCCGAAAACCTCAGCGCCGCCGGCAATCGCATCACGATGTCGCTTGGCGGCAAGGCCGAGGAGATTCGCTTCGCGCTCGGCCAGGCCGGCGATCAACTGATCGAAAACCTGACGAGGCAGGCCGAGGGGATTCTGGGCGGTTTGGAGCGGACGAAGGAGACTATCGAGGCCTCGCTCGGGCAGGCGAGCGCGGAAATCTCGCAAGGCCTTGTGCAGCGGCTCGCAGACATCGATACGCATTTGCGCGGCACTGGCGAGGCTCTGATGGCCGACGTCGTGCAAAGGCTCGACGATGCCAGCGGCCGGATCACCGCGGTGCTCGGTGAAACGGTTTCCACGCTCGCGACGCAATCGGACAAGGTCAACGAGCGGCTGGCTTTGAGCGCTCAGGATTCGCTCGAGTCCCTCACCTATCATGCCGGGATGCTCAACGATCGGTTCACCGGAACGATGGGCGAAGTCGTGCAAAGGCTCGACGATGCCGGCGGCCGGATCACGGCGGTGCTTGGCGAAACGGTTTCCACGCTCG
>Ga0116223_10000769_pt1 | contig 36745 bp, 35 predicted proteins | sample Sb_taG_3_FD_90092 | JGI IMG/M metagenome (GOLD analysis project Ga0116223, IMG submission 90092) | Peat soil microbial communities from Weissenstadt, Germany - Sb_50d_a_PC metaG | ecosystem: Environmental > Terrestrial > Soil > Wetlands > Peat | place: Germany: Weissenstadt | collected 2010-09-21 | reverse complement strand
TGTCGAACCGAGCCTCGAAATCGGCCAGACTCCGGGGATACTCCTCCACAGCCGGCCATGCTACAGGTTGGGGCCACCTGAGTCAAGTAAATACCCCCTTTTATGCGAAAGTCAATAGTCGGGTTCGGACAGCAGATTCCGGTTCCTGCGCTGAAGTTACGGGTGTCTTAAGAACTTCGGGAAGAGGGATCATGAATATCGGTTTGACATCGCGCAGAGTGGCCTTGACTTGGCTTTAGGATTTATGCGATTCTAACGGAGTTTGATTCTTTTGGGGCTCCCTGGGGGGATAGCTACAACAATGATTACAAATGGATTTCGTGCGCACCTCGTGGCTGCGTGCGTACTCGGGACTGCGATGTCCGCATTCGCTCAAATCGAGTCGGGTTCGAGGGGCATCGATCCGACCGTGGGGCTCAACGCCGCTCAAAGGCAAGCCCAGCAGGGACTGCGCCGTTTCGGCGCCGTTGTCAACACCGGCAACCAAATCACGTATCAGGGCGGGCCGGTCATGCATACCGTCAACGCCTATTACATCTGGTACGGGAATTGGGCGCAAGATCCCAATGCCAACGCGATTCTCACGGCGTTCATCAGCTCCATCGGCGGGTCGCCATACTTCAATATCAACACCACCTACGGGGACACAACCGGGAACGTTCCCAACGCGGTCACCTACTCCGGCTTCTTCAACGACGCGGGTTCGCAGGGAACCAATCTGAGCGACGCCAGTCTCTGGTTGGTCATGACCCACGCGTTTACCAACGGACTCGCGGTCGACCCGAACGCGGTTTACTTCGTCCTCACGGCCCCCGGCGTCACCGAATCCAGCGGTTTTTTGACACAATATTGCGGCTTTCACACTCACAATACGTACAATACCGTCGATATCAAGTACGCTTTCATCGGCGACCCGGGCGCCAGTATCGCCACGTGCGCCACGCACAACACGTCCACCAGCCCCAACGGCGATCCTCAAGCGGATGAAATGGCGTCGGTGGTCGCGCATGAGTTGGATGAAACCGTAACGGACGAAGATCTGAACGCCTGGTATTTCACGAGCGGCCCCTTGATCGGCGATGAAAACGCCGACGCTTGTGCCTACACCTACGGCACGACTTATGCAGCGGCCAACAGTAGCATCGCGAACATGCATCTGGGTACGCGGGATTTCCTGATTCAGGAGGTCTGGCTCAACGCCAACGGCGGCCTGTGTGCGCAAAGCTTCGGCGGCGCGGATTTCACGATTTCCGTTGCGCCTACCTCGCAAGGCGTGCCCACCGGGGGCGGAACCACCGGCAACTACATCGTTAGCGTGCTCCCCGTCAACGGCTTCACGGGGACGGTCCACTGTACTGTCACGGGCCTGCCCTCCGGCGTCACCGTCAATGGCATCAACGCCAAAGGCCCCTGCAATGCGCCGGTGCCAACGGCCGCTCCCAGGACCGGAGCCCCGCTTGCTGGGATACCGATGACACTCACCGTCGCGGCCACCGTGGCGAATGGCAGCTATCCGTTTACCATCACCGGCACGAGCGGCACCATAACCCATTCCACTCCAGCGACTCTTGTCGTGGGCGCCGCGACCCCGGCCTTCACCCTGACGCCGAACCCGCAGACGCTGACCGTAGAACCGGCGCTAGCTTTCGCGGCGAACTCCACGATCACGGTGCAGTCGATCAATGGGTTCAACAGCGCGGTAGCCCTGACCGTCACGGGCTGCCCGGCCAATACCGTCTGCGCCATTACCACGCCAGTCACGCCCCCGGCCAACAGTTCGGTTCCCGCCCCGCTGACAATCACTCCGTCGTCCTCCACTCCAGTGGGGAATTTCCTTCTGACCATCAGCGGCAACGCGGGAGCGGCCACCACGACGGTCAACCTGCAGGTGCAGGATTTCGCGCTCTCTCCGGTTCCCAGCCCGGTGATCGTGAACCAGGGCAGCACCGGTTTCTCCTCCGTCTTCGTGCAATCCTTGAACGGGCTGACCCAACCGGTGACTGTGGCGGTGGGAGGCTGTCCCGCCAACACCACCTGCCTCTTCCCGAATCAGCAATCGTCGATCGTCCTGACGCCGGCTCCCAACGGTACGGTTGGCGTGCCCCTGGCGATTGCGACTTCCCTGACGACGCCGGTGGGGCCCACCACCCTCCTGATCACCGCGTCCACGACTGGAAACGCGGGGGTGAACGTCCACACCGCCAACGTGTCCCTGACCGTGACGCAGATCCCGGACTTCTCTATATCGGCTAATCCGACTTCGATTACGTTCTCGAAGAGTCTGAACGGCCACGGCTCGACGACGCTCACCTTGACTTCGTTGAACGGCTTCGCCGGCAACGTCACCTTGAGCGCCCTACAATGTCCGGGCGGCTGCACGCTAACCAGTCCGGTTACGCTGACCAGCGGAGGCGCCGTACCCGTGGTTCTGACCGTGTCGGCTTCCGCCAAATCGCCGCCGTCGTCCGGGGTGATGTCTGTTGTGGCCACCAGCGGGCCGCTGATCCATCAGCTGTTTATCCCGTTCACGATTGCTCCGTAGGGGAACGCTGTCCAGCAAGAACAGAGGGCGCCGTTGCGGAATCGGCGATGGCGCCCTGTTTCCGTTCCGGCGTGATCGCCCGGCCGTATGCACCAAGCCGCTTTGCCCGGTATGGCGAACGCCTACGGTTCGCGCTCACCATCACCGTTACCCGCTGGCTCGCTCAGCCTGTCCACGATTTTCTCAGCAGTCTCCAGAGCGCTGGCATCCATTAGGTCCTGGGGACGGCCTGAAGCTCTCTTTGCGCGGAGAAGGTGTTCGCGCGAGATGAATTGGGTTGGTTCACCTCCAAACTCCGACTCGACTCTAGTGTTCCAGGCATCTTCGAAGGTTATTCCGCTTAACGACATCAAAACATCCACTCGCACTGGTGGAATGCCGACGGAATAAACGTACCCTTCCTGGGTGAAGTCCAGCGGAGCGAGCCCCTTCAAGGGCGCGCCAAACTGACGGAGTGCCTGGAACACGAGCGCGGCGTTTTCGGGAGTCGCCTCAATCCACAAATCCAAGTCCTTCGTGTAACGGGGCTCCGAATGATAAGCGACGGCGTACCCGCCGACAATCAAATATTTAACGTGGTTGCCGTTGAAAAGTTTCAACAGATCGCTGAAGTCGGGATTCACTTTGGCCTTTACCTCGGTGGTAGCTCTCGGCCAACTCCCATGCTGCCTTCAGTCGAGCCGTCGAGGTTTGGCGTTGCCAAAACTCTATGTCGAAAACGCGGTCGCGGTCCGCGATTCTTCCAAACCGCTCCATCACAACCGGACGCTTCTCGACCGTTGCCATACTTCCAGCTTACCTGAAGCACAAAAATACCGAGGGCCGGACGATTGCGTCCGGCCCTGGTCCAACTCACGTATAACGCCTCTCTTAGTCTCCGAAGCTGCCGACTTCTTCCTCGGCTTCGACCTTCTTCGCCGGCGCCGGGGCGATGCCCGCCAGTGGCACGAAGCCATCGAGAGGCTCTTCTTTAAGGACGTGCTGCCGATACAGCTTCATCATCTCGGCGTCCTTGGCCTTTTGATCGCGCGCACGCAGCTTCTCTTCGCGGGCGGTCTTGGCGATGCCCTTGTCGTCCAGGTCGTGCTGCTTGGCGTGATTGACGTCCTCGGCGCGCAGCACCAGCGTGTGATCCGCGCTAGGTAGAGCCACCTTCTTGCCGCCGGCGATGATCTCGTGCCGGCCGTGCTCCTCGTACCACTTGGTGAGCGACGCCGTCATATGCATCTTCTCGATGATGTTGCGCCAGCCCACGCCGGTGTTGTACGCGCAGAAGGAAATCTCGCCTTCCTGGGTGGCGTAGGGAATGATGCACTGCTCGGTGCGGCGGAAATCGTAGTTGAACAGATCCTGGAACCACATGCCGGCCACGAACAGGAAGTTCCAGCGGTCGCGGCGGCGCTGTTCTATGTCGGCCATGGTGCGGTCGCCGGTGACTTTGCCGTACTTCTTGCTGGTCATGCCGAAGCACTTGTCGAACTTGGCGATCAGATCGCTCAACCGGAAATGCGTGGGAGCCTTGTAGGCATTGTAGTTGCGCAGCAGCGCCAGCGACACGCCGATCACCGACATGCGCTTGCTGCGCGCGGCGTCGTTGATGCGGGCCACATCCTTGGCCAACTGATCGGCGTGCAGGAACGCCGTCACCGGCACGTATTCCTTGGTCTCTTTGTCGCACATCACCGCCATACCGATGCCGCAGTTGGGGTGGCAACCGCAGGACAGTTGACCCCACTGCGCATCGGGACCGTGCACCAGGTCGGCGAAATCCGAAAACGTGCTCATGAAGGAGATGGGGAACCAGTCGCGGGTCGGCTCGCCCAAACCGGTCTGGTTCTTTACGTCGTGGGCCAGATGCGACAGCGTGTAACGCTGGGCTTGCCGGCGCTCCGGCGTGACTTCTTCATCGCGGCCGGTGAAGGACACGGGCTGGAAGCTCAAGAACGGAATCTTCTTGGGATTGTCCAGAGCGAAGCGCACCACCGCGCCCACCTGCTCATTGTTGATGCCGTTGATGATGGTGATCACCGGCACGATGTCCACGCCGGCGCTGTACAGGTTTTCGATGGCCCGCAGCTTCACGTCAAACAGATTGCCCACGGCGCGATGCGAGTTGGCCTCGTTGCCAATGCCGTCGAATTGCAAGTAAGCATAACGCAAGCCCGCTTCGGCGGCTTGTTTGGCGAATTCCGGACGCTTGGCGAACTCGATTCCGTTGGTGGCCGCTTGCACGCTCTGATAGCCCAGCTTGCGGCAGTAGCGGATGGCGTCCAGGAAATGCGGCGAAAGCGTCGGCTCGCCGCCCGAGAACTGCACCGACAACTGGCGGCGCGGCTTGATCGAAATGGCGTTATCGAGCAGCGTCTTGATGTCTTCCCAGCTCAACTCATGCACGAACCCGACCTGGTTGGCGTCCATGAAGCACGGATCGCACATCATGTTGCAGCGGTTGGTCAGGTCCACCGTCAGGACGCTGCCGCGTCCGTGGGTGATGGTGCTGGTGCCGTGGTCGTGCAGCTTCTCATCGCTGTGGGCGCGGATGTCGCGGCCCGGGAACACGTCTTCCAGGTGCTGGGAGAAGGCCGGGTCGATCGACATCAGGTCTTCAAACTGCCCGTGGATGGGGCATTCCTTGACCATCAGAATGCGGCCGTCGCGCTCGATGATGTTGGCCTTGATCTCGCCGCGCTTTTCGTTCTTGAGAATCTCTACCGGCAGTTCGCCGTCGATGATCTTCTTGCGGATTTCCGGCACGCACTTGGGGCACAGCGAATCGGTTTCGCGGGGCCAGCCCAGCTTGGGCTTCTGCTTCTCGTAGCTCTTCAGCAGCGGCTTGTCCGACCATTTGGGCGTGAAGGACGGGTTGGGGCTGATCGAGTTCAGCTTGTCATACACAAACCAGGCGGCATTGGCTGCCAGCGATACGGCTCTTTCGACATGCTTGATCGGCTTGGTCAAAGGTTTTCTCCGCTCGGACGAATCTTTAACTAGTACAGAATTTACAGTATAGGCAACCCTGCCCCAAGGAGCGAGATGAATGAAGTAAAGTGCGATTGGATGCATCGGACGGAGCCTGGCGGGAGTCGAATGGTTTTGGCCGCAAGCCATTTGGAGCCAACAAGATAGGCCCTGCATGCTACCATGGTCCCTATGAAATTTGCCGCCATCATCGAATACGCCCCGGTGCCGGAAACCATCAGCCGCGTTCGCCCCGTGCACCGCGACTACATTCAGGGATTGAAGAAGAACGGGCAGATCGCCATTGCCGGGCCGTTCATCGACGATAGCGGCGGTCTGCTGGTCTATGAAGCCGAGACGGCCGAGCAGGTGGACGCGCTGATCCGCGACGATCCGTTTTTCAAAGAAGGCGTGTTCAAGTCGTGGGTTTTGCGGGCGTGGAAACCGGTGACGGTTAACCCAGCGCTGCTGCCGGCGGCTTAGCGCGGCTACTGGAATCGCAGTGTGGCGTTGTTGGACGCGAGGGCGTCAACGACCAGCCTGACGGTCACCGTCCAGGAACGATCGGGCTGCTTCGAACTCTCTCCACGGCTTGCGATCCGTATCGGCGCAGAGCTTCCCGAGCCGAGTTCGGGTCCGGAGCAGTGTCCACAGGGACTCCAACAAGGGCTACAAGTGCTCTTCGTGCGTGTCCGATGTCTCTGCGCGTGCAGTGGACCCGGCGGGGTACTGGCACTATTTCGCTAGAGTCCAAAGGCCTGGGCTATTGGTACTGCGGCGGGTTGATGGGTAGACTTCGTTTCGCCCATGCGAGACGTCTACCTGGTTTTCCGATTCACGCGCCACTGGATTCACTACGGATTCCTCGCGCATGTGGTGATCTGCGTGAGCGTGGCCGCGGTAGAGGGTCTCCTGGGCAACTGAAGTGGGGTCAGCCCTTCCGGGCTGCCGCCGCGCTTCCGCGCGGCGTCTCGATTGTGTGCTTCCGAGGGCGACGCGCCGCCTCGAAAAGCGGCCGCAGGCTGAAAGCCTGGCCCCACTGCCAATGAAACGGATCGCCCGCCTCAACCGTCATACATAATGACACTGATCCCATGCGGCTAGCGGCGATGTACCTCGCGGCGGCGTTCACCTTGGCGGCGGCTACGCCGGACGCGGTCAACCCGGACTTGATTCGCGCCCGTGACACCCAGGATCGAGCCGCACTGGAACGTCTGGAATCGCAGGCCGCCTCCGATGCGCAGAAGCAGGCGAACGACGCCCAGACGCAGTACCGCGCGGCGCTGGCGTCATCCTACTTGGCCGAGGTCGCTATCGAAGTGGGCGACAAGACCCGCGCCCGCAGCGCCGCCGAATCCGGCATTCAAGCCGGCCAGCATGCCGTGGCGTTGAACGCGCAGTCGGCTGAGTTCCACCGCTTGCTCGGTACGCTGTGCGGTCAGGCGGTGTCCTCCAATCCGCTGTGGGTTTTGAAGTACGGGCGCTGCGCGCAGGACGAGATCAACAAAGCCATTGAGCTCGATCCGAAGAGCGCGCTCAATTACGTCGGCCGCGGCGTGGGCAACTACTATCTGCCGGCCGCGATGGGCGGCGGCGTGGACATCGCGATCAAGGATTTCCAGAAGGCCATCGCGCTGGACGCCAAGCTGGCCGAGGCGCATCTGTGGCTGGGCATCGCCCTGCGCAAAGCCGGGCGCAACGCCGACGCACATGCCGAGTTGCAAAAGGCCGCCGATCTGGCGCCCGCGCGCGTGTGGGCCAAGCAGCAGTTGGCCAAGACTCCCGCGCAGTAGATTAGCCCGCTACGTTTCAGCTTTGGCGCCGGCTTGAAACCACCCTGTTATATTGAAACCACCCTGTTATAATTGGCGATTTCATAGGGAGGAATCATGCCATCCAAACTAATGGCCGCCCTGGCCGCCGGCGCGATGCTTCCGGCGCTGTGGGCGCAGGCCGGGAAGGCTCCGGCGAAACCCGCGCCCGGCGACTGGCCGATGTACGCGCACGATCTGGCGAGCACGCGTTACTCGACGCTGGCGCAGATCAACGCTAAGAACGTCACCTCGCTCGCGCGCAGCTGGACTTACAAACTCGGCGCGGGCGGCGAGACGACGCCCATCGTCGTCAACGGAACCATGTTCCTGCCCTCGGGCAAGACCGTCGTCGCCGTGGACGCTGTCAGCGGCAAAGAAGTCTGGAACTATGCGCTCGCCTCCGGATCGCCGGGCTCGCGCGGCGTCGCCTACTGGCCGGGCGATAGAGACAACCCGCCGCGCATCGTCTTCACCGCCGGACCCAAGCTGATGGCGCTGAATGCCAACACCGGCAAGATCGATCCCGGCTTCGGCAAGGAAGGCGAAGTGGAGATCGGCGTGCCCTGGAACGGCGTGCCCGAAGTGTACAAGAACGTGCTGATGCTGGGCGCGACCGTGGGCGAAGTGCCGCTTGGTCCTTCCGGTGACTCGCGCGCCTTCGACGCCCGCACCGGAGCCAAGCTGTGGGAGTTCCACTCGGTGCCCCAGCCCGGCGAAGCGGGCCATGAGAGCTGGCTCAACGAGGGATGGCAGGGCCGCTCGGGCGTCAACGTTTGGGGCTGGTACTTGAGCGTCGATGAAGCCCGCGGCGTCGTGTACATGCCCTTCGGAGGCCCCGCCGCCAACTACTGGGGTGGCGACCGGCCCGGCTCGAATCTGTTCGGCAATTCGATTGTCGCGGTGGATGCGCAGACCGGAAAATACAAGTGGCATTTCCAGGTAGTGCATCACGATCTTTGGGATTCCGATCTGCCCCCGGCGCCCAGCTTGCTGGATGCCACGATCGGCGGCAAGAAGGTCCCGGTGATGGCGGTCATCGGCAAGTCCGCCTACATGTTCATCCTGAATCGCGACACGGGCGAACCGGTGTTCGGCGCGGAAGAGCGCGCCGTCGCCGCGGGTGACGTTCCCGGCGAATGGTATTCGCCCACGCAGCCGTTCCCGTTGAAGCCGCCGCCACTCGCGCGCGTGAGTTTCAAGGGCAAGGAAGACATGGTCACCGCCGACGACACCACTCCCGAGCATGCCAAAGCCTGTCAGGACGTCTGGGACAAGAATGGCGGTTTCTACAACGCCGGTCCGTTCACCGGCTGGCTGTTTCATGAGGACGGAGCGCCTCCGAAGAGCACGATCCAATTTCCGGGTGGAACGGGCGGAGCCAACTGGGGCGGCTCGGCGGCCGATCCCAAGGCGGGCCTGGTGTTCGTCAACACCCACGATGGCGCGCTCACCGGCTGGGTCGAAAAGAAGAAACCCGGCGGCAATTACGGGCGCGGCACGGAGGGTTCCGATCAGCCCTACGATCGCGCCAGCGTCGACGGACCCGGCCCGTATCACGGCTTCAGCGCGGCCGTTAAAGATGCCGACGGCAAGACTATCGGCAACTGGCCGTGTCAGAAAGGCCCGTGGGCGCGTCTGAGCGCAGTCAACGTCAACACCGGCGAGATCGCGTGGCAGACCACTTTGGGGATGAACGAAGGATTGCCCGAGGGCAAGCGCAACTCGGGGAACAGCGGCAGTGCGGGTCCGATCGCCACCGCCGGCGGACTGGTGTTCATCGGCGCAACCGGCGACGCCCGCTTCCGCGCCTTCGATTCCAGGAGCGGCAAGGAACTCTGGTCCTTCAAGATGGACAAGCAGGGCAACGCCGACCCACTCACGTATCAAGGCAAGAACGGCAAGCAGTACGTCGCGATTGTGGCGACGGATACTGTGAACGTTTTCGCTCTGCCGTAGTCGGCAGGCCGGGGATCACATCGCGTCCCGCGCGGCCCGCTCACCGTAGGCGCACGCGAATAGCTCGCGAACCACGCACGCCTCGCTGCTCGTTCCGGCGCCGCAGAACGCGGGATCACTCTGACCGTCGAACCCGCCGATGAGCGTCATGTCGATCGCCTTGCCAAGCTCGTCCAGAGAACTAGTCTTCAACTCGAACAAATTGTCGAGCGGCACGTTCGGTAGAGCTTCATTGAGAGCCGGACTGTATTAATGAAAACGACGATGCCGGAATGCGCCATCCGGCAAGCGGGCTGGTATACTGTCGAGTTGCTAATGGTTGGGGAGGACGCAGTATGTTCCAGAAGAAATGGATGATCCTGGCGACGGCCGCTGCGGCGCTCGCCTGCGCGGCGCTGGTGTGGGCCACCGGCACGGCCACCGACGCCAAGACCGCAGTGAACAACTCGCTCAAGGCCATGGGCGCCGACAACCTCAAGACCATCGAATATTCCGGTTCGGGCGCGGACTTCTCCGTCGGACAAGCTCAGAATCCCAAGTCGCAATGGCCGCGATTCACCAATAAAACCTACATTCGGCAGATCGATTTCAACGCTCCGGCGTCGCGCATGCAGCGCGTCCGCGTGCAAGGCGAGAAGCCTCCGCGCGGCGGGGGCGGGCAGCCCCTGGTCGGCGAGCAGGCTCAGAACCAGGTGGTCACCGACGCCACGCAGTTGAACAACGAACTCACCACCATGTTGCCCTACAGCTTCCTGCGCACGGCCGCGGCGGCCAGTGACGCCTCGGCCAAGGAAACCAAGATAAAGGGCAAGACCTACACCGAGATCTCCTTCATGGGACCCAACAAGGCCACGATCAACGGCTACATCAATGCGCAAGGCCTGGTGGAGAAGGTCGAGACGACGATCGACAACAACGTGCTCGGCGACACGCCTTTCGTCATCACGTTCACCGACTACAAGGATTTCAACGGCCTCAAGTTTCCCACCCACATTCTGCAGAAAACTGGCGACTGGCCTTCGTTCGAACTGATGATCACCGATGTGAAGAACAATCCGTCCGTCACGATCGAGAACCCGCAAGCCAAGGGCAAGGGGAAAGGCGCTCCGGGCGGACCGGGTGGCGGCGGTGCGGAGGCTGAGGTGCCCACCGAGGATCTGGGCGGCGGAATGTATTTAATCCTGGGCGGCTACGCCGCGGTGGCTTGCGACTTCAAAGACGGCATCTACGTAGTGGAGGGGCCGCAGAACGATCAGCGCGCCGAAGCCATTATCACCACCGCCAAGAAACTCATCCCCAACAAACCCATTAAGTACGTGATCAACACCCACGATCATTTCGATCACGCCGGTGGCCTGCGAAGGTTTGTGGCCGAAGGCGCCACCATCGTGACGCACGAAATCAACAAGCCGTACTACGAGAAGATCTTCAAGAACCCGCACACCCTGGTTCCCGATTATCTGTCGAAAAACCCCAAGAAAGCCACCTTTTTGACAGTGAAGGAGGAGCATAAAATGACCGACGGCGAGCACACGCTCGAAATCTATCACGTGCAAGACAGCATGCATAACGACGGCATGCTGATGGTGTATCTGCCGCAGCAGAAGATCGTCATCGAAGCCGACGAGTTCAACCCGCCCGCGCCCAACCAGCCCGTCACCAATCCCAGCCCCTACTGGGACGTTTTCTACCACAACGTGGATCGCCTGCATCTGGACTACGACCGCATCATCCCGATTCACTATCCCGCCGACAACCGGAAAGTGATGAAGGCCGAGCTGCTGCGCGCGGTGGGCAAAGGCTAAACGGCTCGCGTGGCCAAAGTTCCCAAGAAAGAATCGAAGTGGCGGATCGCGTGGGCGATTGCCGCCGGCTACGCCTTCATCGGGCTGTGCATCATCTTGACCGATTGGATCTTTGGCTTTTTCGTACCGGCAGTCCGGGCCGGGCGAGAGATGCCGTCGTATTACTATCCGATCATCATCGTGACCGATTCGATCTATACCTTTGGGGGCGGTTACCTGTGCGCGATAGTCGCGCGAACGGCGAACCGCTATGCCGCCATCGGACTCATGATTTTCGGCGAACTGATGGGCTTGGCCTCCACGGTGGCGCTGTGGTACACGGTGCCGCATCTGTATTCAGTCGCGTTGATGATGCTCTATCCGCCGTTGGTCTGGACAGGAGCGTGGCTGCGAGTGCGGCGGGTGCCGGTGAAGCCTGTGATGGTGCGGGCGTCGTCGGTTTAAGACGGCGCGCGCGCCAGCAACTCGAACGCGTTGCTCCATCGATTGAGCCCGGGGACGCGGATTAATACCTCGTCGACGAGCCTGGCGGCGCGGTACAGGCCCGCGGAGCCGGGACACAATCCGGCTATGGGCAGCGATCCGAAATCGAACCAGTCGGCCGCGGCGTCGAAACCGGCCTGGCGGAATGACGCGGCCACGCGGTTGCCGTCCAAAGCGCGTTCATCCTCGGTTTGATAGCGACGCATCAGGGCGGGGAAGAGCAGCTTGCCGACCTTCTCGGAAAGCCGTCTGTGGCTGGGATCGAGCGCATACACGGCTCCTCCGGGTTGGAGGACGCCGAGCAACTGCGCCGGGATCGCCTCCAACTCAGCATCCGACAAATGGTGCAAGAAAAAGATGCCCAGCACCACGTCGAACTTGTCTCCCCGGTCCAAAACCGATTTCCAATCGCCGACGATGAAGCGAACGTTGGACACGCCCGAGCGGCGGGCCTGCTTGTTGGCGTACTTCACGGCCTTCGAGGACAAGTCGATTCCGACGATTTCGCCGGCGTGCGGGGCCAGCAGCAACTCAGTGTCTCCGATGCCGCAGCCCAGGCTTAAGATCCGCGACGACGGACCGATCCCGGCGCGGGCAACAATGCGCCGGACCAAGTCGCGGCGAAACGCCATTACCGCGGGGCGGGCGAAGTGCTGCTGGGCGAAGCCGCTGTACAGTTGATCGTAGTATTCGCGCTCGCGGTCCAGATGGCTGGTCATTGGTCGCTGGTCATTGCTTACTGGTCATTGTCGCGGTTATCGGTTGCCGTCGCGCAGCATCTCGCGCGCGCAATTGTGGCCGGGAGCGCCCATCACGCCTCCGCCGGGATGCGCTCCGGACCCGCATAAATACAGGCCGCGCACGGGTGTGCGGTAGCGCGCCCATCCGGCCAGAGGGCGCATGACGAACATTTGGTCCACGCTCATCTCGCCGTGAAAAATGTTGCCTCCGGTGATGCCGAAGCGCCGCTCCAGATCGAGCGGCGAGAGCGTTTGCCGCTCCACGACGATCGAGCGGATGTTGGGACAGTACTCTTCGATCACGTCGAGAATGCGTTCGGTGTAGGGTTCGCGTTCGGCGTCCCAGTTGGTTTCGGACCCATTTTCACCTCGCAGGGTGTAGGGAGCGTACTGCAGAAAGATGCCCATGATGTGACGGCCCTCGGGGGCGAGCGACGGATCGTACATCGTCGGCATGGTCATCTCGATCAGCGGGGAGCGCGAGGGGCGACCGTATTTGGCGTCGTCCCAGGCGCGCTCTACGTACTCGATCGAAGGACAGATGTGCATGGTCGCGCGATGCTGTGGACCGGGGCCGCTTCCGGGAAGCGCTTTGAACTCGGGCACGCCTCGTAACGCGAGGTTCATCTTGAGCGAAGTTCCTTCCGAGCGGAACTTGCGGATGCCGTCCAGGAACGCCGCGGGAAGATCGTCCGGCTGCATGAGCGACAGAAACGTGCGGCGCGGATCGAGGTTGCTGGCGACGGTTTCGGCGGCGATCTCTTCGCCTCCGGCGAGCACCACGCCCCGGGCACGGCCGTCGCGCACCAGGATTTTCTCCACCGGCGTTCCCGTGCGGATCGACGCGCCGCGGCTGCGCGCCGAATCCGCGATGGCGTTCGAAACCGCGCCCATGCCTCCGCGCACGAAGCCCCACAAGCCGCGGTGGCCGTCGACGCCGCCCATGCAGTGGTGCAGCAGGATGTAGGCGGTGCCGGGCGAACGCGGGCCGCCGTTGGCTCCGATGACGCCGTCAGTGGCCAGCGTCACTTTGATTTGTTCCGAATCGAACCATTCATCCAGGAACTCGGCTGCGCTCTGGGTGAAAATTTTCACCAGGCCGACAATCTCATCCTTCGCCAGTCCGCGCAGGCGGCCGGCCAGCTTCAGGTAGTCGAGATAGTCGCCGGGGCCGTTAGGCGGGAAGTTGGGCGGAGTGGTCAGCAGGAGGCTTTCCGCGACTTGCGCCAGACGCTCCAGGTGGGCTTCATAACGCGGGTACGTCTCGGCGTCGCGCGCGGAGAATTTGGCGATTTCGGCGAGCGTGCGTGTGCGGTCTTGATACATGAACAGGTGGCGGCCGTCGGGGAAGGGCGAAAAAAACGCGGGATCTTTGGCGTCCACGGCGTAGCCGAAGCGCTTCAGTTCCAGGTCGCGCACCACTTTTTCCTGCATCAGGCTGGAAAGGTAGGACGCCGTCGAGACGCGGTAGCCGGGCCAGATTTCTTCGGTGACGGCGCAGCCGCCGACTAACTCGCGGGCTTCGAGCACCAGGACGCGGCGGCCGGCTTGGGCCAGATATGCGGCGGTGACCAGTCCGTTATGGCCGGCTCCGATGATGATGACGTCGTAGGATTCGCTCACTGGGTTCGCTGGGGCTTTCTTCATGATAGTGGTGCGCGTGGAGACACTTCACCTGCAGGACGGGGGAATGAAGCTGGGGCGGCTGTGGAAGGTTGGCCGCCGATTGAACGCAGATCGAAGGTGTCGGTTGTCTATTGACTTATTTCGAAGATTTACTGCAATTCCTTTTTGAAGAGGCGCCTCTTTTTCCGCTCTTTAACGCCAAGAACGACACAACGGCACAGTTTCGCCCACCGGCGGGGGCATCATCGCGCCCAACTTTCACAGTGATTTGGTTGCCCGGGACTAACCACTAGCGCGGCTCCGTACTCCGATGACTGAGCCCGAAACCCATTTACGATTTTAGGATACACGGGGAGTCGGCGGCGGGGCAATTCGGCAAGTATTTGAAAGGACGGCGGGATAATGTTTTTGTTGGTGTTGTGACTGGACTCAGGACGGTCTATTTTCGAGCATTCGTTTGGCTGCTTGGGGAGTTTTGCAACTCTGCCGTGCGTCGCGAGGAGTCGCGACGTGGCACGCACGAGTGCGTGCTCTACTTCACTTTTTTTATCCAGTCTAGGATGGGTTTCGATACCGTCACGTCGGGGGTGTCGATGGAGAAGACTTCCGACATGTGGCTCTCGCCTTTTTCGAAGAGCAGGGTGGGGCAGTGGTCTTTGCCTTCCTTGCACAGCTCGTCGTGCAGGGTTTGGAAGAACGGAGCCATGGCGCCGTTGATGCCGGGGTCGAGTTCCGCTGTGGCGAACAGCAGAGCCACTTTGGTCTTCTTGAGTTCGGGCAGGCTGGAGCGCGAGAGTTGCACGGCCGGGTCTACGGCGGCGGGGCCACCTTTGCCTTTGCCGTCGCCTCGGCCGCCGCCACCTGCGGGACCGGGAACCGCGGCGCTGGGGCCCTTGATGATTCCTTGAGACACGCCTTGTCCGGGGCCGTTGCAGGTGCCGCCAGTGGTTCCGAAGGCTCCTCCAGGGGGCTGCGGATTGGGCGGGTTCAGCGGCAGAATGTTGAATTGGCCCGACATGAAGATGGCGCCCTTCACGCCCGCGCCCTTGGGCCCGTAGAGTTCGGGATGGCCGATGTAGGTGCCCAGAGGACCGTTGCCTGCCGACTGCGCCCAGATGAACATGCGGTCGGGGTTGCCTTTGTACTTGGCGATGTTGGCTTCGACCCACTGGATCATCGACGAGACGTCCTTGGCCGGGTCGTCCCAATTGGCTCCCGGATGGCGTTGCATGGTTACCACGATCATATTGTTCTTGACGCCCCAGCGGCCGATGTTGTCATAGAACGCGTTGCCTTCCGGCACCTGCTGCTCGGTTTTGTTGCCCTGGCCGCCGGGGACGTACAGCAGCACTGTGCGGTTGCCGCCGCCTTTCTCGGGACTGAAGATATCGACTACGTCTTTGGGGTTCTGGCCGAAGGAGACGTCACGGGCGATGTCGACTCCCGGGTAGAGAGGCGTCACGCTGCTGTTGACGTCGTTTTTCGGCATTAGCGGACGGTAGAGTTTGGCGGTGCAGCCGGGATCGACGATCTGGCCGATCTTGTGGAGCTCAGCTTCGATGTCGGCGGGCACTTGTGCGTAGGCGGCGGTTGCCAGGAGGAATGGAGTGAGAGCCGCGGCGTGTGCGGCGCGCAGAAGTTTCATGATGGGATGATTTTACACCAATTGGTGTTTCAGGGCGGAGACTGCCACGACGCGTCAGGAGCGACCGCACTTACGGTCCGTTGTGTATGACCACACGTTCGAGTCCCTCGTCGCTCCATTCCGTGGCTATTGAGCTTCGCGGAATACGGTGACAGCGGCGGTTACCAACCGCCGCGCAGGATGCCATCCTGCCCCACATCGACCTGTCACTCAATTACGCGAAGCTCAATAGTAGGGCACTCGTTGAATCCCGGTGACAAATGTGATGCCCGAGACGACCACTCCGGAGAGACGGCCATCGTTGGTGACGAAAAGATCGGTGCGGGCCGCGGCTGCGCAGGCGAGTTGAATCGCATCCGCCGGTCGAACCCGCTCACGGCTGCGAATTTCTGCATACCGTTTCGCGGCTTCCACTTCGAACGCGATCAGCTCTATGGGGCCATTGGTGAAAAAATTGAGATAGCTCTTTTCGAGGATCGAATCGCCCGTCTCTTTTGGCTTTGTGAGTGCCTCGGCGAGGGTAAGGTAGCTGGTGAGCAGTTCGTCGCCGCGCGCCACCATTCTCTGCCGGAACTCGATCACGCGCGGCGACCACTCGGCGTCGCTCGAACAGGTAGATGAAGAGGTTGGTGTCCCAAAAGATGCGGGCCATGGGAATTACCAAACTTCGCCACGAATTCGCGGGTCCGTCAGCAGTGCAAACAAGTATGGGTAGTCCATCAGGTCGTTGATCTCCGTTGTCCTAGTGAGGGGACAACGTGCAATCGCGACCTCGACTTGTTTTCGCGACAGCTTTCGATTGATGCGCCGCCCCGAAAGAACCAAACGCCGTCTCCTTCCACCACATATGTAAGAGGTTTACCAGTAGCCGTTTTAAACTCCTCTCGTTGATGATCCTTGATTCGTTGCCAAACGAACTCCCCTGGATTCCGCGCAGTAGCGTCGAGGCGGCTCTCGACAGGCGGCGGAGCATCTTCGGATCGGAGGCGATCGAAAAAATTGTCGCCCGATTCGCGGCTCCACAACGGTTTTCCTACTCCGAGCATCAACAAAACTGGATCCGTGGTCGCATTCCGTCGGCGTTCAGCCTTGCTCTTGATTTCTGACTTCGTCATCGACGATAGAAAGCTCCCTTTACTCTAACTACTCTATAGAGAGATAAGGAGAGTTTCAAACGCCGGATTTCTTAAGATACCGCCCAACGGCACCTGGTCCCGCGCTCTTGGCGTTCAGAACGGACCTTGTTGCAATGTCGATTTTGCGACCTGGCTGCGTTACGACCATGGATTTGGCTTTTGCGCCCGAGTCATGTCCAGAGCGCGATAGCGAGGTCGAGCTCGGGAGATCTATTTTGCGATAAGGGCGGACTCGGAGGCTGAAGCCTCCGTTGCAGGCTTAAGCCTGCTCCACATTAACCCACTAGGCTTCCTTAACCCACTAGGCTTCCTTGATTACTGGGTTGCGGAGCACGCCGATGCCTTCGATCTCCACTTCACAGGTGTCGCCGGGGTTCAATTTATTTGTGATGTTGGGGGTGCCCGTGAAAATCAGGTCGCCTCGTTCGATGGTCATGTACTGGCTGGTGAAGCTGAGAATCGTGGCGCAGTCGAAAATCAGATTGGCGGTGTTGTCCTGCTGCACGGGTTTGCCGTTGACGCGGGTTTCGAGGTTGAGGGCGCTGTAGTCCAGTCCGGTGACGATCCAGGGACCCAAGGGGCAGAAGGTGTCGGAGCTTTTGGCGCGCCACCATTGCATATCCTTGTCAGGACCGTTCTGCCAGTCGCGCTCGCTGAGGTCGTTGCCGATCGTGACGCCCCACACCGCGGCTCGGGCTTCCTCTTTCGAGGCCTTCCTGAGGCGCTTGCCCATGACCAGGACCAGCTCGCCTTCGTAATGCACGTTGGTCGCTTCGGCGGGGATGATGATAGGTTCTTCGGGGTCCTGAAGCGAGGAGATGGACTTGAGAAAGATCTCGGGGCGCTTGGGATCGGCTTGGCCAGGCCGGTGGCTGCGATAATTGCGGCCGACACACAGGATCTTGCCCGGCTCGATGGGACGGAGGAGGGTCACCTCGGAAAGTTTGCGCGTCACACCGGTTTCGGTGTGGCTGAAAAGGTCGCCACGGAGCTCGCGCACGGAGTCGCCGTCGAGGATTCCGTAAACTGGGGCGGAGCTCCCGGAGGCGCGGTAACGGACATATTTCATTTAATCTTTTTTTCCCCTCTGATCATGGCGACGATTTTGGAGGGCGGAAAGACAAATGCCGCAACCGCCAGGATGCAAATCACAAACACGAGCACTAAAACAACGAAAGCCATGTCAACGCCTCACAATCCTCATAACGTTTAGGCACCTAACGTCTCACGGCCATTACGCCGTCGACGGTCTCGCGGAATTCATCCGGCGCAAGCAAGCCGCGCTTCTCTATGCCCCTGTCCTTAACGCGGCGCAGCATTTCGCCGATACTTTCGTCGTCGGCGCTTGTGATGCCCAGTTGTTCCAGATGGTAGGCGATCGACATCTTGCCGCTCTTCTTGCCGAGCACCACGTCGCCGCGCCGGCCGGCGATGGCCTGGGCGAAGGTGTAAATCTTGGACTTGAGCCCCAGCTTGGAGAGTTCCCGGACGGCCTGGAAGTCCTGGTCGGAGACCGCGGGCATGCCGGCTTCGATGCGTTCGACACCCACTTCGGCGAGCTTTTCAGCGATGGCGATTTTGTCGGAGACGCTGAAGACTACTCCGGGGGTTTGTTCGCCGTCGCGCAGGGTGGCGTCGTGGATGCTGACGCGCGCGGGCAGTTCGAACTTGGACTGCACTTCGGGGATGAGGTTATACGGGCTCACCCACCATTCGTTTTCGCGAAAATAGCTGTTGCTCATGGTTCACCTCGCGCACCACGCGGCCCAGAGGGCCCCCCGCGCCTATGCACACCCATAGTCACCGATTCTACCAATTACGCGAGTCTCCAGAATCGTACCACGACGCGGTTGGGATGGCGCTCGCCGGTGGCTACGAACAGAGATCGATTCATGCAGTCTAGCTCGGGCGCCGCAGTTTCGAATTCGGGCGCGGCGCGAAAGTAATATTGCGAAGGATCGACGTCGTCACCGGCGCGGAGACGCTCCATCACGTGGGCGGGGCCGTGGCGGAGGCCGCGGTTCACTACTTGGATCCGCGCGCCGGAGGCGGTTTCGAGCAAGTAGAGCGCGTACAGTTCGGTGACGCCATCGGGGCGCAGCACTTGCCAGTCGGCGCCTCCGGGCAGGATTCGGCCGCGCAAGGCCGGGCCGTCGAATTCGCCTCCGAGAATTGGAATCATGCGGCGTTCGCCGCGCGGGGTTGGGCCGATGACAACTGGGTCGGCGATCTCGACGCGGGCTTCGAAGGCGAATTCGAGCGGAGGAGGGGACGGGTGATCGGGCATGACTTCCCATGGTATTGGAGTTCGAGTTATCTTGAGGGCTTGATGAATTACTGCTACTTCGACTGCCCTGTTGGCGTCCTGCTGATCGCGGGTAGCCCTGGGGCGATTCAGTCTATTTCGTTTCCTGAGCGCGGCGGGCCTCGACTTCCTGGAACCGATTGGGTGGAATCGAACGGCGGGGCGTTGGGCGAGGCTGCACGGCAGTTGGGCGAGTACTTTGGCGGAGTAAGGACGGACTTCGAATTGCGGCTGGAGCCGCGGGGTACAGACTTCCAGCGCAGAGTGTGGGGACGGCTTCGGGAGATTCCTTACGGGGAAACGATCTCGTATGGAGAACTGGCGCGGCGGGTCGGAAACTCGAAGGCGGCGCGAGCTGTGGGCGCGGCTAATGGCGCTAATCCGATACCGATTGTGGTCCCGTGCCACCGGGTGATCGGAGCTAAGGGCGCTCTTACGGGCTTCGGAGGGGGGATTTCTGTGAAGCAGGCGTTGCTTGCGCTGGAGGCGGCGGGGCGGGGCGTACTGCGGCTTCCATTGGCGGTTGGTACAAAATCGGTTGGCGCTTAGCATTCCGGCGACTTGTGTGACGCCGGGGGGTGTCGCTGCGGCGTTGGCAGGCGTGAGCTGCTTTGCCAAGCGTCGGCACGAGTGCCGACGTGGCACGCACGAGTGCGTGCTCCACGGTTCAGTGGTTCAGCCGGCTATGGGGCCGTCGCCGCGGGCTAGCGCTTCCAGCATCGATTCTCGGATTCGCTGGGCTGCTTGGGCCGCTGAATCTAGGGCGATTTTGTAGGCGATCAGGCCTGCTGCTGCGTCAAACGCCAACACTCCGAAAAACGCCCATTGGCTTACGAAGGCGTAGCGGGCCAGGTAGGCTAGGGCCGGCGGCAGGAACGCCAAGGGATAAATCATGAAGAGCATGGCTTGAATACGTCCGGCGGCGGTGGTGCGGAACGAGGAGTCCGGGTTCACGCCGCGCGCCATGTGCACCGACAACAGATTTCCCGCGCACAATAACAGAATGGTCATTACGGCGGCCACCGCGTAGGCTTCGCTCATCTTCGCCGGATCGAGCGGCATGCCTAGCATCGCGCACACCGCCGTTATCAAGCCGATCTCCAGCGCTATGAAACACACCGCACTGAGATTCTTGGCCTTCAACACGCTGGAGAAAGGAATCGGGGCGAGGAAGTAGAACTGCGCCGCGGAGCGGTCGAAGCCGAACGAATTCCAGAAGCACACTTCGCTCAGCAGCAGCAGCGAGTACACGCTCACCGCCGTCAGATAGTGTGTGCCCAGGAATTCCTGCGTCAAGCCCCGCCGGCTCATCGCCAGCGGCAGCCACACCACCATCCCGAAGGTGAAGCCCATCATGAACACCAAGCGGAAGCGCGGCGACCGGGCCAACAAACGGATTTCTTTTTCCATCAAGGCCGCCAGGGGGTCGCCGAACAGCAAGCCTGGCAGACGGTACAGCCGATCGAGAAAGCTGGTGCGTTCGCTGGTCTGTTCCAAGCGAGCCCCGGCGGCTTCCGCGTCGAACTTCAGTGAGCTGGTGAATTGCCACCATCCGAAGGCCAGGCCGCCGGCGCACCAGGCCGCCAGGATCGCCGCCTGGGCCAAGGCGTGATGACCGGCGACGAATCCGGCCGTGGCCGTCCAGGGCCATCCCGCCCAGCTCTCACCTGCCGCGAAGGCTCCGCTCACGGCGCTGCGAAGACCCGGGCCTGGCTCCGGCGGGCCATTCCGCCGGCTGAGCGCGAGGAACAACTGCGGCAATCCGGCGCACAGCACCAGCACGAATACCAGTATTTCGCGGACTCGCCGGTACGCCAGCACTCGCGCCGCCAGATCGCGCAGGCCCACGGCCAGCAGCAAATTGAACACTGCGAACACGACGATTCCCAGCGCGCGCCATGCCGGCAGCGCCGGACTTAGAATTACGCCGACGGTCGCGCCCAACAGCAACGCCAGCATCTCGATCCCCGCGGTGGCCCGCAACAAGGCTTCGATGCCGAACAGTTGGTGCACGGGAATCGGGTACGCGCGCAGCTTGCGGATGTCCAGCGAGGCCCCGGTGGCCGCCATCAGCAGCGGCACTACCTGCCAGTACAGCATCACCAGCAGGAATCCGGAGGGCAACGCGGGTAATAGGCGTTCGACTGCCGCTGGATCGGCCAGGGCGCGGGCTGCCACTACGCTGGCCGCGGCCCACAGGCCGTACCAAATCAGTCCCACTACCGCGGTCACGGCCACTCCGCCGCGCGGATAAAAGTTCCGCATCGTGCGCCACTGCGCCCACAAGATGGCCCGCGCGTGTGTCATGCGATTACAACCAGTCCAGCGTCGCGGCGCCGTACTCCACGCCCAGGGCCTGTACGAATGCGTTTTCGAGCGTTCCGGCGGTGCTGCGCAGTTCCGCCATGGTCCCCTCGCGGATCAGGCGGCCTTCGTGAATGATGGCCACGCGCTCGCACAAGCGCTCGACCACTTCCAGCACGTGCGAGGTCAGGAAAATGGTCGCGCCGTGGCGAACCTGCTCGAGGAGGATGTCCTTCATCAGCCGTGCGCCCACCGCGTCCACGCCTTCGAACGGCTCGTCCATCAAATACAGTTGCGGACGGTGAATCAGCGCCGCCGCCATGGCCGCGCGTTTGCGCATGCCTTTGGAGTATTCCGAGATGAGTTTCTTGGGCGCGGCGTCCAGTTCGAACAGGGCCAACAATTCGCCGGCGCGGGATCGTGCCGTTGGGCGGTCGAGACCGTAAATTCGCCCTACAAATTCGATAAATTCGCCGCCGGTTAAATGATCGAAGAGCAATGACTCGTCCGGCACCAACCCGATCGATTGCTTGATTTGAAGCGCCTGCTCGGGCATCGGCAGGCCCAGCAAGCGGATCGAGCCGGACGTCGGCGGCGCCAGGCCCATCAGCATCTTGATGGTGGTGGTTTTGCCCGCACCGTTGGGGCCAAGAAAACCGAAGAAACATCCTTGAGGAACCGTGAGGCTCAAACCATCCACGGCGGCTTTGTCTCCGTAAACCTTGCGAAGATCGCGGACTTCGATCGCCGGCGAAACGTCGGTCATGCGCTTCTCTATGGTACTGCACGCTTGAGGCCTGGAGACCGTCTTGGTTTTCGAAAGGAATGCTATGCGAGCTGCACCTTCGGCACTGACAATCGCGGTCCTTTTCACTCGTATGGCGGCCGGCCAGGCCCTTCCCAATCCAACCCGGCACAATCGTCCACTCAACGGGTCTTACATTTCGCCCATACCCCCACCGAGCAGCGCACTAAGGAAATCGCCACAGCCGTGAAGGTGATGACGGACATGAAGGGTGTGTCGTCCGACTTCGCCGCGGGAACGCTCACCGCCGCCGGCGCAGCGGATCAACTTCAGCTCGCGGAATGGCTGCTGATTGGCATGGACCGTTCGGTTCCCGTGGCGCCGGACTCTGCCGTCCACGAATACCGCCGGCCCGAAGGCCCCGATAACGTGGTGCGCTTCTTTTATCTCGATCGCGGGCAAACCGTGCAGGAGTTTCAGGAATTCGCGACAATGCTGCGGACGATTGCGGAAATTCGGCGCGTCGTTGCTTACAACGAGACCAAGATCCTGGCCATGCGCGGAACGGTGGACCAGATGTCGATGGCCGACTGGTTCACCAACCAACTGGCGAAAACCGCGCCGGCGCCGCATCCGCACTCGGTGACGCCCGAATACCTACTACCGGCCGATCCTGCCCCGCGGCCCAACGAAAATGTCACGCGCATTTTCTTCGTGGCCAACGCGCCAACAATTCAGGACTTTCAGGAACTCGCCACGTTGATCCGAACCATCGTTGAGATTCGCCGCGTGTTCACTTACAACACGCCCAGAGCGATGGCCATGCGCGGAATTTCCGATCAGATAGCGTTCGCGGAGTGGCTGTTCAATGAGATTGACCAGCCTCGGAATGGCGGGCAGGGCCACGCTTCGACGACCTATACTTACCCGGCGTCGCCTGAGGCTGAAAACGCGGCTCGCGTGTTTTACCTTCCGGACACGGCCACGGTGGAGGATTTTCAAAGGATCGCCGTCACCGTACGCTCGGCGACCAAAATGCGGCGCGTGTTCACCTACAATTCGCAGCGGGCCGTGGCGGTGCGCGGAACCCTGGATCAGTTGGCGTTGGCGCAGCGTCTCCTTACTGAACTCGATCCAGCCGATTTCCCAAAGGCGCCTTAGGCGCGTATCCGGTCCCCTATAATTAAAGTTTGGACCTCGAAAAGACACTCCTGCGCAAGGTTGGCGACGCGGTCACGCGCTTCAAGATGATCCGCGACGGAGACCGCGTGGCCGTGGCGCTATCGGGCGGCAAGGATTCGCTCACGCTGCTGGAATCGCTGATGCTGCTGCGCGACCGCGCGCCCATTGAGTTCACCGTGTGCGCGTTCACCGTCGAGCAGGGCAAGTTTCTGCGCCCCATCGAGCCGCTGGGCGAATACTTGAAGGCTCGGGGAGTCGATTGGACCTATAAGCGCGACGATCCGTCCATTCGTTTGCTCGACGAACAGCCGGATCACGGCTGCGATTTGTGCAGCCGCTTTCGCCGCCGCGCAGTGTATGAAATCGCCCGCGGGCTGGGCGCCAAGGTCATCGCTTTAGGCCATACCGCCGACGACTTTTGCGAGTCCTTCCTGCGCAATGCGCTGTTCACCGGACGGATTAGCGCGCTGCCGCCCGTCACTTGGTCCAGCCAGCGCGATTTCCGCTTGATTCGCCCGCTGGTATTCGTTACGGAGGACATCACGGCGAAGTTCGCCGAATCGCTGGGCGCACCGGTGATTCCGTGCGGCTGCTCGCTGCGCACCGGAACCGTTCGGCGCAGCCTGCGCGAATTGCTGGGCGGCTTGGAACAGGAGCATCCGCGCATTAAAGAGTCACTGCTCGCCGCGATGAGCAATATCGAAACGGAACGATTGCTGGACACGCGCTATTTGCCGTTGGATGCCGCCGTAGAACCCGATCCGCTGGCAGTGCTGCCCTAGTTGCAGGTCGAAGCTCGCGCTTACGCTAAAATCGTTCATTGCCGTATTCGACAGCCACGTCCAAAGCTCCCACCGTAACCGTGGCCGTGCCGACTTTGGCGGCAGGGGACCCCTTGGCGGAATGCTTGCGATCGCTGGAGGCGCAGACGTTCGAGGGGTTTGAAATCGTGGTCATCGATAACAGCGGCGCGGCTTTGGTTCAACCCTCGGGCGAACGTATGCGGGTCATTTCCAATGCGCGCAATCTGGGCTTCGGATCGGCTGTGAATCAGGCCGCCCGCAGCTCATCGGCGCCTTACTTGGCCACGTTGAATGACGACGCCATCGCGGACCCGCAATGGTTGGAGCAACTGGTCGAAGCCGCGGAAGCCAACCCACGCGCGGGCATGTTCGCCAGCCAAGTTCGACTGCCCGCTAGCGAAAACCCGGCCGCCGGCCCGGTGCTCGATTCGGCCGGAATGTTGATCGCGGCCGATGGCACAGGGAAGCAGCGCGGAAACCAGCAGCCTCCCGGCGCATTTGAGAACGCGCGAGAGTCGCTGTTCCCGAGCGGTTCCGCGGCCCTGTACCGGCGCGCCATGTTGGACCAGATCGGCCTGTTCGACGAATCCTTTTTTATCTATTGCGAGGACGTGGACCTGGGTCTGCGCGCCCGCTGGGCCGGATGGGAGTGTGTGTACGTGCCCGGCGCCATCGCCGAACACAGCTATTCGCAATCGGCCGGGCGCGCTTCGCCGCTTAAAGCGTATTACGTCGAGCGCAACCGCCTGTACACCATCCTCAAGAATTTCCCGCTCGGCATGTTGCTGCGCGCGCCCTTCGCTGCCATCGCACGCTACCTGTGGCACGTGATCTCGCTCGACACGGGGCAGGGCAAGACCGCCGAGTTCCGCCGCGCCGGCCACGCCTTCGCGCTGCTGCCGTTCCTGGTGCTGCGCGCGCACGCTTCGGCGCTGCTGCGGCTGCCGCGATTGCTCGGCGAGCGGCGCCGGATCGCCAAGTCGCGCAGCATCGACGCCCGGCAGTTCGCCCAATTGCTGGCCCGCCACTCGATCGGCCTGCGCCAGGTGGCCACGCTGTGAGCGCCGCTAGCAGCTCTCCGCAGACAGCCTCCGAGAAGCGTTTGATGGTGCTGATTCCGGCCTTCGACGAGGAAGGCGCGATAGCGGGGGTGATCGCAGAAGTCCGCTCCGTGGTCCCGGGCGCATACATCCTGGTGGTCGACGACAGCTCCGACGACGCCACCGTCTTCGAAGCCCGCCGCGCCGGCGCGCGCGTCCTCGAACTGCCGCACCACTTGGGACTCGGCGGCTGCGTGCAAGCTGGTTATCGCCTGGCTTTCGAGTTGGGTTTCGATTACGTGATCCGCGTCGACGGCGACGGCCAACATGACCCACGCGACATTCCCGCGCTGCTCCAAGCGCTCGAAAAGGAAAACTGCGAGATGGTGATTGGATCGCGCTTTCTTAGCGGCAGCACGTTGTCCAAGACCGTCACCGGCAGCGGGCCGGTGCGGTCCCTCGGAATTCTGTTTTTTCGTGTCGTACTGCGGCTGATTCTGGGCAGGCCGGTCAGCGACCCCACCTCTGGGTTCGTGGGAGTGAACCGCACCGCGCTGCAAATGTTCTCGCGCACCTTTCCGCTCGAGTATCCCGAAATCGAGGCCCTGGTCGTGCTGCAGCGGAAGCGCTTTCGCTTTGTCGAAGTGCCGTGCCGGATGCGCCCACGCCTCACCGGCCGCAGTTCCATCACTGGCGTCAAATCGATCTATTACATCGCGCACGTGTTGTTGGGCGTGTTCGTCAATATTCTTAAATACCCCGGATTCGCGCGGCGAAAGGGATAGGGAAGGGAAGCACAATTATGGATCGCCTCCTCAATGTAATCGCGCTCGCGAGCATCCTGCTCATCGCCTTGGTGCTGACTTCGGTCCGCCGCGAACATATTCGCGTCGAGTACTCGGTGAGCTGGTTGCTCGCGGGCGTCGCGCTTCTGGTCCTGTCCACTTGGAGAGGCCTGATTGAACAGGTGGCCTTCGCGTTGGGCGTGCCCGACGCCGCGGTGGCGCTGCTCACGGTGTCCGGCGGCGTGTTTCTGGTGGTGCTGTACCGGCTGTCGCTGCGGATTTCCGGCCTGAAGGACTCCAACATCAAGCTGGCGCAGCGCATGGCGATTCTGGAATACCGGATCGAGTCCTTGCAGTCGAACCACGGCGCGGAGGGCCGGTGAAGCAGTCCCAACGCACGGCTCGCCGTTGATCGCCGATGGCCCGAATCGGTATCAATGCGTTGTACCTGATCCCCGGCGGAGTCGGCGGAACTGAAATTTATCTGCGCGAATTGTTGGCCGCGCTGGCTGGGATCGATCACACGAATGAATATTTCGTGTTCACCAATTCGGAGACGGGATCCGAGTTGGTTCCGACTCAAACCAATTTCCACGCCAGGCCGCAGGCCGTGCGGGCGCGGTTTCGGCCTGCACGAATTCTCTGGGAGCAAACGGTTCTGCCTGTCGAAGCTGTGCGCTGCGGTCTGGAGGTGATGCTCAACCCCGGATTCACCGCGCCGCTGGCCGCTCCGTGCCCCGTGGTGACGGTGTTTCACGATCTACAATACAAACGGCACCCGGAGCATTTCCGCTGGTTCGATCTTCCGTTTTGGCGCGTGCTGTTGTGGGCCGCGGCGCATCGCTCGCGCCGGTTGATCGCTATCTCGGAAGCCACACGGGCGGACGTAGTCCGCTATTATCATCTGGCGGATTCGCGCATCGCTGTAATCCCCTTCGGAGTGGCTCCGCAGTTGTTTACGTTGGATCGCGAACATACCGAGCCAATTCTGTTGTGTGTGTCGACGCTCCATCCCCACAAAAATCTGGAGCGCCTGATCCGGGCCTATGCCCGCAAGACGCGCGTTCACAAGCTGGTTCTCGCCGGCATGCGCGGTTTTCGGGCCGCGGCGATCGAGGAGTCGATAGCGCGGCTGGGAATTCAGGATTCGGTCCGCATCACCGGGTGGCTTCCGCGCAGCGAACTGTACGCACTATTTGCCCGCGCCCGCGCGTTCGTTTATCCGTCCACGTTTGAGGGATTCGGTATGCCCGTGCTGGAAGCGCTGGCGGCCGGCATTCCTACGGCTTGCTCTGAAATCGCGCCTCTGCGCGAGGTCGCCGGCAATGCGGCGCTGTTCTTCGATCCGTTGGATGAGGATGCGATCGCGCTCGCGCTGGATCGGATCATGGAGGACGAGGCACTACGTACGGAGTTAGGAAAGGCTGGTCCGGAACGCGCGCGACTCTTCACTTGGGAAATCACTGCACGCCGGACGCTCGACGTGCTGCTGGAAGCTAGAGGATTGCCGCCGGATAGGCGCTAGTGCGAGCCGCTCCATTACTGTCGCGGCTCGGAAACGACACGGAACTAATGGGCGCCTGCGGGCTGCTGCTGCAAATACGACGCCTTGAGCGTGCCCTTGGCGCGCGCGACTTCCAGCAGCGTAGGATAGAACTGCACGAAGGTATTCTCCACGGCGCCGTTTTGCGGATGGCAGGTGTAGCAGTTCGCCGTGGGCCCCAATAATTTCGCGCTGCTCACGTTCGGGCCGAAGCCGAAGAATCCCCAGCCACCCTTGAATCGGGTGGTGTCCTTGACCTCCGCGGATACTCCGGAGATCTCGCTCTGATAGCGGCAGCCATCATTGCTGAGGCAACCCGCGGTGGCGGATTTCCGCTGCTCCAGCACGAAGATGGTCTTCTCCGGCCACGTTCCCGTTTCCAGAAACTTGCGGTAAGCGGAGGGTTCCACAAACACGTTGTCGAACATCGGATCCGAACCGGGCGGAACCGGGCGGCTGTAGGTCATGCCCACGCCGGAACTCAGGAAAACCCATTCCCGGTAATTCTTGGGGCGGAGCAGTTCACCGTTCGAAGTAAACTCCGGGTCGGCGGCGAGTGCCACCACGCCGCTTAACAAAGCCATCGCAAAGAGCCTCATCGTAACCAATCCTCCAGTTGGACGCGAGCGTCCGTCTTACTGTCACGATATTTGACGATCACGGGCGTATAAAGTGAGATTCCCCATTCCTTGCCTTTACCGCGAGTTACGTTGCGCGATCCGGCCACTACCACTGCGTCCTCCGGAATGATCAGCGGATCTTCATCAGTGGCCGAGTACACTTCGCCTCGCACCATGTCGTAAACCGGCGTGGACCGCGTCAGAATCACCCCGCTGCCGAGCACCGCCCGGCGCTTCACCACCGCGCCTTCATACACGCCGCAATTTCCGCCCACCAATACATCGTCTTCGATGATCACGGGCATCGCGCCCACCGGCTCGATCACACCGCCGATCTGCGCGGCCGCGGAAATATGGCAGTTCTTACCCACTTGCGCGCAGCTGCCCACCAGCGCGTGCGAATCGATCATGGTTCCTTCGCCCACGTAGGCTCCCGCGTTGACGAACATCGGCGGCATGCAGATCACGCCCTTGCCCACGTAGCTGCCGTCTCGAATGCTGGAGCCGCCCGGAACAATACGCACGCCACTCTCGACGGTCAGGTGCTTCACGGGCCAAGTGGCCTTGTCGAAGAATGGCTGCCGCGCCGGATTCACCGACATGTCCACGTTGGCGCCCATGCGGAATCCGACCAGCAATCCTTTTTTCACCCACGTGTTGACCCGCCATCCACTGCGCGCCGACGCATCCGGCTCCGCGGCACGCACTGCGCCGGCGTTTACTGCTTCTTTGAATCGCGCGAATAGAGTGAAATGTTCTGCCGTGTAGACCGGGGGCTTGTCGTCGAACAGCGCTTCGATCTGCGCTTGCATACCGGTGGCGATCAGCACATCAGTCGGCATGCGAACTCCGTGCCGCGGCCAGCAGACCGGCTCTCTCCAGCACGGATTCAATCTTGGCGCAACTGGCTTCCGTTGGGGGCACCAGCGGCAAGCGCCACACTGGGTCGAGCAGGCCCATCATGGCCATCGCCGCTTTCACTGGGCCCGGGTTGGACTCTACGAAATTCACCTGCATCAGATCGAACCACCGTCGCTGGATGGCGCGCGCACCGGCGTAATCACCGCTCAGCGCCGCCTGCGTGAGGCGCGTCATGTCGCCTGGGATTTCGTTGGACGCCACCGAGATCACGCCGCGCCCGCCCAGCGAGATCAGCGGAATCGTCAACGCATCGTCGCCGCAGATCACGTCGAAGCGCTCCGGAAGTTCATGGCAGATTGCGGCCATCTGGCCGACGTTGCCCGAGGCTTCTTTCACGCCCACGATGTTGTCGATGGCCGCGAGCCGCTTGAGCGTGGCGGGCTCCACGTTCACGCCAGTGCGGCCCTGAACGCTGTACACCACGATCGGCAGCGGCGTCGCCGACGCGAGGGCCTTGTAGTGTTGATACAAGCCCTCCTGCGTGGGTTTGTTGTAATACGGAGTCACTGACAGCAGGCCGTCCACGCCCATGGGTTGCAGTTCGTGCGCCAGCTCGATCACTTCAGCAGTGTTGTAGCCGCCGCAGCCTGCCAGCACCGGAACCTTGCCCTTGGCTTCCTCGAGCGTGATCTCGACCACGCGCAGGTGCTCGGTGCGCGAAAGCGTCGGGTTCTCTCCGGTGGTTCCGCAGGGCACCAGGAAATTAATGCCTTCCTGGATCTGCCGGCGCACCAGCGATCGCAGTGTCGCTTCGTCCAGCGACTGGTCCGGCCGGAAGGGGGTGACCAGCGCGGTACCGCATCCATTAAATTGAGACATATTGACTCCATTCTCACTTGCGCACAACGGACTTACGCCTGTGCGCCGATCACGTCCTTAAACTCGAAAACACCTTTCTTCCCCGGAATCCATTGTGCCGCTTTCAATGCGCCGCGTGCGAAACCCTCGCGGCTGCGCGCCGTGTGCCGCAACGTAATCGTGTCGGCGGCGGAATCGAAGCCGATCTCGTGCGTGCCCGGATGCGCACCGGCGCGGTTCGAACTCGCGTCAATCGCTCGAGCGTAACCTGCCGTCTTCATCTCGTTCACCAGCGCCACTAGCGTTCCCGAGGGCGCGTCTTTTTTGGTGTGATGATGAATTTCCCACGCCCACGCGCCGTACTGGGCCTCGTTCGCCACCAGCCGCGCGGCCTCATGCACCACGCGCAGAAATATGTTCACACCGATCGAAAAATTCGGGCTCCACACTAGGGCCGTGCCATGCCGCTGCACCGCCGCGCGTGCGCGATCCATTTGATCCAGCCATCCCGTGGTACCGACGACCGCCGGAACGCCCATCGCCGTGAGCGCTTCGATGTTGGCGATGGCGGCGTGCGGTGTGGAGAATTCAATCGCCACATCGGCGCCCGCCGCGTCGCCGACCGGATCGTTCACGTCAATACGCGCATGAATGGTGAAGCCGTACTCCGGCGCGAGCTGCTCGATCAGCCGCCCCATCTTTCCGTAACCTACAATGGCGAGTTTCGTATCAGCTCCTTACGTTACCCCGTGCACAACGGAGCGGCGCCTGTGCGCTTATGCGAACGAGGCCGGGTCGGGGTGCTCAAAAAACTCCCGGTGCAGCGATTCTACCGCGTGGAACAGGTCGCTCGCGGCCACCACCAGGCTGATGTTCAATTGCGACGCGCCTTCGGAAACCATGCGCGGTTTCGCTCCGTCGAGCGCGGTGAATACGCGCGCGGCTGCGTTCTCCGAACGCTGGATGTTCTCGCCCACCAGGCACACGATCGCGAGGTCTTCTTCTACCGAAACGTCGGCGAAGGCTTCCAATTCTTTTCGGATGTCCGCCAGCTTCCGCGTGTTGTCGATGGTCAGCGACACGCTGACCTCGGACGTTGCCACCATGTCAACGGGGGTCTCGTGGCGGTCGAATACTTCAAAGATGCGCCGCAGGAACCCGTGGGCCATCAGCATGCGCGTCGACACGATGTTGACCAGCGTGATGTTTCGTTTGCAGGCGATGGAGCGGATGGGACTGGACGATGGCGGAGGATCGGAAACGATCAGCGTCCCTTCCACCTCCGGACGGCGCGAATTCAAAATGCGCACTGGAATGTTCTTCTCGATCGCCGGCATTACCGTCGCTGGGTGCAGTACTTTCGCGCCGAAATACGCGAGTTCGGCGGCCTCCGCGAACGAACAGATCTTCACCCGATGCCCGCCGTTGAAGATGGTAGGATCGGCTGTAAGCATGCCGTCGACATCGGTCCATATCTGAATTTCCTGCGCGCCGATCCCCGCGCCCACTATCGACGCGGTGTAATCGGATCCGCCGCGGCCAAGCGTCGAGGTAACGCCATCTTCGGTCGAGCCGATGAATCCACCCAGCACTACTACATAGTCGTGCGCTTGATGCGGAATGGTGGCTTTCAATCGAGCATTGGTTTCCGTAAACAACGGCGCCGCCTGTGTGTGGCGGCGGTCGGTGACGATCACGGTGCGCGCATCCACGTGCACCGCCGGGACCCCCAGGCAATTGAAGCGCGCGGTTACGATGATGCTCGACAAACGCTCGCCATACGCCGAGATTGCATCGGTGGCGCGCGGCGTTAACTCGCCGATCGCCGCCAGCCCCTTCACCAACTCGGTCAACTCCGCGAAGTGCCGCTCGATTTCGCCATCGATGCCCAGGCCGGCGGATTCACGCTCGTGGAACCTGCGTAACTCGTCCAGCGATGATAAGGCCGCATCGCGATGTCCGGCCACAGCCGCGGCCGCGATCGCCAACAGCTTGTTGGTGGTCTTGCCCATCGCCGACACTACGACTACGGGATGCCGGTCCAGACGAGCTCGCACGATTTCCGCCACGCGCGCGATGGCTGCGGCGGACTCTACCGAGCTTCCGCCGAACTTCATGACGATCATTGCGCGTTCAACCACCCTTCCGAGCTCATCAGCTCCGCGTTCAGTACTGCCGCGCCGGCCGCCCCGCGCACCGTGTTGTGACCCAGGGCGATAAATTTCCAATCCAGCACCGGACAGGGGCGCAGGCGTCCCACGAACACGGCCATCCCGTTGTCTCTCTCCGCGTCGCGCCGCGGCTGCGGACGATCGTTCTGATGCATGTACTGAACGGGGCAGGGAGGCGCGCTGGGCAGCCCTTTCTGCTGCGGAATGCCGCGCCAGCTTCGTAGCGCCGCCAGGATGTCTTCTTTCGAAGGCTTCCGTTCGAACTCCACCGAAACGGCCATAGTGTGACCGTCAACAACCGGCACCCGATTGCACGACGCGCTCACTTTGGCCGGATGCGGCGAGACCGCGGAGTCCGAGAACTGGCCCAGGATCTTCTGCGTCTCCTGCTCCATCTTTTCTTCTTCGTTGCCGATGTACGGAATTACGTTGGCGTTGATGTCCATCGACGCGACGCCCGGATAGCCGGCTCCGGAGATCGCCTGCATCGTAGTCACCATCACCTTACGAACTCCGAATCGCACCAGCGGAGCCAGCGCCATCACTAGCACCGCGGTCGAGCAGTTGGGATTGGTTACGATCTGCCCGCTCCATCCGCGCTCTTCGCGCTGCCGCCGCAGCAACTGGAGATGATCGGCGTTGATCTCGGGAACCAGGAGTGGAACGTCGGACTCCATGCGGTGGTTGCGCGAATTGGACACCACCGTGTGGCCCGCCATCGCGAAGGCCCGTTCGATTTCCGTAGCCACAGCCGCGTCCATCGCCGAGAACACCAAACGCGGCGCGCCGCTGGGTTTGCATTCCGCCACCACGATATCGCGCACATAGTCCGGAGCCTCGCCGCCCAGCCGCCACTGGGCCGCCTCGTGATACGGCTTGCCCGCGGAACGGTCGCTGGCCCCGAGCCAGATCAGATCGAACCACGGATGATCCTTCAAAAAACTGACAAACTCCTGCCCTACCATGCCGGTCGCGCCCAGCACGCCGACGGGAATACGTTCGCCATGCGGTTCTCGAATTGTGACACTCATGTTTGAATCAATTGCCTCACTAGTTGTTTGTATAAGCCGATCGCTTCGATGAGCTCGGCTTTAGGTACGCGCTCTTCATCGGTGTGCGCGTAGTGGATGCTGCCTGGGCCGATCAGGAGCGGACGTCCCCAAGACCCGTTGAACGCCGGAATGTCGGTGGTGTAGGAGACCACGGTGGTCTCGAAACCTTCCACGGCCACCAGATGCAGCGCCGGGATCACCAATACCTCGTGAGCCTCGGCCGACCCGCGTACCGCCTCGCCGATTGCGGCCCTCAGGCCGTCGCCCGAATCCACCAGCCGGATCATGATTTCCGCGCTGGCGTGGTCGGGAATTACGTTTGGCGCGCGTCCGCCTTGAATGGTACCGATGTTGAGCGTGCTCGCTCCCAGAATCGCGTCGGACGGCATGGGCACGCGCCGCACGCGCTCCAACGCGTCCAACAATTTCTCGATTGCCGATTCGCCCAGGTGCGGATACGCCGAATGCGCCATGCGGCCGTTCGAGACGATCTCAAACCGCAGCGCTCCTTTGGACCCCAGCGCCAGCTTGTTCTCGGTCGGCTCGCCATTGATCAGGAAGCGGCTGCCGCGCGGCTCGCGAGCCGCCGCGTACGCGCCCGCGCTGTTGCGCTCCTCGCCCACCACGAACAGCAGCGCCACGTTGCGAACGCCCTCGGACAGCAGCGCCTGAACCGCCAAAATCATCGACGCGATGATCCCTTTGGTATCGCACGCGCCGCGGCCCCACAGAAACTCGCCGTCGTCGCGCGAAGGAAAAAACGGAGGCACGGTGTCCATGTGCGTCGACAGCGTCACCACGGGCGGATCCCAGTACGCCAGCACGTTGAAGCGCTCCGGTTCCACCGCCATCCGTTCCACTAGCCCACCGGTACGCGCCGCGAGCGTCTCCAGATTTGCAGCCAGATATTCGCCCACGTTCTTTTCGTTGGGCGTGACCGAGTCGATATCCACCAGCGCGCGCGTCAATTCAAAGACGTTCATAAATCTCCACGTACGAACCGAGGGGCGAACGGCCGCCGCACAACACAAGTTTGAATGGAACGCGCCGCTTGGGAACAACCGCGGCCAGGAGGGCAGTGCAACACCGCTTCCCGATAGCGCTCCATCCGGCCCGAAGCGCTACCCTCCAGGCTCGAATGACAGTGAGCAGGTATTAGCCGTACTCACCAACCGCCGCGCGCGTCAATTGGGAGGCCGCGCTGCGATTTCGGCGAGGTTGCCCCTTTCATCCGAGCTCCGAACCCGTTCGGAACCGCTCCCGGATTACTGATGGCCCCCGCTCCTCTATCAGAACTGCTTAACTCTTAGAGAATAGCACACGCGCCCGGCGATAATAGAAACCGGAACGTAAGAACACGCGGCCCTGAAAATGTTTCACGGTCTTGAATCTCATTTGCGGCTGGAACGCCCTTGGGGGCGCATGTGGAAACTGTTGCGCCTGGCGGGCGTGAACACCTACGACGACAATTGCCTGGGCTTGGCCAAGGCCGTCGCCTACTCCGGGCTGCTTTCGTTCTTCCCGGTGCTCACCACGGTCGCGGCCTTGCTGGTGGACGCGCGCGCCGACGCTGTCTCGCACGCCATCGCAGCGTTCCTCTATGAGGTGGTGCCGCCGGGCACCGAAGACATCGTCCGCGACCTGTTCATCGTGCACGGCCAGCGCCCCCGCTCGGTTCTGGTGGTGGCGGTACTGCTGTCCGTGTGGGCCGCCTCCGGCGCCATGATGAGCCTGATGGAAGGCTTTCAGGCTATTTACCATCTTCCGTCCGGCCGCTCTTTTGTGGAAGAGCGCGGAGTCGCCATCCTTTTGGTGTTGGTCTCGGCGATACCGCTTTGGGGCGCGTCTCTGCTGATTGTATTTGGCGAGCGCATCCTTGGGGCGACGCTTTACTGGCTGGGTCTGTTTCCTAGCGGAGCCGACCTCAAGGGCCCGGTCGTACTGATCGCGCAAGCGCTGCGCTATGGTGTGGCCTTCGCCGGCGTAGTGCTGGTCACCGCGCTGATCTACTACCTGGGCCCCAATCGGAAACAGAGCTTTGCCGGTGTATTTCCCGGTGCCGCGGCCGCGACCGCTCTGTGGATGTTAGCCACCGCGGCCTTCGCCTGGTACGTCCGTCACGTGGCCAACTACAATCTGCTCTACGGAAGCGTCGGTGCGGGACTCGCGCTGCTGGTGTGGATGTACCTGCTCGCCGTCATCCTGCTGTTTGGCTGCGAGGTCAACGCCGCGCGGGAGCACTCCGATCCCGAACCTGCCGCGTGATTCCCGGGGGTGCGTGAACAAGCGCCTACAACGCCTCTCCCGCCAGCCACTTCTTCCCTCGCGCATACAGCGCAGCCACCTCCGCTCCACGCAAGCCCGGCATGTCGCGCTTGACCTTGAAGCCGATCTGCGTTTGAAGATACGCCAAGTGCCGGTAACCTTCCGGAAACTGCTCCAGCAGCGCCGCGTCGAGCGCCAGCTTGGCCGCTGGGTCCACCGAATCCATGCGATCCTTCTCGTAAATCGGCTGCCGCAGCACCACGCCCCACTGGCCCTCGCGCTTTTCCATGAAATCGTAAAAGCGCCCCGTGCACACCACGTCCACGAGTACATCGTGCACCTTCGCGCGCTGGTCGATTTTCATCTTGGTCTGCGCGATCGCACGATTCCCGGCCACGTCGGCGCTGTGCCCGCCCAAAAAATGCAGGATGTTGACGCCTCTCTCAAAGCCCTCCTGGCTCACGTGAATGAATTCCGCCGCGGTGCCCTGGAACCAAGTCGCCATCATGCGGCCATCCTCGTGCCATACCGTGCGGAAGCGCTCCCAGTCGGCCGAATCGCGCCACACCACCCAGTTCTCCACCACCTGCCGTATCGCCATGAAATCGTTTTCGCTACTCATCTGTGTTCCTTTCGCCGCTCCCGCATATGATCGCGCGCAGCGGAACGTAACCGCTCGCACTCCCGAGCATCTATAGTAAAGTACGGAACAGTGTCCGCGTCTGCCGTTCCTTGCGGTGTTTCAAAACCATCATGAACAAACTGTTACGCGCGGCATGCCTGCTGCTTCCGGCGCTAGCTCCGGCCCAGACCGATCTGAGCCGCGTGCTTCCCGCCGGACGCCCCGTGCATGTCCTGGCCATGGGCGATTACGGCAGCGGCAGTCCCCACCAGGCCGCTGTCGCGCGAGCCATCCGCACCCGCCACGAACAAGCCCCGTTCGATCTCGGCGTCACTATGGGCGATAACTTCTATCGCTGCGGCGTACACAATATCACCGACGAAAACTGGCAACGCCGCTTTGAAGATCTCTACTCGATGTTGCGCATCCAGATCTACGCGTCGCTGGGCAATCACGATTACGGCCACCCCCAGGTCGTTTGTCCCGCCCACGCCGGATCGGCCGACGCCGAGGTAGCCTACACCACGCAGAGCGAGACCTGGCGCATGCCCGCGCGCTATTACACGTTCGCCGCCGGCCCCGTGCGCTTCTTCGCCATCGATACCGAAGGCTGGTCCGAGAAACAGTTCGAGTGGCTCCGCAAGGTGCTATCGGATTCGCAAAATGAAGCGGGCGTGAAATGGCGGATCGTCTATGGACACCACCCCGTGTACACTTCGGGCGCTCATGAGAACGAGCGCCGCATTGGTGAACTGCGCGAACTCCTAGACCATTTTCTGAGTATTTATAGACCATAGCCGCAGTGGCGAAAATGGGCTGTTGCGTGTTCTGAATTCACCGCAGTAAGGGCCGCGGCCACGGCATGCTCCAGCAATTCCAGTTGG
>Ga0116223_10000768_pt1 | contig 36784 bp, 20 predicted proteins | sample Sb_taG_3_FD_90092 | JGI IMG/M metagenome (GOLD analysis project Ga0116223, IMG submission 90092) | Peat soil microbial communities from Weissenstadt, Germany - Sb_50d_a_PC metaG | ecosystem: Environmental > Terrestrial > Soil > Wetlands > Peat | place: Germany: Weissenstadt | collected 2010-09-21 | reverse complement strand
GGTCAGCGGAATGGTTGGTGGGCCGTTTCTGCTCGAAGGCAGCAGCCCCGTTCTCGAAGAATTCCTTCTGCCAGCGGTAAAAGACCGTCGGCTGGAGTCCCACTTCATCGCACAACTTCGAGATGGGCTCCTTCTCCAGCAAGTGCCGCCTCAGAATGGCGACCTTCTCTTCCGGCGCGTATTGCTTCCGTTGCTTCTTCATGCGTTCTCTCCATTAGCTTAATCGGGGAACGTTTTCTCCATTTCCAACTGAACCGGAACACTATAACCCGGACACTCCGAACGAAGTGTGGGATCGAGAATTCCGGAGGCGCTTTGGACCGGCCGGCGAAGCGGTGGAGGCGGCGGTGCACCGCGCCAGCCAGATACTCCCGTATGTCGTGGGGTATTGCCTGCCGTCGAGCCGTTTTCCAACGACGCGCGGCTGGCCTGAACCCACAGTCACTGCGACCGGAAGCAGCGGCTGCGGCAGCAGGCCAAGCGGCGTGGCGGCGAATGGCGACACGCCGGTGGTCAGGATCGGTGAGACCAAGCCCTCCCCGGTTATGAACGCCAGAAACGTGTCACCGCGCTTGCCGGTCGAATAGGGAACCAGGGCGCCGGGACGATCAGGGTCCGTGAATATGCCGGGAGCCGCCAGTGAAACCGCAAACGTGAAAGACGCCACCTGTCCGTTGTTTTCGACTCCCAGGACAGCGCCGCCCGCACCGGTAGCGTAAGGAACTTGAACATTGACCTGGCCGGAGGAGACGAAGTACAGCGGCGCGGCCACTCCGTTGACCGAGCCAGGGAGGTTCCGAGAGGGTCTTCGGGACCCTGATCGTAGCGGGCCTGCGCCCACGGGTGCAGGCTTCCAGGCACGATCGCAGTGCGGGTGTCGCCGATCGGTTGAGCGAGTCTCACCGGCTGTGCCAAAAGAGCAGCGGAGGAAACGGCGGCAGCCAGAATCACCCACCGGTTCACCCAGGCCGAATTCGCCTGCTGGCAACCACTGCGCACGGCAAACGGTTTGGGCCCACCCCTCACAACCCAAAGCACAGGATATTCGGCCCAGCCGCCACGGCCACGTACTGCTTCCCCCTGGCTTCGAAAGTCATCGGCGACGCTTTCATCCGGACGTTCGTCTCAAACCGCCACAGCACCTTCCCATCCCTCTCATCCACCGCCTCGAATCCTCCGTTGGGCTTCCCGTAGAACACCACGCCGCCCGCCGTCGCCAGCACACCCGCCCACGTCTTGGCCTTCGCCGCGTCCGGTTGCGGCACCTCCCAAACGATCTCTCCAGTCTCGATGTTCAGCGCCCGTAGAAACCGCTGTCCCGTCTGGTCGGGATAACCCAGCGGGCTCCCGGTACACTCCTCCAGAGCCAGGAAGTAGAACAGCCGGGTGACCGGGCTGAATGCCGCCGAACTCCAGTTCGCGGCGTCATCCGGGCATCCCCTCGGGGCTGTCACCCGGGGCCGGCCGTCCGCGCCGATCTCCGCAGCCCAATCCACTCTCCGCAGGAATGGCCTGGCCAGCAGCAACTCTCCGCTGGTGCGGTCCAGCACGTAGAAGAAACCGTTCCGGTCCGCGTGCAGCAGTATCTTCCGCGGCTTCCCGCGATACGCCACATCCACCAGCACCGGCGGCTCGGTCGCGTCGCGGTCTCTCACGTCGTGCGGTGTGAACTGGTAATGCCATTTCAGCTCGCCCGTATGCGGATCCAATGCCAGGATGCAGTTGGTGAACAGATTGTCTCCGCCCCGGTCCCGGTCGTCGCCATCCGGGAAGGGATTTCCCGTGGGCCAGTACAGCGTATCCGCCGCCGCGTCATAGGAGCCCGTCAGCCACGTCGATCCGCCTCCCCGCAGAGGCTCGCCGCCCTGCCACGTCTCCGATCCCGGCTCGCCTTTCCGCGGCACCGTCCAGCGCCGCCAAAGCAAATCCCCGGTGTCCGCCTTGTAGCAGGCGATGAATCCGCGAATCCCTTCGTCCGCCCCCGCAACCCCCGCAATCACGGTGGCTCCGACGACGAGCGGAGCCATTGTACCGCCGTAATGCATGGGCTCCTCAGGCATGGTCTTCTCCCACACCAGTTCACCGGTGGCACGGCTGAGCGCCAACAGGTGCGCGTTGTCCGTCTGGTAGAACACCTTGTCATCACGGATCGCCACTCCGCGATTCGTTCCGAGCGCCGCATCGCCGTCCAGTCCTCGAGTCTGAGGCCGCGAGTACTTCCAAATCTGGTTCCCGGTCAAGCTATCAATCGCAAAGACCTGGTTCGGACCCGTGACGTACATCACCCCGCCCGCTTCGAGGGGAGTTACTTCCAGCCCGTAGTAAGGAATTGGAAAGATCCACTTCAGACGGAGCCCGCCGACGTTCCCCGTGTGGATCTGCCGTAACTCGCTATACCGGTTCGCGCTCACCTTCCCGTTGTAAGTAAGCCAATCCCCCGGCTCCGGCTTCCCCCATGTGACACTCTTGCCGGCAGGCGGCCCCACCGTCACCCCGGCGTTCAAGCTCCGCACGTAACCGGCGACGGCATCCAAGTCTTCCGCCGGCAAATCGAAAGCCGGCATCCCGGACTTCGGAAACCCCTGCCGCACCACCCCCCGCAACTGCTCCAGCGACTGCCCGCTCAGCCGTGGGTTCCCCGTCAGGCCCGGCCCCTTGCCACCGCCTCGAGCGTCACTCCCGTGACACCCCGCACACTGCTGCCGGAACAACTTCTGTCCATCCGCCCCCCACACAGCCGCCGGGAAAAGAAGAAACGCTGCCAGTGTTGTTATCTTCAAGGTCACTCCCTCCGGATCCCCGGCAATCCCCGGTTTTCCATGGGTGCGAGTATACACCAAGGCGCCGAAGCCCCGCCCGCGCGGCTCAGCGGAGCGCTTTCTGTGGACGTGGAAGTGTGCTCGAGCTCATCTTTCCAAGTTAATACTTTGCTCGGGTTTCCGAAGGCCGGCCATCATGGCTTTTTTGCGAATCGTGTCACCGGCGGGGAACGGAGCTTCGAAGAAAATAGCTTGAAGCACCCTGGGGTATTCGCCGAGGGAATGGATGGCTTGCGACCATTGCCGCGGATATTTCTGCTGCAGCCCGGGAGCGAAGTCGAGACAAATAGCCAGATATGCGGCGCGCGCCCTTTCCCTTGCAGTTCCACCATTCGCGATCCCTTTATCAATCTCGCCTTTTAATTGCGACCGCATGGCGGCATACTGCTTCCCGAGATCGGGGAGGCGTTCGACGTTGGCGGGCACCTCGGTATTGATGCGGTACACGGATTTGCCGTTGACCGCCATCATGGACCCGCCGTGCTCGGAGATATTAAGCCGTGCAAGTGTGACCAGCCGGTCGCTGTAGGTTGTGATGGTCTCGCCCTCCGGCATGCCGTCCCGGCTTGTGTTGCGGTACGAGTCCTTGATATCCCAACCCTGGCTCTTCAGGAATTTGTTACCTTTGAGGACTCCGAGGATCGTCCCGGATGCGGCCGCATTGTTATCGGCATCCCATCCAAAGTTGAAAGCACTACGCACAGTCTGGGCCCAGTCGCCGTCACCATATAGCAGCGCCGAGATGGTTGACGCTCCGTTGAGCCAAACGCCGTTCCGGTCTCGCATGTCCTGGCCGCCGTACTTGCAGTACTTGTCCCTGGTGAGCTTGCGAGTCGCGCGCCAGTCGCGAGCGTTCTCCTTGTACCAACGGCGTACGTCGGACATGATTTGGCTCATCACGCTCTCAGGATCGAGCGCCGCCGCGCCGGCGTCCAGGATCGCATTCATGTCATTCGTCAGGAACGCGGTGGCGATCATAGCATCGACCATCTGGGTAGACTGAACGGCTTCCCCATCGACGCTCACGTGCGTGTAATGAATCCCGATTCGAGCCGCCGTCCGGGGCATCCCGGGCGAAATCAAACCCCAACTCTCGCTGACGAACTGGCCGGAGAGGTTGAAATCGGCCCAGGGGTTGATTTCAATACGGCCGGTGAGCGGAGGATCAATGCCGAGGTCCATGATCTGCCGCAGGTACAAGTGGGAGCACCAGATCCGCCGGTTGATGTGGCTCTTCCAAATCTCGGAGATGCGCTGGTATGGAATCAACAGGGTCCCGGACTTCTGGATTTCGACGAGGTACGGCCATTCGACGTCGGTATCATCGTCGGTCCACCCGCCATCGGGCAGCGCCGGCGTGTATTCCTGGACGTTGCCAGGCTCGAGAATATACTTCATCTCGTGCTGAAGACCGTTGAGGTCCCCAACAATCTGGCCGAGGAATCCACCGCGGATCTTGTCCTCCAGAACGTCGGCCGGAATCTCGACGGTGGCCCCCTGTCTGGTCTGGGCCAACAGCGGCAGTCCCGCCGCCAGCGTGATGAAGTGGCGTCTCCGCACGGACACCGGCGATTATACATCCAATCGCCCGGATGGAAGTTGAGCCGGCACCCGGGGGGTGCGCAAGATTTCGGCATGGCGCTTACTTCTTCTGTTTCTTGAACTCTTCGAACTTCTTGCGGTTGGCCTGGTTCAATTCCGGGTAGACACCGTAAATGGGCTCGCCGCGCAACAACAGGTAGCGCTGGAACTCTTCCTGTTCGTCGTGCGCCATAGCTCTTTCCAGCACCTTGTCGACGATGGAAGCGGGAATCACCAAAACCCCGTGATCCTCACCGATCAGAATATCGCCCGGGACGATCGTAACGCCGCCAATGCGCACCGGCACCTGGTAATCCACGCTCATCAGAATCGGGCTGACGCTCGAAGCGTGGCCGCAGCGGAGATAGATACCGATGGGCATCGCCGTAAGGTCGGGAATATCGCGCATGCAGCCGTCCACCACGATGCCGGAACCGCCTCGCATCACAAATCGCGTCGTGGTGATTGCGCCCGAAACCGTGGAGCGAGTCTCGCCTCCGGCATCGAATACCAGCACGTCGCCGGGCAGCGCCTCTTCCGCGGAGCGGTAGTTGAGCTGCGGCCCCTGGGAATAGATTTCGTCGCGCAAATCTTTTCGGTTGGGCAGATAGCGGATGGTTCTGGCTCTGCCTACCATGCGCCGCCCGGTATTGAGCGGGTGCAGTTCGTTGATAAAGCACTGCGGGTACCCCTCGCTCGAAACCACCGCCCAAGCCGCCTCCAGCCCCACCTGCATCAGCTTGCCGAACAGCGCCCGGTCAGAGGGGCCAAGCCGGTCTTCCACGGAAGGGGGCAGCTTGTGAGGAGGAGCAGTCACGACCGGCAGCGCCGTCTGACCGAGGAGGGCCCCCGAGATCACCAAAAAAGCCAGGCATTTCATGACGAAGAGCATATCGAACGGAAGGCGCACCGACAAGGATTCCGCGGCGCGGCGCGCGCCCGTTCAGGCCGGAAGCGGTCCTGACTTCGCAAGAGTTTCGTTTGAGACGTCACATCCGCTCCTGGAATTTCCGCCACGCCGCCATGGAGCGTTTCAAGTTGTCTTCGATATCGCCCGGCACCTGGTAACACTGCAGCCCGATGGGGCCCTTGTAACCCGCCGTTACCAACTTCCGCAAGAAGCCGAAGACGTCGAACGCACCGCGGTCCAGCGGCAGGATCAGGCGGTCCCAACCGCCCTCGTGCTCCGCGCCGTTGATGCTCACCATCTCCAGGTAAGGCATCGCCTCGCGCAGGCGTTGGTCCAGGTTGGGCTCGTCCTTGACAGCGAGGAAATGGGCCAGGTTGAAAGTAACTCCGACGTTGCGGCGGTCCGCCAGTTTGCGGATGCGCAGCGCGTCTTCAATCCGTCCCACATAGAAGCCCATGTGTGGGTACAGCACCACGCGCAGGCCGGACTCCGCGGCCATGTCGGCCACTTCGCGGACCATGCGGACCGCGCGCGCCTCGCCATCGGGCGACGCTCCCTGCACGGTCAGCCAGACGACCGCGCCGTGGCCTTTCAACTGCCGGATGGCTTCCGGAATCGCCGCGTCGTAACCCGGCTTGTCGCCATCCACGCGGACCGCCACGTAGATGCTGAACATCTTGAGGCCGCGGCTCTCCAGGGCCTTCAGCATCTCCGGAACCTGCAAACCGCCGGTGTAGCCGAGGCCGGCGTATCCGGTCCGCTTCACCAGTTCCGCCTGTTGTTCCAGGGACAGTTTCTGATCGCGGCCGGCGCCGTTGTCGAAGGCGAAGAAGGGGTTGGTAAGCTTCTGCGCATGGGCCATGGGCAGCAGGGCTGCCAGACCCACCGCGAGGCATAGGGAACGTGTTTGCATCAGTGGTCTCCTCACCCGCGTCCGGGGTGCAGAATTGCCTTTTTCACGAAAGCGTTGGCGGTTTCGCTGTTGGTGAAGCGCTCCTTCGCGGGATCCCATTGGAGCCGTTCGCCCACCTTCACCGCGATATTCGCCAGGTGGTTGACCGACATCGTGCGGTGGCCCACCTCCGCGTCCTCCAGCGTCTGCCCCCGCGTCTTCACCGCATCGATGAAATCCTGCTTGTCGCTCTTGAACGGGAAGCGGATCTCGTCTTCGCGGATTTTCGAATCGAGAATCGCCGCGGGGGAGGCCAAGAGCGGCTTGTTGTATTCGGCGAGAATCCATCCCTCGGCGCCCTCGAAGCGCACGTACGGACTGTCCGTCTTATAGTACAGGCGCACGCCGTTGGCGTAGCGGTACTCGGCTTCGAACGTGAGCATCACATTCCAGAAGCTGCCGGCCGGCGGAAAGGCGCCGCGCGCTTCCACTTCCACGGGACCGGTGCGCTCGGTATTGTTCCCCCACTGGACGATGTCGTTGAGGTGCGCGCCCCAGTTGGTCACCATCCCGTCGCAGTAGTACGTGTGCCGCATCCAGCCGGGCCGATCGTAGGATTTCGGCGGGTGGACGCGCTTCTCGGTGTAGGGCGCGCGGGGCGCCGGTCCCTGCCAGCGCTCGTAGTCGAGGCCGTCCGGAACCGGCATATCCGGTTGCGGAGGGCAGCCGACATCGGTGCCCGGCACGCCCGAGCGAATGGTGTGCAGCTTGCCGATGCGCCCGTTGCGCACCAGTTCGACGGCGCGGTGGAAATTTTCCAGCGAGCGGAACTCACTGTCATTGCGAAACACGCGCTTGTGTTTCGCCGCCAGGTCGCTCAACTGCCGTCCCTCGGCGATGAAGCGCGTGAGGGGCTTCTCGCAGGAAACGTCCTTACCGGCCTGGATTGCGGCTACCGACAGCGGCACGTGCCAATGGTCGGGCGCGCCGATAAAGGCGGCATCGATGCTCTTGTCGGCCAGCAGCTCGTTGCTGTCGCGGAAAGTCCGGCAGCCCTTGTAGACGCCCGCGCCCGTTTGTCTGGCGTAGGACTCTTCCACCTGTTGCCGGGCATTGGCCAGGCGCCAGGCGTCGACATCGCACACCGCGACCACCTGCACGTCCGGCATGGCGAGAAACTGTTTCAGGTTGACGGTGACGGTCTGCCGGCCGACGCCGATCACCCCCACGGTGATGCGATTGGAAGGCGCCTTCCGGCCGAAGACCGAAGCGGGCAGAAACAGCGGCGCCGTGCCGCATACAAAGGCCCGCCGGCCGATCGGCAAACGATGATTCATGGTTCGGCGCCCCCCCATAGGTTGTAGCATCCCGCGCGCCTACGCGGGTTGCCCAGCGAGCCGCAGCGCGTCTTCGATCTCGTAAACCCGATCTTCCAAGAGCCGGGCCGGCTCGCCAGCAGTCCTGGCGTCTTCCAGCTTCTTTTTCGCGGTGGCAAGCCGCTGTTGGAGCCGGGCGATCTTCGGATCGGGCTTGGAGGGCTTCGGCACGGGGCGGGAGGCCTCGACCGCCTTGACGGGCGGCTGTTTCTGGCCTTTCTTCGCCTTCGGCTTCCCGGAAGTCTTGTACCGGAACGCCGTGACCGGCGCCGGCGGCTTCAGGGGCGCGCCGAAATCGGCGCGGTACTCTTCCGCGATGGAGACTGCTTCGGAAAGCAATTCGCGAAAGCGGGACTCCATTGCCTGCCTGGCTTCGCCGCGCAGGTTTTCACCTTGCGCTTTCCATTTCTTGTACTCCGAGATTACGTCGGCCATCATTTCGTTTTAGCACGCGGCGGTGCCGGGATTGCCGATTTCCACCGCAAGCTCTGACCGTATCCTTTCCCACGATGTTAACCTTTGGCAGTGTTTCGTTCGCCTGGACGCGATAGCAGAATATCCGCATGGGGCACTGTGTCGTTGCGTTCTTTGCCGATGACTCTGGCCAGGACCTCACCGAATATTCGCTGTTGCTGGTGTTCGTAGTGCTTGCGTCGGCCGGGATTTTTCTGGGGACCGGAGGAAGCATCGCGGGCATCGTGAGCACAGTCAACTGCGAGCTTGTGGCGGCGAACACTTCGGCGTCATAAATTCCGCCGCCTGCCGGGACCGGCAGATCGGCGTGGGAGAGTTACGTCTCGACGTGATCCAACATATCGTGGAGCACGTTATAATCAAACTCGTAGCCAAGACCCGGCTTGCGGGGCGCGGGCACGTAGCCGTCCTTGTCGATGCGGAGCTGGTCCCTGAAGTACGGGCGGTCGGTAATGCCCATGGGCTGGGTCATTTCGAACCACACGTTATTGGGCATGGCCAGCTCGCAATGGAAGTGGACGGCGTGGTCCAGCAGGTTGCCCCAGTTGTGAGGCTGGCATAGCATGCCGAAACACTCCGCCAGTTGGGCGACTTTCATGCCGCCGGTGATCCCGCCCAGGTTGTCGACGATGAAGCGCACTTCGTCGAGCGCCCCGTAGCGGATGTACCTGGCGTAATCGTAAGGGGAGAGAATGAACTCGCCCATGGTAACCGGGACATCCAGGGCCTTCACCAGCTCGGAGAGCCCCTCCAGATCGTCCGTCGGCAGACAGTCTTCGAAAGAGACGTAGTTCAGCTCGTCGAGCGCGCGGCCAACCTTCATGGCCTCGAGCCGGGTGTAGGCGCCCACGCGATCGAACAGCAGCGCCATATCGTCGCCGCCGGTCTTGCGAACCGCCTTGGCCACCTCGATATCCAACTTGTAATCGACCTCGTTGGCGGCGAGCCAGGGCGGGTGGATCTTGTACGCGGTGAAGCCTTGCGACCTGGCGTGTTTGACGTCTTCGACGAAGTCCTCCACCGTTCGGAGATGCTGCGAGCTGGCGTAGGCCCGCACACGGTCGCGATACGCGCCGAGGATGCGGTACACCGGCAGATTCACCGCCTTGCCGAGAATGTCCCAGAGGCAGTTATTCATGGCGGAGGCATAGGAAAGCTGTCCCACGTTGCTGTGGAACTGGGAGGTGAACCCGGGCATGTCCAGAACGTTCTTGCGGACCAGCGCCCGCTTGGCGTAGGCCAGCCATCCAAGGTTGCTCCAGTTCGAGTGGCTATACCGGTTGGTGAGGACATAGTTGCCCTCAATACCGCTATTGGTCACGATGGAGGCATACTGCTCGCTGCGGCGGACGGTGTTGCCGCCGGCCGCGGCCCTGGCCTCCTCGGGTTTCAGAACATAGACCTTGACTTCCTTGATGGTGAGGTCGGGCAGGTCCCCGGAATTGACGCCGGCCGACTGGGCCGCCGCGCGGAGCGGATCGGATATAGAAACCGTGAGCGCGCCCGCGGCGGCGGTGGCGCCGAAGAATCCGCGTCGCGATAGATTGTGTTCCGACATAGGTATCTCCTAACTCTCCACCCGAAGCATCATGTTATCGAGCACCCCGCGGTCGAACTCGTAGCCGAGGCCGGGCTTGACCGGCGCGGGGACGTAGCCTTCTTTGTCGATGCGGATCTTGTCCTTGAAATAGGGTCGGTCGGTGATCCCCATGGGCTGCGTCATTTCGAACCAGATGTTGTTGGGCATGGCCAGCTCGCAGTGGAAATGCACGGCGTGATCGAGCGTGGTGCCCCAGTTGTGAGGCTGGCACATCATGTTGAAGCACTCGGCCATGCGGGCGACTTTCATGCCGCTGGTGATGCCGCCGATATTATCGACGATGAAGCGGACCTCGTCGAGCGCCCCGCGGAGGATGTAGGGGACGTAATCGTAGGGCGACGGCACAAATTCGCCCATGGTGACCGGCACGTCCAAGGCGGCAGCCAATTCTACCAGGCCGTCGATGTCCTTGGTGGGCAGCGCGTCCTCGAAGGAGACGTAGTGCAGCTGGTCCAGCAGGCGGCCTACCTTCATGGCTTCGTCGCGGGTCAACACGCCGACCGGGTCGTACATCAAGGGCATGTCGTCCCCTCCGGTTTGCCGGACGGCTTTGATGACCTCCATGTCGAGCTTGTAATCGTGCGAGGGGGAGCCTCCGGGCGGGTGGATTTTGTAGGCCGTAAAGCCGTCGGACATGGCGTGTTTGACGTCGGCCACGAAATCCTCCACGGTGCGCAGGTGCTGAGAGCTGGCATAGGCGCGAACGCGGTCGCGGTACGCTCCCAGGATGCGATAGACCGGCAGACCGACGGCTTTGCCGAGGATGTCCCAGCAGCAGTTGTCGATGGCCGCGGCGTAGGAAAGCTGGCCGTAGCGGCGCAGGCTGGGCCGCCATTGCGAGGTGAGGGCCGGCAGGTCGAGGACACTTTTGCCGGCCAGAGCGCCCTTGGCATACTCGAGCCAGCCCATGTTGCTCCAATTGGGATGGAAATAGCGATCCGTGAGGACGTAGTTGCCCTCGATGCCGCTATTGGTGACGATGGTGGCGAACTTCTCTCCGGGGCGCTCGCCCGGCGGGCCGGTAGCGCCTCCCCGCCCGCCGCCGCCGCGGCCGCCCCCACCGGGAGCGCCGGCATTCGCCGGGCCCCTGGCTTCCGCCTTCAACACCAAGACCTTCACCTGCTTGATGGTCATGTCGGGCAGGTCCCCTCGTTTGATGCCGGCCGCCTGAGCCGCGGCGCGGCCCGGATCGGCCAGCGCCACCGCTCCCACCGCGGGGGCGGCGAGGGCAGCGCCGAGGAAATCCCGGCGCGATGCTTTCTTCCCGGACATTAGGACGCTCCTTTCGACCCACTTACTCCACCCGCGTGGAACTGATGTTACCGCAACTCACGCTGCCCATCGTGGCGCTGCTGTCGATTCGAGGAACGTCGTGTACCAGCAGACGCAAATCCTGGTACATTCTGCTAGAGGGAAGGAGATGGCGCCGCGACGGCGCAGGTCTTCTGGTGGCGCGCTGAAGGGGACAATGCAGGGGTTTCGAAGGAGCCTCATATGAAGAAGGTATTCCATACGCTAGGCATCGTTCCGCTGTTGGCCGCTGTCTTGCCGGCGCAGCGGCCCTGGCAACAAATCACGGTGCCGTCGGTACGCGAGGCCGCCCGGAATTTCAAAGCGCCGCCGCACGAATACGGCGCCATCCAGCCATTTGCCAGTTGGAACGGACCGGACGCCAGGGAAAGGATGGAACGGATCGTCCGCGATTTAGACCGGCTCTCGGCCAATGGCGTCTTCGTGGTGAACATGTCGCCGGGACGCGGCGAGCCGAAGTACCTTTCGCCGGAGCACATCGACCAGGTGAAGTTCGTGGTCCGGGAGGCGGCCAAGCGGGGGATGAAGCTGTGGATCCAGGACGAGTACGATTACCCCAGCGGGTTTGCCGGCGGCAAGATCAGCGAGCAATTTCCCCAACTGACCATGCAGGGACTCGACGCCGACATACGGATCAGCGTGATGCCGGGCCAGACGCTGACCATGCCCACGCCGCCGGACACTTTGGGCGCACTGGCGGTGTTTGCGCAGACCGGCGCGGTCCAGAGTGTACCGATCAGCCCCAGCGGAATTCAATGGATGGCCCCGGCGCCACCGCCCGGCGCAGGCGGCTACCCGAAGCCGTGGGAGCTGGTGCTGGTGCGGCATATATTTCGCAGCTCTCCCACCCGCATGTCGGCCCGAGCCGACGGCACCCGTGCCAAAGACAGCCAGTATTCGCTGATCGACTACCTGAATCCGGATGCCACGCGCGCCTTCCTCGAGATCACGCACGAAACCTACAAGGAGGCGGTCGGGGACGAGTTCGGCAAGACCGTTCTGGGCTTCTTCGGCGACGAACCCGACTACACCTGCTTCATGCCGTGGACCCCCAAGCTGCTGGACGAGTTCCGGCAACAGAAGGGCTACGACCTTCAGCCGTACCTGCCGTTGCTGTACGCGCCGAAGATGACCGACGAAGCCTGGCGCGTGAAGGCGGACTACTACGACGTCTGGAGCGGAATCTTCCGCGAGACCTTCTTCGGGGTGCAGGCGGACTGGTGCGCGAGGAACAATGTAGAATACCTGGTCCACCTGAACCACGAAGAGGAAGGGCTGAGGTTGGACCATCCCGAGGACCTGATCCGGAACGAGGGCGACTTCCTCAGAGACATGCGGCACGTGCAGGTGCCGGGCATCGACAACCTGAGCCAGCTCGTGCCGAACGCGATCCACACGCCGGACGCGACCTGGAACATCAACAACAATTTTCCCAAGCTGGCCTCCTCGGCGGCACACCTGTTCGGCAGGCCCAAGGTCTGGACCGAGTCGGCCGGCGGAACGGGCATCGACGGCAAGTTCCAGTTGGATTTTCAACTGGTGAGGGGAGTAAACGCGTTGCAGATCGGCATCCCGGGGGTGCGCCCCGGCCCCGGCGGGGCGGCCGCTCCATCCGCGGTGCCGCCGCAGGGTCCGATGCTGGCGTGGTACACGGACCGGGCCGGCTATTTGATGGCCATCGGACGCCCGGCGGCGCAGGTGGGACTGTACCATCCTTCCAACAGTATGTGGATGGGCGACGAAGAGGCCGACCGCAGCACTACCAAGCTGGGATGGCAGTTGTTCGAACACCAGGTGGATTGGGATTACTTCGACGAGCAATCGCTCAGCTCGGTGGCCACCATCGAGAACGGCGGCTTCAAGAACCTCAGCGGGCAGTTGTACCGGGCCATCGTGGTCCCGTCCACGACGGTGATTTCGCGGACCGGCCTGGAACGCTTTCAGGCCTTCGTCAAAGCGGGGGGCAAAGTGATTTTCGTGGGCAAGACTCCCAGGCTGGTGGTGGACAAGACATTTTTGAACGCCAAGGACGCACCCGACCTGAGCTTCGCCACGTTGATCGAGCCCGCGGGCGACATCACACCGCGCGTGATCGCGGCGCTTCCGAAACCGGATGTGGCGTTGGACAGCCCCTGGCAGCGACTGACATACACACACCGGAGCTGGCGCGACGCCGATCTGTACTTCTTCTTCAATGAGAGCAACCAGGAGGAATCCCGCACGGCAACCATCGCCGGCCGCGGCCAGGCGCAGGTGTGGGACTTGGGCACGGGCGAGATTCATCCGATTTCCGGCGCGACTGCCGAAAGCGATTCCGTGCGTTTCGCGCTGGTGCTCGGACCTTACGAAACGAAAGTCGTCGTGGTGGGGCCGCTTCCCGGCGGGGTGGCCGCTCCGGAGCCGTCTTTGGCGTCCGGCGACACCATCGCGGAGCTGGGCGGAGACTGGATGTTGGACCTGAACGGCAAACAGGTGACCACGCCACTGAAATCGTGGGAGGAGCTGGGCACGCCATCGTTTGCCGGACCGGCCACGTATCGCAAGCAGTTCACGGCTGCGGCGGCGCCGGCGGGCAAGCGGGTGTTTCTGGAAATCGCCGACGTGCACGACTACGCGCGGGTGAAGCTGAACGGGAAAGAATTGGAGGCGCACTCCTGGCAACCTTATCGTTGGGAGGTGACCAACATGGTGAAACCGGGGGCGAACGATCTCGAAGTGGAAGTGCGCGCGACGTCGGGCGGCCGCGGGGGTGCTGGCGGTGCGCCTCCGGCTGCCGCGCCCGGCGCCCCGGGTGCGGGCGGCGGCAGAGGCGGCAGGGGGCAAGGCGCACCTGGAACGGCGGTGGCGCCACCCGCTGCCGGCGGCGGCGGAAGGGGTCGCGGAAACGCGACGCCACCGGCTTCGGGCCTGCACGGCCCGGTTCGCCTGGTGGCGCGCTGAAGGGAAGGAGCCTCACATGCAGAAGATATTTAGTAGGCTAACGATCGTTCCGCTGCTGGCCGCTGTGTTGCCGGCGCAACGGCCCTGGCAACAAGTCACGGTGCCGCCGGTACGCGAGGCCGCCGCGAATTTCAAAGCGCCGCCGCGCGAGTACGGCGCCATCCAGCCGTTTGCCAGTTGGAACGGCACGGACCCGAAGGAAGTGAGAGCAAGGATCGCCCGGGACTTCGACCGGCTCGCAGCCAATGGCATCTTCATCGTGAACCTTTCGCCGGGACGCGGCGAGCCGAAGTACCTGTCGCCGGAGCACATGGACCAGGTGAAGTTCACGGTCCAGGAAGCCGCGAAGCGCGGCATGCGGCTATGGATCCAGGACGAATCCGACTATCCCAGCGGGTTTGCCGGCGGCAACATCAGCAGACAATATCCGCAGCTCGGCATGCAGGGCATCGTCGCCGACATCCGGGTCCACGTCGTGCCCGGCCAGACGCTCACCATGCCGGCGCCGTCCGACACGCTGGCAATCTTCGCGACGAAAGCGTCCACCGACCAACAGATACAAGGCGTAGTTCCCATTCCGGTTCCTGCGAACGGCCAGCTTAAGTGGACGGTGCCCAACGAAGGCTCGACCCCCAACGAGCCCCGCCTTTCCTGGGAGGTGGTTTTCGTGCGGCACATTTACGTCAGCTCGCCGACGCGGAACTTCAATCGCGAGGACGGGACCCGAGCCAAGGACGCCTTCTATTCCCTTATCGACTACCTGGATCCGGAGGCCACCCGCGCCTTCCTGAAGATCACGCACGAGACCTACAGGCAGGCGGTCGGCGATCAGTTCGGCAAAATCGTTCTGGGCTTCTTCGGCGACGAGCCGGACTACAGCAGCTCCATTCCATGGACTCCCAAGCTGCTGGAGGAGTTCCAGCAGCGGAAAGGATATGACCTGAAGCCCTACATCCCCTCGTTCTTCATCGGCAGGGGGATCGAGCCGAATGAAGAGACGCGGCGGGCCCGAGCCGACTACTATGACGTGTGGAGCGGCATATTCCAAAACAGCTTCTTCGGAGAGCAAGCCGAGTGGTGCAAGAAGTACAACGTGGAGTACCTGGTGCACCTCAACCACGAAGAGACCATGATCGCCCTGGAGCGCAGTGAAGGCGACTACTTCCGCGACAACCGCTACGTGGAGGTGCCCGGAATCGATAACCTGAGCCAGCTTGTGCCGAACGCGGTTCACACGCCGGACGGCACCTGGAACATCAATAACAACTTCCCCAAGCTGGCCTCTTCGGCGGCACACCTGTTCGGCAAGCCGAAGGTCTGGGCCGAAGAAGGCGGCGGAGTGGGCATCAGCGGCAAGTTCGAGATGGATTTTCAACTGGTGAGGGGAGTCAACGCGCTGGAGATCCGGGTTCCCGTGTTGCGTGGTGGCGGCGACCCGTCCGTCTCAGCCCCGCCGCCCGCAATTCCGCCGCAGGCGCCGATGCTGGCGTGGTACGCCAACCGAGCCGGCTATCTGATGGCCATCGGCCGCCCGGCGGCGCAGGTGGGTTTGTACCATCCCGGCAACAGCATCTGGATGGGCGACCAGGAGGCCGACCGCAGCACGACCAAGCTGGGTTGGCAGTTGCTCGAGCACCAGGTGGATTGGGATTACTTCGACGAGCAGTCGCTCAGCTCGGTGGCTACCATCGAGAACGGCGGCTTCAAGAATCTGAGCGGGCAGGTTTATAAAGCCATCGTGTTTCCGTCCATGACGGTGATCACGCGCACCGGATTGGAACGCTTGCAGGCCTTCGTCAAAGCGGGCGGCAAGGCGATCTTCGTGGGACAGACGCCGGGGCTGATCGTGGATAAGACGTTCCTGAATGCCAAGGACGTGCCCGACCTGAGCTTCGCCACGCTGATCGAGCCTTCGGGCGACATCACGCCGCGCGTGATCGCGGCCCTTCCGAAACCGGATGTGAAGCTGGACGCCGAGTTCCCGAGATTGACGTACACGCATAAGAGCTGGCAAGACGGCGAGATGTACTTCTTCTTCAACGAGAGCACCAAAGAGGAATCGCGCACGGCCACCATCGCCGGCCACGGCCAGGCGCAGGCGTGGGACCTGGGCACGGGAGAGATTCATCCCATTTCCGGCGCGGCTGCCGAGGGCGATTCGGTGCTCTTACCGCTGGTGCTGGGACCGTACGAGACGAAGGTCGTCGTAGTCGGGCCGCTTCCCGCCGGAGCGGCCGCCGCGGAGCCGTCCATGGCGTCCGGCCGCGCCCTGGCGGAACTGGGCGGAGACTGGACATTGGACCTGAACGGCAAGCAGGTGACCACGCCTCTGAAATCGTGGGAGGATCTGGGCACGCCATCATTTTCAGGACCGGCCACGTATCGCAAGCAGTTTACGGCCGACGCGGCGCCCGCCGGGAAACGGATATTTCTGGAAATCGCCGATGTGCACGACTACGCGCGGATCAAGTTGAACGGGAGGGAATTCGAAGGGCACGCGTGGCAGCCCTATCGCTGGGACGTTACCAGCGCTTTGAAAGCCGGGTCCAACGATTTGGAGATACAGGTGAACGCGACGCCGGCGGGCCGCGGAGGTCCGGGCGCTCCGCCTCTGGCCGGCGCTCCGCCCCCGGCAGCGGGCGGGCGAGGAGGTCGGGCCGGACGGGCAGGCGCGGCCGGCGTATACGGATCCGTCGGCGGAGGAGGGGGCCGCGGCGCGGCGACGCCGCCGATTTCGGGCTTGCTCGGGCCGGTCCGGCTGGTGGCGCGCTAGAGCCGGTTCTCGCCAAGAAGGCTGTAGGCTTGCCCCCGCAAGATGTACAGGTGCGGTTCGTTCGGGGCCAACCGGATGGCTTCAGTCAAGTCCTGGAACGCCGCATCGAAGGACTGCTTCCGAAGGTACAACTCACCGCGGTATTGGAACGCCTGCCACAATTGAGGGCTCAAGCGGATGGTCTCCGTCAGCAGGACGATTGCCGGATCGAACTGACCTGACCGTGCGAGTTGGATGGCTTGATCCAGCATGCTTGCCGGATCGGGAACAGCCGGAGCCCTCCGCCGGCTGACGATGTGGAAATACGTGCCGAGAATCAGGCAGAGGCACGCTATCCCGGCGGCGCCATCGAATCCCCAAACTCCCAAAAAGAGCTTGCTGGCTGCCGGCATACTGGCGAAAAGAAGCGCCATCGCCCAAGCGATCCGGCTCCACTGGCGTGCCAGTTGCCGGTATGGTTGTCGAAGCTCCACCACTCCACCCATACTATAGTGACAGGTGAAACCGAGATTATTCCACGCGCTTCTGGCGGCGGGCGTGGCGGCCTCCATGGGGTTGGCCGCGGCCGACAGGCGGTACCTGGTGTATGTCGGGACGTACACCGATTGGGAAGCTCTGGAGCCGTCGCACCGCACTCCACCGGGCGTGCGGAGCGAGGGCATTTACGCCTTTCGATTCGACTCCGCGACGGGCAAACTGGAGCCGCTGGGGCTGGCGGCAGCCGCGGAGAATCCCACGTTTCTCACCTTCTCGCCCAACGGCCGCTTTCTCTACGCGGCCAACGAACTCTACCGTTTTGGCGGCCAGGCCAGCGGAGCCGCCAGCGCGTTTTCCGTGGATCGGGCAACGGGCAAACTCACCTTACTGAACCAGGTGGCCGCGCGCGGGACCGGTACCTGCTACGTGCGCACGGACCGGACCGGCCAGTTCCTGTTGCTGGCCAACTACGGCAGCGGCAGCGTGGCGGTGGCGCCGGTGAAGCCCGACGAAACGTTGGCCCCGGTGGTGTCCTTCGTGCAACAGAGCGGCTCCGGGCCGAGCCCCCGCCAGGCCGGGCCGCATGCGCACTCGCTCAACGCGACGCCGGACAACCGCTACGCGGTGGCAGCGGACCTGGGCGCCGACAAGCTGTTCGTCTACCGGTTCGACGCCGGCACGGGCTCGCTAACCGCGGCGGACCCGCCGTCGCTCGCGCTGAAGGCGGGCGCCGGACCGCGCCATCTCTCCTTCCATCCGAATGGCAGGTTGGCGTATGCGCTGAACGAAATCGGGAGCACCGTTACGGTGCAGGCTTACGATCCGGCCCGCGGCACGTTCCGTGAATTGCAGACGATCTCCACTCTGCCGGCGGATTTTGAGGGCAACAACACCGCGGCCGAAGTGCTGGTGCACCCTTCCGGAAAATTTCTCTACGCCTCCAATCGCGGCCATAACAGTATCGCCGTATTCGCCATCGACGAAAGAGGAATGCTGAAACCGCTGGCGCACGTCCCGTCGCAGGGGCGCACGCCCCGCGGTTACAGCCTCGATCCCGAAGGGCGATGGCTCATCGCGGCGAATCAGGATACCCATAACATTGCGATTTTCCGAATCGATCCGAACACCGGAATCCCCGCTGCCACGGGGCAAAGCCTGGAGGTCCGCTCACCGGTGTGCGTGAAATTCCTGCCGGGGAGCTGAGATTCCGGCTTCGTTGGCGCAGCGATCCTTACTGTGATAGTCTCGCCCCTATGCTCAGCAGAATCTTTCTCGCGCTGATCGCGTGCGGAATGGTCCACGCGGCGGATTGGGTTCCGGTCCGGGGCGGAGTGCTGAGTCCCGGCATCCGGCTGGATGATTTCGAGATGCTCGATCACCCAGTCACCAACGCGGAATACAAGCTCTTCGTGGATGACGCCAGGTATCCCGCGCCGCCGTACTGGGATCGCGGCCGGATTCCCGCCGGGATGGAAAACCTGCCCGTGGTTTTCGTGAGCCGCTACGCCGACGTGGCCGCCTATACCAAGTGGAGAAGCGCCAAAGAGGGCCGCGCCTATCGCCTGCCCACCATGTCGGAGTTCGAGTACGCCGCGCGCGCCGGCAGGCCGGACATCAAGTATGTGTGGGGCAACGATGCGCCGGCCAACCACGCCAACTACTCGCCGGGAGGGCGCAATTTCGGCGAGTGGAAGCAGTACCTCAAGCCGGTCCGAAGCTACCCGCCCAACCCGTGGGGCCTGTACGACATGGCGGGCAACATTTTTCAGATGGTCAATATCTATCCCGACTTCACGCTGGGCGGCTTCATCTTCCGCATCACTTCGCCCGACGATCGCGAGGGCTGGTGCATGGGTGGATCGTGGGCACGCGGCGAATATTACCTGGGGATCGACGTTGCGGCCTATCAACTGGAAGGCACGCGGCATCCGGACCTCGGCTTCCGGCTGGTGCGGGAGCCGCTCGGCGCCACGCACTTCCGCCGCGAAATCCGCCGCCTGCTGGCCGCGCCGGCGGGCGACGGCAAGGTCTTCCTGAGCTGGCAGCTTCTGGCCTCCGACCGGCCCAACGTGGGCTTCCACGTGTACCGGACGCAGTATCGCGACGCCGCCGGCGAGCGCATTACCAAGGAGCCGATCACGGAATCGACCAACTTCGTCGACCCGGCTCCGCCCCCTCCGCGCCCCTTGCGGCTCAAGGGCGGTCCCGACGAGCCGGAGGGCGAAGACCGCGTCTACTATCGTGTGCGCGCCGTGGGGCCCGACGGCAAAGAAGGCCCGCCGACTCCCTGGACCGGCGTCGACCCGAAGCTGAAACGCAGCGGCCTGGTCGCCTATTTCGAACCGCACGTGAAGCAGGGCGGCTTTGTGCCGATGTTCGGGGACCTCGATGGCGACGGCGTGGTGGACGCCGTGTTCCGCCTGGACAACGGCATCACCGAGAGATCCGCGGATCCCGGCGTGCCGGTCGAACTGGAGGCCTTCACCAGCTATGGCAAGAGCATCTGGCGCCGGCCACTGGTCCATCACGATCAGTGCTTCGGCAACGCCAACAACTCTCCCGCGCTGCTTTGGGACCTGGATGGCGACGGCAAAGCGGAAGTGATCGCGCGCGTGCAGGAGGGCGACGAAGTGTATCTCGCGGTGCTCGACGGCATGACCGGCAAGACGCTGCGGAAAACGCCCTGGCCGCCGCTGCTTTCCGATTTCTCCCGATCCTCGACCCGCATCAATATGGGGATCGCGTACCTCGACGGGAAGCACCCCGCGATCATCACCCAGTCCGGACTTTACGAAAACGAAACCTTCACGGCGTACGACGCCAACCTGAAAATGCTTTGGCAGTTCAAGAGCCTGGGAGAGACCAACGGAAGCGGCGCGCATTTCGTGGTGGCCGCGGACGTGGATGGCGACGGCAAAGACGAAGTGTTTGACGGCAGCACGTGCCTCAATCCTGACGGAACCGTGCGCTGGTCCATTTACGCCGGCCATCCCGACGAAGTCATGATCAAGCACATCCTGCCGGGCGTCTCCGACCGGCAGGTGTTCTACGCCGTCGAGGACAACGCCAACGCCGGCGCTTACGTGGTGGATGCCAAGACCGGAAAGGTCATCTGGAAAGCCAACCGCGAAATGGACCCGCGCTGGACGCATGCCCACATGGGATGGGCGGCGGATATCTGGGAAGATTCGCCCGGCCTCGAGATCCTCACCAACCGCGACGGCCACGCCGTGCAGGACACGGTGCTGTTTTCCGCGGATGGCAAGATCCTGATGAATCCGTTCCCGAGCGGCTGGAATCCGGTCAACTGGCTGGGCAACCCGGTCCGCGAGCTGATGTCCGGCAACGGCCGGCAACTTGCGCGGTTTACGGGGAAATCCATCGAGCCGATGGCGGTTCCCGGCCCCAGCGAATTACAGAGCGGCGGCTGCAACGTGGCCGCGGATCTGGGCGGGGACTATCGCGACGAGATCGTCTGCACCGGCCCGGCCCGCAGCGGCAGCGGCCGCGCCGTTTACATCTATACCAACACGGAGCCGATCCGCAAGCGCGATGTGACCCGTCTGGCCAGCCGCGAATACCTGGAGTGGCTGGCCCGCAATCTCTGCGCCGGCTATGGATCGTATTTCGAATGGCAGCCCGGAGGGCCCAGGATGTAATTTCGGATCTGAACTTTCCCTTGACAGGGTCAGGGCGCCGCCGGTATAATCGGCCCGTCTAATCAGCTTCTGTGTTGGGTTCGTCCGAGACTCGTTCTATTCCGAGGACGCGCCCAGGGGTAAGTTTCAGCCGCCAAGGCATAGGTTCAAGGGGGGTCTCATGAGTTCCTGCCTGCCGCACCGCAGTTCCGTGGTGCGATTGCTGTTTCTGGTTCTGATGACCGTGTTTCTCGCGTTGGCCCAGAGCGACCGCGGGACCATCACGGGGACCGTTACCGATCCAACCGGCTCCGTTGTCCCCAATGCAGCCGTCCACGCCAGGAATTCGGCGACAGGAACGGAGTATGACACGGTCGCCACCGCGACCGGAAACTACTCGCTCGTCTCACTCCTCGCGGGGACTTACGATCTGACCGTGACGGCGCCTGGATTCAGCAAGTATATCCAGCACGGCATCACGGTCGAGGTGGTGCAAGTACTGCGCGTCGATATCGTCCTGCAGATCGGATCGGCTACGGAATCCGTCACCGTCAACGCCGACGCGCCATTGCTCAGAACCGAGAACGCCGAGTTGAACCACAACCTGAGCACGGACCGCGTCGACGCGATGCCTAACACTACGACGAACGTGCGCGACCCGTTTGGTTTTTCCAGTATCATGCCGGGGGTGGTCGGCGGCACGACGGCGCCTGCCGGTTCGGCCAATATCAAGGTCAACGGCTCGCCAGCCACCTCGTACCGGGTTCTCCTCGACGGCCAGGACATTACCAATGCCAACGAGGATCCGTCACACACCCTGGAACAGCAACCGGCGGTGGAGGCGTTACAGGAATTCACGCTGCAAGCCAGCAACTTCTCCGCCGAATTCGGCCAGATCACCGGCGGCCTCTACAACTTCACCACCAAGTCTGGCACCAATGGACTCCACGGCACCGCGTTCGTTTTTGTTCGCAACGAAGATCTCGGCGCGGGCAAGCCTTACAGCAATTCCGGCAACGGGCACCTGCTCAGGCCGACGGTGCGGGGCAGGAACTATGGCGGCGCCATCGGCGGCCCCGTGGTCATCCCCCACTTGTACAACGGCCGTAACAAGACTTTCTTCTTTGCCAACCTGGAACTGTACAGGAATTACAGCGGCACAGATACGTATGTAACCATGCCTACCGTTCCAATGAAGAACGGGGATTTCAGCCAGGCGCTGACGGGACGGACGCTGGGCACCAACCCGGCGGGTGGATCGATCATGGAGAACATGATCTTCGATCCGCTGACGGAGCAAACCGTGAATGGCCAGTTGACCCGCACGCCATTCCCGGGCAACGTGATCCCACAGTCCCGCTTCGACCCGGTCGCGCTGAAAATTCAGGCCTGGCTTCCCGATCCCACCAGAGCTGGAATCGTTAACGACTGGGAGCAAAAGTTTGTGTCTCCGGAGAAGCGGCACATCCCCAGTATCAAGATCGACCAGAACTTCGGCGATAAGTCGAAGCTCAGTTTTTATGCGTCGAACTATCTGTACTTCGCATACGCCCGAATCGATGGCCTGCCGACGCCAATTACCTCGGAGCGGAACCGAAAAATCTTCGCCGACACCTACGAGCTTCACTATGATTACACGGCCACCCCGACGCTGGTATTGCACGCCGGGCTTGGCTTTGTGCGCGGCATCCACGACGACAACTATATGCCGGCCTCGCTGGCCTTCGAACCATCCTCGATCGGCTTGAACGGCAGCTATACCACGGGCTTTCCGACGATTGGCAGCATCGGGAATACGACGCAAGGCGGGTTGAGCACAACTTACGGCTTGGGCGTGGGCGCCCCCGTAGTCAACTATGCCGACAAGCCTACGGTGGTCCTGAACGCTACGAACGTCCGCGGCAACCACACCTACAAGATTGGCCTGCAGTGGAGAAAGGACCCGGCGATCAACAAGAACTCCATCGCCGCTCCGAGTTTCTCCTTCAACGGCAACGAGACGGCTCTTCCCTACCTCCAGACTACGAATATAAGCGGCGCGAACATCGGACTCCCGTACGCCAGTTTTCTGCTAGGCCTGGCGGACAGTTCCAGCATCCCCCCCACACAAGATCCCGACTACACCAAGATCTCTATGGCGGTGTATCTGCAAGACACCTGGAAGGTGACGCGCAAACTGACACTCGACTACGGCCTCAGGTGGGACTACCAGCAGGCGCCGGAGGAAGTGTTTGCGCGCAGCAGCATGTTCGGGCCGACCATCCCGAACCCGACAGCCGGGGGTTTGCCTGGCGGGACGATTTTTGAAGGGGACGGGGCGGGACGCTGCAACTGCAGATTCACGACTACGTATCCGTATGCGGTGGGCCCGCGAATCGGCATCGCTTACCAGTTCGCTTCCAGGACGGTGCTGCGGATCGGTTGGGGCATTTCGTACGGCAACACGCCGGATGGCGCGGGGCCCGGGGCGGTCGGGGTAGGCTGGAACAGCCTCAGCTTCACTACTACATCCTTCGCGGAGCCCGCGGTAACTCTTCGCAACGGCTTGCAGTACAACCTGGCGGACGTTTTCGCGGTGAACTATAACCCGGGAATACGGCCGCAACCGGGCCAGATCAACAATCCTCCGGCCTATATGGATCGCAACGCAGGCCGGCCGCCGAGGATTAATCAGTGGAACATCGCGCTGCAGCGCGAAATCACCAAGGACATTGCCTTAGAGGCTGCGTATGTAGGCAACCATGGCGTCTGGCTCCAGTCGAGCAGTTACTGGGACCTCAACGCGCTGACTCCCGAGCGGATCGCCGCAGCCGGCCTGAACATTAACACCGCGGCCGACCGGTCGTTGCTGACGTCTCCCCTGAATTCGGCACTCGCTGCTTCACGGGGATTCAACAAACTGCCGTACACGGGATTCCCGGCCGGGCTGACCGTGGCTCAGAGCCTGCGGCCGTACCCGCAGTTCGGCAGCCTGGTGGAGGACTGGGCGCCATTGGGGGACACCTGGTACGACGCTCTGCAGGTGAAAGCCACGAAACGGACGTCGTTCGGTCTCTCTGTCACCGCGGCGTACACCAGGTCGAAGACGCTGGATGTCGAAGCGGAGAACTACAATGGCGGCGGAGTTATCAACGACCAATTCAACCGCCAGAACCTGAAGGCTCTCTCGGTTCAGGACCTGCCGAATGTTTTCGTGATCTCGTACACCTACGTTATCCCCAAGCTGGGACCCAACCGCTATGTGCGCGCGGTGACCGGCGGCTGGACTCTTTCCGGAGTCATGGCGTACCAAAGCGGCGCCCTGATTCCGGTTCCCACGGCGCAGAATAATCTCAGCACGCTTCTGTTCCGCGGCACTTTATCCAACCGGGTTCCTGGTGTGCCGCTGTTCCTGACAGACCCGAACGGCCACATCGATCCCAACAAGCAGTTCCTGCTGAACCCGGCGGCCTGGTCCGATCCGGCGCCTGGGCAGTGGGGTTTCTCAGCGCCCTACTACAGCGATTACCGTGGCCGTCGCAGCCCGAATGAATCCGGGGGCCTGGGCAGGATTTTCCACATCTGGGAAAAGATGAATCTCGAGATCCGGGGCGAGTGGTTCAACATATTCAACCGCTTGATGGTCCCCGGCCCGTCGACGGGCAACGCCCTGGCCACGCAAGTGGTGAATGCCGCGGGCGTTCCCCAGTCCGGCTTCGGATACATGAATTCCGCTTCGCCGGGCGGGTCGCGAAACGGTCAGGTGGTAGCGCGGTTTCAATTCTGACGCCAGCCACCGCGTGTGAGGGCCCGGACGGCGCGACAAACGCCGGCCCGGGCGGCAACGGGAGTTTGGCCGTCCTCTCCGTGTTCGCGGAAACCAGCAGAACCCTCATGACGGCTCCCCGGAGGCCGCGTTCCGTTTCGCCCGCCGCATCAGGAAGATCAGCGGGATGATGGCCAGGAACAGGAAGCCCATGATGCGGAACGCCTCTACAAAGCTCAACAACGCCGCCTGCTGCTGGACCACGCGATACAGCAGGCCCAGACTCTGGCGCCCCGCCGTGACCCAGTCGGAGCCGCGATTGAAGAGCATGGCCCGGCTCTGCGCCAGCATCTGTTCGGTGGGCAGGCTGTAGGGCGTCACGTGCGCGACCAGGACCGACTGATGAAACTGGGAACGCCGGGCCACCCAGGTGGTGACGAACGAAATCCCCACGCTCGACCCGATATTGCGAGTCACACTGTACAGGCTGGTGGCGTATCCGGTATCGGGCTTGAGTATGGGGGCCATGGTAAGGGTTGTGAGGGGAACGAATATGAACGCCATGCCCACACCCTGATTGATCTGGTACCAGAATATGTCCAAGGTGCCGGAGTTTAGATCCATCCGCGAATACCCGAAAAACGCCAGGCTGGCGACCGCAAAGCCGAAGACCAGCATGCGGCGGCCGTCCCATCCCCTTCCCAGAAGGATGCCGACCAGCGGCACACAGATTGCCGTGCCTACCCCGCGCGGGCTGGTCCAGAAGCCGGCCGTTACCGCGGTCCAGCCCAGGAGCGTCTGCATGAACAACGGCAGCAGCACCAGCGTCCCGTAGAGCACGAATCCGAGGACGAAGACAAGCACGATACCGGATGCGAAATTCCGGTACTTCAGCAGGCGAAAGCGCACGATCGGATGATCGGTCGAAAGCTGCCGGATGACGAATGCGGTGAGCCCGGCGGCCGCGGCCAGCGCCAGTGTAATGATGAGACGGGAGGAGAACCAATCCTCTTCCTGGCCTTTGTCCAGCATGATCTGCAACGCGCCCATGCCGACGACGAGCATCCCCAGGCCCCACAGATCGACGCGCATTCCGCCGCGGCTGCGGCGGAGATAAGGAGGATCGTAGAGGAACAGCGAGATCATGATCAGGCTGGCGAGCCCGATCGGCAGGTTGATATAAAACACCCAGCGCCACGAATATGTATCGGTGAGCCAGCCGCCCAGGGTCGGCCCCAGGATCGGGGCGGCCACGATGCCCAGCCCCCAGAATCCCATAGCCTTGCCGCGTTCCTCGCCGGGGAACTCTTCCAGAAGCACGGCCTGGGAAAGGGGCTGCAAACCGCCGCCGGTCGTGCCTTGCAGAATGCGAAAGAAGATCAGCGCCGCGAGATTCGGCGCCAGTCCGCAGAGCACGCTCGAGGTGGTAAACCCGGTCACCACGATCAGCAGCAGCCGCCGCCGCCCAATGAGATTGGCGAGCCAGCCGGTGATCGGCAGAATCACCGCGTTGGCTACCAGGTACGAGGTCAGGACCCAGGTCGCTTCGTCGACGGTAGCGGAGAGGCTCCCGGCAATATGCGGCAGACTGACATTCACCACCGAGGTGTCCAGCACTTCCATCACGGCGCTGGACATCACCGCGATCGCGATCAGCCAGCGGTTGGCGTGAGGATGCTCGATCCCAACAGGGCTCATGGCCGCTAGACGGTACCCACAATTTCCATTCTGGGGGCGGTTCGAGGATACGTCAACCGCACTCTTCGACTGCCGGCGCTACGGCAGTGGCTACGCGAATCTATTTTCTCCCGGCGCGTCCAAAGAACCGGATCCGCACTACGGAATGGCGGCCCTCGGCGCCCAGGAATTGCAGAAACTGCGGCGCGCCGGTCACGTTGTTTACGGCGGTCGGATTGGCCTGATTGGTGATGTTGTCGATCCCGGCGCGCAGCGCGAACCGGTATCCACGTATGGTGACCATTCGCTCGATTGCGATGTTGAGGTCGAAATTCTGCGGGTAGCGATAGGAGTCGACGGCGCCGGCGACGAGCCCCGTCTGATCCCGAACGGAGAACGGGAACCCCGTGCGCATGTCGGCCAGAATCGATATCGCCCAGTTCTTCCGCGGCAGAGGCAGGTACGCCCACGCCAGGAGCCGGTTCGGCGCGTCCCAGGGCATAGGCACAAGATTCGGAAGCACCTGTAACGGCTGGGTGGTGCCAGGATCGAGCACCGCGTTGGAGAGCGCTCGGGAGCGGGTGTAGGCCGCCATCCACTCATATTGCCCGGACAAGGTCTGGCGGATCGAGATCGCGACCGAGTCATAATCGTCGCGGCGAAGATTGGTGAGTTGATAGACTCCGGCGGACTCCGCGCCCGGCAGGGGCAGCAGCGAGGGCGCGGCATCCGGAGCGAGCGTATTGATGAAAGCGAACCCATCAGTCCCGCGCCGACGCAGATACTTCACAGTCAAATGGACGCGCGCAAACAGTTGATGATCCGCTTCGAGCGTCCAGTTGACGGCGCGAGGCAGAGCCAGGACGACATTGCCAATCGCGAAGGTCGTACGCGCGGGAGGCCCGGCGGGCGTGCCGTCGGGATTGTAGATCGTCGTCACGGCGGCCTGATCGAGCGGGCGTCCCAGCATATCCATGGTGACGGCGTCGTGCGTGAGCGAATAGCCTCCCGAGATGCTGGTGCGGCCCGATGCAAAAGGAGACCAGGAAAAAGCCAGCCGCGGGGACCATGCGAGGCCCGTAACCTTTTGATCCCAATCCTGTCGAACGCCCAGGTTGAACTGAAGCTGTTTGGACACGCGCCACGTATCGAGAAGGTAGGCCGACATTTCTTTGTCGCCGACATGGAAGCCGGCGGGCGCGGGAAACAGCGTCTCCGAGATCAGTTGACCGGAAAGGCCGAAGACTTCGTAGCCCGTGCGCCGAAAATCGCCGTTGTAACGCGACCACGCGGCATCCGCGCCCGCCTCGAGCCGATGGGAGCCCATGAACTGGAACTTCGGCAGATAAGCCTTGATCAGGCCCTGATCGCGCGCGGTCCCCTGCGTGGAGCTCACAAAATAATTGCCGCTGTTTCCCTGAGGAGCAAGAACGTACAGGTTCTGGCCTTGGGGACTCTGCATCGCGGAAAAATCATTGTGAGCGTAGCCGAATTCCACCAGCACGCCGCGGCCCCAATACTTCTGCTCCTTGATGCTGCCGAAATACTGGCGCGTATGCACGGTGGATGTGGTGGGCACGGGGTTGAGGGGGCCGAGTCCGACGCGGCCTTCGTTATCGAAGCTCGCCAGGAAATCGGCGAATAGAATGTCGGACGGAGTCAGGTTCACCTGAGTGTGGAGGAGGTTGCTGCCGGCCAACCCGCTACGGGTGTTTTGACCGCCGGGAAGTCCCGTCACCAGCGCTTCGTTATATTCCGAATCGAGAGTATCGGAAAACCAGGCCCGTCCGTGGACGATCGGTCCCGAGATTCCCGCCCGCGGATACCAGTTTCCGAGGTGCAGGCCTTGCTGCAGGCTCAGCCCGGGGAGAAAGTCGGTCGCCGTGTAATGGAACGTGTCCGTGCCATTCCCGGTGCTCACGCCCAGCACGCCCGCCGATCCCTTTCCGAACTCCGGCGAATAGCGGCCCGAAGAGAGATCCACGGAGCGGATGCCTTCCACCGCAAGAAGAGTCTGAAACTGGCCGGAAATCGGGTTGGTGATGTCGAAACCATCGAGGAGATAGTTGACCTGGTTTTCCGAGGATCCGTTCACGTGCAGAGCGCCGTCGGCCTCTTCCACGACGCCCGGCATGAGCTTCATCGAGTTCCGGAGGCTGTGGCTGTTCGCGTAGGGCATATCGTTAACTTCCGTGCCGGTGAGGTGTTCCTGGTTTTGCGTCTGGCCCGCTTCGACGGTGGAAGGTTCCGCGTTGACGTTGACGGATTGAAACACCTCGCGGACGCTGTTGATCACCAGCGTCAGTTCCTGCGCCGCCTCGACGCGCACGTCACGGTCTTTCAGCGCGTAGTAACCTTCGCGCTCGACGCTGACGAGAAAGTCGCCCGGTCCGGGGAAGGTAATGGTGAAGGCGCCGGTGGGATCGGTTTGCGCTGCCCAAGACTGTGCGGAAGCGGCGTTCATCGCTGTTGTTGCGAAACGCACATTCACGCGAGCGGCGCGAACCGGCGCATCGTCTTCGTCCACGACGCGGCCGTGCAGGGTAACATCGGCGGCGCAAAGCGGGGAGGTAATCAGCGCGGAAACCGCGAACAAGCCCAGGAGCGCCGCCGAGGACACGTGGGAAGCAACCCGAACCTCCGCCGGGTTCGGCTGCCTACAACCGGATAATCCTCTAACGTGCACCGGACTCGATCTCTAAGATAGATTTTGGCACGTTGGCGTTGATGGTTTGATCCGGCGGCGATCGCAATTCGCGGGCTGCGTCAGAATTCGTACCGGAATCCGATGCGCACGAAGCGCGGCGGCTGAATCGAAACCGGCAACCGCAAGTTGAAGGAAGGGCCACTGAGATCGCCTTCCTGGAGGCTCTGCCCGGCATCGGTCACATTGAGAAGATCGGCCACTACTCGAAATCTGCCGATGGGAAGCGCGAATTGCCGGCTCAGCCGGAGATCCCAATTGATCACATACTGAGCGCGGTTGCCGCCCTCCGGGCTCCCGCGCACCGTTGCCGCCACGAGGAAGGGTCCTTGCGGAAGGCCCGTGACCAGCAACTGGCGCGCAAACACGAGCCCGTCGGTGTAGTCCGCAACGCTGGCCACTTCAATTCCGCCCCAGGCCGGCGGCAGCCGGTAAGCGGCTTGAATTTTCCCCACGTAGGCGCGATCGACAAAGCTGCGGCCCGCGGCATGGATGGCGGTGTCAGGGTCGAGAAAGAGAGAGCCGATAACGCCGGGATCATTTTCATTGGCCGCGTCTCCCGGGTTGGTGGGTCCGTACGACTTTTCCGCGACGAAGGACGCGTGCAGTGTCAGCCGCTTCCACTGGGTGCCTGCCTCGGCCAGAAGACCGGTATTGAGCATGCGCAGCCCGGCGGGATTGGTCAACAGATACCGGTCCTGGCCCAGAGTGGCAGGGTTCTGCGCGTAGACGGTCAGCCCCTGGTCGTCAAATGTGCCGGGAATGCCGTCGGGCCCGGGATCGAGAACCGAGACAGGCGTGAACGCCTGGGCCGGCACTCCGGTATCAATGGCGGCGATACGATTCTTGTCGTCGCGGCGAAACAGATGGATACTCGCGATGCTTCGCGGCGCGAGAGGAAATTCCGCGCCGATGTCGAATTCATCCGAGTAAGGCCGATGGAGCGATGGCGAGATCGACGAGTAAGGACCGCCGAAGCGCACCAGCAGGCCGCCCTGTTCGCCGGGCTGAAACGAGCCGCCGGAGTCAGAGATCCATTGATATGCGCTCCCGCCGAGGCTGTCGGGATTTCCGAAGTCGAGATACCTCCCCGCAAGTGGCGCGTACCAGCGAAAGTACGCGCCTCGAAGAGCCAGGCCGCGCGAATGAGGAACCCGCCACAGGGCACCTGCGCGTGGCGAAAGACTGTTCCAAACGATCAAATCCGGCTGCGCGGCGAACGTTCGTACAGGCGCAAACGGCCCCGCGGGGCTGGATTGAGCCGGTAGGGAGCCGCGCGAGAAATCGGCGAAAGCGCTCAGATCGAGTGACACCGAAGGCGTCAGGCTCACGTGGTCCGCGACAAAACCGCAGAACGACCGCACGAGTTCACGGGAATCGAGCGGCGTGTTGAACTCCACGGCGAATGCCGGGACACCGTCGGCCGTGATCAGGTTCATGCCGGAAGGGGTGGCGAAGCGGTTACGCGGCTCGGACCGTTTCCATCCTCCACCGGCGACGATCTGGTGGCGAGTCCTCATGGCGCGCAGTGCGGCGGGCTGCCACGCCGCTTCGATCCCGTGGCGCGGGCGGACGGCCAGGTTTGCCAGCGGCGGCGCTCCGGAAACCAGGCCGCCCAGAAGTTCTATGCGGCTCTGCCCGGCGACCGCGGTGCTTGTATCGACGTGCGCCGTCGAATACCCGTAGCGGACCTCGATAACACCCAGACCGGAGGAGGCGCGCGGAAGGTGTGTCCAGCCCACCTGAAGAAAATCGAAATGATCGGTCTCCGGGTCACCGGGGAATCCGCCCGGCAGAACGAAAGACGGCGCCATGCGGTTGCCGGTCAATGCTTCGAGGCCCGCGGGTACGCCTCCATCCGAGAGATCGATCCGCGAGCCGCTGTACAGCGCATCGAACGTATCTCGGGCGCCGGCCCGGATGCGGCCCCGGGCGTTTCCGAACGACAACCGGCTGCGCTGATCGGTTCCGGGGGCGGCGAGCGGCTCGGTTTGCGACGCCCATTGCCCGCTTCCCGAGGCATACAAGTCCGCCCACTTGGTGAGCGGCCCGCCGATCTCCAAACGGTCGCGCGTGAACCAGCGAAACTCGCCGGCTTGCCGCACCAGTCCGCGAACCGCCGGGGGCGGCAGGTTCGTCCAAGAAAGCGCGGCGCTGGTGTTGGCAGTCGAAAGCTCCCCATGCCAGGACGCGCCCGGCTCGATAAGAAAGAGGCCGGCCTCCGTGCCGGCACTCGACGAAGCTGTCCCGGCGAACGCGCTGCGCACCACGACCGCATCGAGCGCCTGGACGTCGGGCAAGACCGCCGAAAGTCCCGGCTGATAGGAATCGGTCGCATCCATGCCCTGGAGCTTGTACTGCACGCCGGTCCACGAGAAGCCCCGCTGCGACGCGACCCACAGCCGGTTGTCGTCGAGGCCGGTAAAATCGAGTGGCTCGGTGACACTGGAGGGCTCCCGGCTCAGCAGCAGCCCAGGCAAGCTGAACGCCTCGGGATAGAGGCGCCCGCTTGTGGCATCGGTCCAAATGCCCGCGGTCCGCGCCGCCGGTTGTACGCTGCCGATTCCTCCCGATGCGTCGACGACCAGATCGACGCGCGCGGTTTGCAGGGGAGCAATGAAAACAGTAGCGCCGGAAGAGGCGGCGCCATGCTGCACACCGCCGGACAAACGGTATCGTCCGTAAGGCAGCGTCACGGCGAAGCCGCCGTTCGAGTTCGAGTGAATGACGGTGCGGAAACCGGCCCCGCCGGTAATGAGAATCGGCGAGCCGGCCAGGGGATGGCCATCCGCAGCGCGCAGAATCCCCTGGATTGCGCCGGTGGTCAACTGCGCCAACAGGGAGCCCGGCACAAAAGCCACAGCCGCCAGCAGAAAACCGAACCGGACCGCCGGGAGACTACGGCTACTGCCGCAGCACGGTGCGACGGCTGATGGAGTGCCCGAGCGCATCACACTGGGAAAGCCTTATCGCCTACCCCGCCGAAGCCACCTTCACCTCCGTGACGACCCGCACCGGACCCAGAAGGCCGGCGGGAAGCGGCGTCGCGGCCTGTCCCTGTCCGGCGCGGCCACCGCCTCGGCCCGCCGCCACATACGTGGTCCGCTCGGCTTCCGGCTTGGCGGCATCGCCCATCAGCCGGTTGGTCCAGGTATTGGTCACCTCCAGTTCCACGCGGTTGGGTCCGGCCACCACCGCCGCGGTGATGTCCACAACGTAAGGCGCCTTCCAGAGCACGCCCAGATCCTTGCCGTTCAGCCGGACCCGCGCCAGGTTCTCCACGTCGCCGAGATCCAGGTACAGGCGCCGGCCTTCCGCCATCAGCGACGCCGGGATCGTGATCTGCTTGCGGTACGTCGCGGTGCCGGAATAGAACTTCACGTCGTCGTCGGCATGGCTGGTCCAGGACCCGGCCGGCAATTCCAACTGCCGGGGTCCGCCCTTTACCGGGAAGGTCACGTTCCAGGCGCCCGCGACCGGCACTGCCGCCGGCACCGCGGCCACACGAACCGAAACCGTCTTGCCCGAACGCGTCTTCAGCGTCCACTCCCCGGCCGCCGCGGCCCATGTCTCCAGGCCCGCCGCGGTCTTCCGTAAACGCAGGCCGGTCTTGCCGCCGCTGACCTCGACCACGGGGTCGGCCCCGGAGTCCGGCTTGCGGAACAGCACGAACACCGATCCCGCCGGGTCGAACGTCATGGGTACCACCGTGCGGCCGTTCTGCGCGCGCCACACCGGCGCTTCTTCGATCCGGCCCGTGTCCGCGTACCACAGTTCCGGCACCTTCCCGGCCACGCGGAAGCTCGCGTCGCAGGATACCGGGAAGAACTCCTGGTTGGAGAGGAAATACAAGTCCCAGCCGGCGCCTTGCCGATGGCAGAACTCCATGCCCCAACCCTTGCGCTCGGCGCCCACCAGCACGGGATTGGTTCCTTTCGGCGAACTGGCGTTCACCACCACCGGCTTGCCCGTGGCGGTCTCCACCAGGTTTGCGAAGAGCACGTCGGGCGCTGCGCCGATGGCTCGCAGCACTTCCGCCATGGGCTTGCCCCAGAATACACGGCCCTTGCCAAAATGGTTCTCGGTGACGGTCTTGCCGTCGATGTTGCCCCACAACTGTTGCGCCGCCTGCCGCACCGCCTCCTGACCGGCGGCGCCGCGCTCGTTGCTCGGCGACCATTGCGGCCTGGGACCCACCACCGTGGCGCCCGCCGCCACCAGCTCCTTGATCCTGTCCGCCACCTCCGGCGTCAGGTAGGGCTCATCGGCCTTCAGCACCAGCAGACGATAGCTCAAGCCGCTGACCACGATGCGTCCGTCGACCACCTTGGCCACGCGCAGCAGGCCGTCGCGATTGATGGTGTCGTGCGTGTACCCGTCGGGCAGGGCCGGGTCGGCATACCAGCAGGATCCCTGCGAGGGCTTGAGCAAGGAGCGGCACGGGATGTTCTCTCCCGTGAAATACAGACCATCCTCGGTGGGCTGCCCCTGTTGCAGCAGCGCCTGGGCCTTCTTCATGTAGTCGCGCCACCCCTGCCCTGCTTTCCACCAGGTGTTCAGGTAGTTGAAGGGCGTGCCCGCGCCCGGAATCCCCGGCGCGCGGCCGGGATGGTGCTGCTCGTTCCACACGTGCAGCATCATGCGGTTCAGGCCCTCGGTGTAGTTGTGGTCGCCCATGGCTTTGATGGCGAACGGATGGTCCTGCCAGCTTCCGCCGGTCCACGCCTCGGCGAACACGATCTTCTTGTCGTAGATGCGCGCGCCCGCCACGCCGTCGCGGATGTCGTTGGGCTTCCAGTTCTGCGCGGCCCGCACCCAGAACTCGCCGCCGGCCCAATCGGTGTACTTGTAATACTCCATGCCGTCCACGGCGGTCGCGGGGTTCACGTCTTCGCTCATCACCATGGCGCCATTCTCGTGCGCCAGCCGGTGCATCGTGCCGTAGTGATTGTCGGCGAGGCACTCCGACATGGTGCGGCGAAGGTCCAGCAGAAATCCCTCGGTGGCCGTGGCGCTCTCGACCATCACGCCGGTCATGCAGGGCAGGTACAGGAGCACGTCGTAGCCTCGCCGCGTGCGGAACTCCTCGCGCAACACCGGCGACCAGTTCTGCGAGTGGCCTTCCCAGCTATCGATATTCAGCACGTTGACGAACCTGGCGGAATCCGGAGTGTGCCTGCGGATTTCGCCGAACCAGTTCTGGAACACGATGCGCGCGGCGTCCGCGCTGAATTTGTCGCAATGCAGGCCGCCGCCGGTGGACGCCAACTGCGAGACGTAACCGATGCGCAGCACCTTCCACCTGCCGGCGGGCGGAGTCCAGTTGTCAATCGTGCCGTCGTCCTTGAGCTTGCCGGTCAGATCGACGATGCTGTCGAGCGGAATGCAGGCCGACGGCGGGATTTCGGCGTCGGTGATCAGGCGGCTCCGCCCCCACGTGGTGCAATTCTTGCCGGGCAGGTGGTGCACCGTCGGGGTGCTGGAGAGGACGATACTGGCGAATCCCAGCGGCTCGACCATGTGCTCGAAATCTCCGCCTCCGGTCCGCGTGCCGGTGCGCATGCCTTCGTCGTAGCCCAGCGGCGGACCCGGAGTGTAGACCAGGCGGAAATAGCGCGCCCGCGTCTGGGCCACCGTGTGGGTGAGGGTCGAGACCGTGGATTGCCAGCCGTTGTACATCGGCTCCAGTTGCCCGATCTGGCGGAAGCTCGCGCCGTCGTCGCTGGCCTGCACGTCGAGCGAGTGCGCAATCCGGTAGGGATTAGCGGGCCCTCCTCCGCCACCGGGTGCGAACCCCCCGGCGCCGATGCCGGGGTTGACGGTGACCGCGCGCAAGGTGAACGGCTGCTCGAAAGCGAATTGAATCCAGCCGGCCTTTTCGGTGGTGACCACGCGTTCGGCATTATTCGGATCCGCCGCCTTGGCCAGGTCGCTGATCGGCAGATCGGTCGATACCTTGGCTTTTCGGGTGACGCTGGTCTCACCCCAATCGGCAGGAATAGGAAAGGCGAGCACCGCCTGGTCCCGGTAGTAACTGCTCCAGGCTGCGGGGAAAATCGGCCCGCCACGGCCGCCGCCCGCAAACGCGCCTGCCGCCGCCGCGCCCGGCGTAGCGCCGCCCCGTCCTGCCGCTGCGCCGCCACGGCCGCCGCCCGCCGGGGCCGCGCCGCCGCCACCGAATCCGCCCCCGCGTCCGCCCGCCGCGGGACGCGCCGGCTTCGACAAACTCCCGGCGAACGGCCGGCCGCCTTCGATCTCCACTTCGCTCCACACCAGTTGCTGCTGCGACAGTTCGGGAGTGATGTCTTCCGAACCGGCCGGACCCCAACTGGAGCACACGTGCGGCGCAATCGTGAGATTGTTGCGGTGGGCTTCCTTCATCAGATGGTCCACCAGGTCCCACCATTCCGGCGTCTTGCACGGCGGCGCCTGCACGCCTTCGGTCGGGCCGGCGCCGTCGAAGTAAAACCAGTTGACCGTGTTGATGCCGGAAGCGGCGATCCCGTCCATGTCGGCGGTAATGCCTTCCTTCGACACCACTCCGCCGGTCCAGTGATAGACCACCGACAAGCCCGCCTCCGGCGGCGGATTCTGAAACACCTTCTCCAGCGCGCCTGCCCCGCCCTGGCTTGAAGCAGGTCCATCGATGAGAGCCAACGCTCCCGTGGCACAAGCCGTTTGTATGAATTCGCGTCGTTTCATAAATGAAATCTCCGGCCCAGCGGCCCCGGGCAGCCGGATGCGCCGGCAAGAACCATTATCGTACGCTGAAATCCGAATTCGTCAGCCGGCTCACTGGCGGCCGGCCGGCTCCTCATAGGCCATGATGATCGCGCTGTTATCCAGTTCGCCGTAACCGGCGGCCTCCAGGCGTTCGAGCAACTGGCGGTGAACCTCGGACAGCGGGGTCTTGGCATTCCGGGCTTTGGCCGCGGCCAGAATGAGGCGGACGTCTTTGAGGTGCTGGGAGAGCTTCGCCTCGACGCTGAAGTCGTGCTCCAGCATCTTTTGGCCTTTGTCGTCCATCACGCGCGAGTACGCCGCTCCGGCCTTGAGCACCTCGAGCGCGTCCGCCGGCGAAACGCCGCACGCCTGGGCAAATGCGAGGGTCTCGGCCAGCACGGCGCGATTCAGCCCGAGAGCGAGATTGGCCACCAGCTTCATCCGCGCACCCGCGCCGTACGAGCCCAGATAGAACGCGCGCGAAGCGAAGGTGCGGAACAGGGGAGCAACGGAGTCAAATGCCTGGCGCCGTCCGCCGGCCATCACGATCGCGGCGCCGTTGCGGACCACCCGGCTGGAGCCGAGGACGGTGGCGTCCAGATAGTCGATGCCGGCCTTCGCCAGTTTCACGCCCAACGCCGCCATGGCCTCCGGCTCGCCGGTCGTGGCATCCACGATGGTAGTGCCTTCTGCAAGCTGGATCTCGCCGAGCACCTGAACGGCGACATCGGAAGTGGGCAGGCACAGGACGATCTTGCGGCACTTGCGGGCAACCTCCTGCGCGGAGCCCGCGCCGAGCCGGCGTTCCGGCACGATGTCGTAGCCCAGGACGGAATAGCCCGCCGCGGAAAGACGGGCGGCAATCGCCGACCCGAGAAGGCCAACGCCAATAAGGCCGATGGTTTCCATATGCACCTACTGTATGACGGAATCGTCAACGCCGGCGCGGACGCATCGGGCCGTCCATTTCCGTATCGGAGTGGGTGCTTACCAGAATTGGGGGAGGCACAGCCGTTGTGGGGCAGGTTGCCAACCACGCCTGTCCAAATTGGAAATCGAGTTCAGGCGGAAGTTCTGATACGGTGAACTTGGGTTCAAGCCAGAACCAAATCTACCGAACGGAGACTTCCGCCATGAATCGAGT
>Ga0116223_10000760_pt1 | contig 37318 bp, 33 predicted proteins | sample Sb_taG_3_FD_90092 | JGI IMG/M metagenome (GOLD analysis project Ga0116223, IMG submission 90092) | Peat soil microbial communities from Weissenstadt, Germany - Sb_50d_a_PC metaG | ecosystem: Environmental > Terrestrial > Soil > Wetlands > Peat | place: Germany: Weissenstadt | collected 2010-09-21 | reverse complement strand
CCCGCTGGATGGCGGACTAACCTGTCATTTCAATGCGATCCTCTGAGAACGGTGAAGAGGTAACAGATTCACCGACTGGCTTCGAAGCCAAAATCTCCCGTCGATGTTTTCCAAGCAATGCGCGAAGCACGGCTTGACACCGCAAGGCGTTTGACGGCCTCCGGGAGTTCAGTACCACCTTAGTTACAACGCTTCCTGCGCAGGAAGAAAACTGGTTGCGGCTTGCGAAATGGCGCGCAAGCCTAATTCCGGCTTCAGGATAACAGGCAGGACCAAGGGGTTTGAGGGGGGCGGGGTGTAAGTGCTTTGGTCTCAGCGGCGAATTTTTTTGAAAATTTGTGAATGGCAAATTGCAATAGGGGGGTTTGGAGTAAGTGGGCCGGGTAGGGGACATCGCGGAACGAAATGCCGGTATGATGATCCAAGTCAAAGGGGCAGAGCCGGTGAAGACTCCGGCACTATCCTGTAGAAGAGAGATCGATGGTGATAGTCACCTTAGAATCGATTCCGATCCTGGTCGGGCGCGAGGAGGACGGCCGCTGGTGGGCCGACATCGAATCTATGCCGGGAGTGATGGCGTACGGGGAGACTCGCGAGCCGGCGATTGCGGCCGTAAGAGCGCTTGCGTTGCGCGTCGCCGCCGATTGCATTGATCACGGTGAGGAGATTCCCGAGCCCTTCACGAAGGTCTTTTCGGTGGCATGAGCCACTGGCGACCGGTCAAGGCGATTGGCTGCCTCGCTGCGGCTAGGATAGGAGGTCGCGTGGCAAGCCGGGCCCGGGCTTCTCGCGCAGATCGCCAAAAAGACCGGGCTGCAACCTGAGGACTTTTGGCCAGCATGGAGCGGCCTGCCATGAGGCGAGCCGACAATGTTGGGCGGCATCAAAGTCCGGTCTGGCAAACCAGCCAAGTAGCCCCGCCAGTTTCCGGTAACCCCGTTTGAACGTAGCCGCTATCGCGGCGGATGCTACGCGTGGGCAAAAGGTGGGCCTCCATTGTTACCTCAACCTTCTTGTTTCGCGGAAGGCGTCGGTGTAGTATCGTTCCGTGGACCGCAGATCACTCCAGCCCGCTGCTCCCGGAAAACCCCACTTTGTGTGGCACGAAGGTACCAAAACACCATTCAATTCCCATACGTGCCGCGTCCGCCGCAAGCGACAGCGGCTCCCTTCAAACGGCTCTATCGAAAACGCTTAATTGATCGACAAGGTCCGGAGTCTCCCGTCCGGGCGTTTCCGATAGAGATCTGACGTTTACCAACCGGAATCAAGAACCGACCTGCAGTAGTGCACGCTGCGCTTGACGATTTGTTGTCAAATATGACAACATAACCAAAGGTGCTGGAGCCAGGATGGCGGAAACTCTCAAAACGCGGCCCATATCGTGGCTGAAGGCCGCGCAGCATGAGTTCGAGAAGTTTCCCGAAGGCGCGAGAATGGTGTGTCTCACGGCGCTCACCATTGCCGCTGAAGGCGGAAAGGCTGACATCGCTAAGCCGTTGCAGGGCATCGGTTCGGGGGTTGTGGAAATCGCCCTTCCATTCAAAAGCGATGCGTTCCGCGTGGTGTATGCACTGCAGATCGGCGAGGATGTCTGGGTGATCCATGCTTTCCAAAAGAAGTCCACCAAGGGAATGAAGACACCCAAGCGCGAGATTGAACTTGTGAAAGACCGGCTGAAGCGCCTGAAGGAGATGTTGAAGTGAAGCGCGAAGAACCCATGGACGTCGTCCGAGGTAGCGGCAATGTGTTTCGTGATCTTGGGAGCAAGAATCCGGACGCGGACCAATTCAAGGCCATCCTCGCCACCGAAATCATCAAGTGTCTCGACCGCGAGCACCTGACTGTGCGGCAGGCGAATGTCCGAACCGGGATTGCTGCCGCCGACTTCTCCCGCATCCGCAACGCCGACCTTGGCCGATTCACTGTGGACCGCCTCATGGCGATTCTCAACCGCCTCGGATCCCGAATCGAGGTGAGGGTGCGCGTGCGGCGGGGAAGAGCCGCATGAGATTCGGATCATCGAGCTGGTTCGTCGGTGTTTGGGGCGCCCAGGGTACTCGCAGCGCCCCCTACCGGCTTGCCAGTGGAAACAAACGCCGTCTTTCAACCGCAAACGGGATGTCAGAGGAACTCCTGTGCCGTGCGGAACTTCTGCGGGGTGTAGTTGAATTCCATTTGCCGGGGTCTTTGAAATGGCTGCGCCACATTCTACAATGAGGGTGTCCGCGCCAACGGCTAAAAACATTGATGAAGACCATTTTGGCTTGGACGCTCCTGCTGGCGCACACGAGCACCCATACCGCAGCAGCAGGAAACCAGATTCTCCTTCGCAATCTCGATCCTGACGAGGGTTCGCCTCAGGTGATCGCTGCCGACAACCGGGGCCATGTCTTCGTTGTTGCGGAACCTACTCCCACGTCGGAAGTACAGACATCGCGAGTGGTGGAGTTGGACCTCCTAGGGTCCAGATTGGCCAGCATGGATCTGCCCAACTTTTTCCAGAAAGCCGCGGCTACGGACATGCAAGGCGAACTGATTGTGGTCGGGTCGGACATGTCGGGGCAGGGGGTAATCTTGAAGCTCGATCCACAGCTTCAAAATGTGCTCTTCACGAAGTCGATGCCAGGGCAGATCGGTTCGGTAGCTGTGGATGCAGCCGGGAACATTTATGTCACGGGGAGCACTTCGTCGGCCAGCTTTCCTGTAACGGCAGGAGCATACCAGACGAAGCCTCCGGGTGGCGATAACTTCGGGACCGCCGTGTACGCGTTCGTGACCGAGATTTCGTCCGGTGGCGACCAATTGCTGTACTCGACCTATTTCGGAAGCGACGGCGCGGCATGCAGCGGCGGCAGTCATTGTATTGGCAAGTTTGGAGTGACTTTCGGCACCACCATAGCAGTAGGTGCCTCCGGCGCTGTGTATATAGCCGGGAGCACGACCGCAAGCGGCTTGCCAACGACTCCGGGCGCGCTCGCCTCCGCATGCAACTGCGGTTATCCATTCAGTTATCCCGTGGTCTATTCAGGATTCCTCGCGAAGCTTCAGCCCGGTGCTGCTCGGCAGCTTCAATGGTCCACATACATGAATGGGTCGGGCCTCCCGTATGGGGTGACCGTCACGTCCATTACACTCGATTCGGAGGGCAATGTGATCGTGGGCGGGAATGCGCCTTCCGGCCTGCCGACGACCCTAGGATCCTATCAGCCATCCGTTATACAGGCTGCAAATGCAGTGGTACGGCATTCCTGCTGAAGGTAAACAACAGCGGCTCGGCAGTAACCTGGGGAACTTATATAGGGGAACCAAGCAGTAGCGTGCAAGATGTCCGTGTGGATGCGCAACAGCGTGTCGTTTTCAGCGGGCGTGTGGCGGAAAACTACTTGATCACCTCAACGTACGTTGGGCGCCCCGAAAACCCCACTTTGTATGGTACGAAGGTACCAAAACACCATTCAATTCCCATACGTGCCGCGTCCGCCGCAAGCGATAGCGGCTCCCTTCAAACGGCTCTATCGAAAACGCTTAATTGATCGACAAAGGTCCGGAGTTTCCCGTCCGGGCGTTTCCGATAGAGTACTAGCCAAGGGCTTCGCCCTTGAAATCCCAACAGTTTACGGGCAAGTCTTAACATGTTAAGACCTCGGAATTGTTGAAGTATTTCTGTTTACGATTAACGGCGTAAGAATCTAACGTCTTTCAACCGTTGAAGGTGTTAAGATCAGTTGGGAGCCGCGTCCAGCACTTCCGTGGAGAGAAACTATGGCGCTGCTCAGTAAGATCGTCCTCTCGTCTATCTTTACTTTCCTTGCGATTCCGGCTACAGCCCAGGTGGCCGTTACAACCGGTAGCGCCCCAGGCCCGTTGGCTTGTACAGCTTCCCTCTCAACGCCGCCAACAGTCCGCGCGGAAGCCATGACGGAGCGTATCGGGGATGTGGTCCTGACCTGCACCGGCGGACAGGCCATACCGCCCGGGGCGCCGATTCCGACGGTCGACTTCACGATCAGTATGGCGGTCAACGCCACCAGCCGCATTCTAGTGAGTCCCGACATTTCGGAAGCGATGCTGCTGATCGACGAACCGCGGCCCGCGGCGCAGCTTGCATGTAGCAATTACCTGCTTGGCGCCGGTTCGGGCGGCTGCGTTCAGTTCGCGTTCCCGTCGTCCAACGGAGTGCCCGTCGCCAGCAGCTCGCCGAACGCGCTGACTCCGCCCGCGAATGCCTTCTTCGGGGCCGTGGCTGCGAATCAGGTGGTGTTCCACGGCATCCCTGTTTTGGCGCCCATCACAGCCGGGGCCACGCGCGTGTTCCGGTTCACGAACCTGCGGGCCAACATCGCGGGATTGGGAGGCGGCGGTCTCGCGGGCACCACACAAGTACTGACTGCAATTACGGTCAACGGAAGCGTCTCGGTACCGATCAACCAGCCGGTCCAGATTGCGGGCTTCTTCCAGAGTGGAATGTCCAGCGCCGTGCTGACCGCCGACGGCGCCGGACCGCTCAGCGCCACCGCGGGAGCGTTCCTCAGCCCATTTCTTGCCTCGTTCGGCCAGTCTCCGCCGCCGATCGCGCTGTTGCAATATAGCGAGAATTTTAAGGACGCCTTCAAGGCCCGGATCGTGCCGGGCGCCGATCAAAACGTTCCCGGCGCCGGCTACGAAACGGAGTCGGGATTCGTATTCACGGGGCAAGGCAGTTTCAACGGGAAGTATCCCGGGCTGGCAGATTACGGGACGCGGCTGAAAGCAGTTTTCCGTAACATTCCTCCGGGTGTCAGGCTGTTTGTGTCGGTGACGAACCTTGCCGACAGCACTGCTTCCCCGACGCTGTTCCCGTCGCAGCCGACAACAGGCATCACCGAGTCCGTTGCAGTCTTGGTCACGGGGGAGGCGGATCTTTACGAGAACGGCCGCCTGCCCGCGATGAGCCCTACGACGACCGTAAACGGCGGCATCACCGCACTGGCCGAACTGCCGGTTGTGAACGGCTCGGCAACGGCAGTTTGGGAGGTGGTGAACGCGGATCCCGCCGTCATCGAGAAGTTCAATTTCGGTGTGTGGGCCGGCTACAACGCGGGCGCCTCCGGAGGCATGGGCACCGCGAACGTGAGCACGGGGTTCGCACCGACCTATACTTCAGTTGTCGATGCCATCGAGGCCTCGGCCTCTCTCACCCTGCCCCGATTTGCCGATACCACAGTTCCGAGAGCGATCCTGACGCTCGGCGACAGCGCCTGCCAATATTCGGTTACCAGTGCTTTTGTCGCTCCGGCTGCTGGGGGTACCGGGAGGGTGGGGGTCACGACCACGCCCCAATGCTCGTGGTATGCGACGACCAGCGCCGCATGGATTCACCTCAGCGCGTTCGCGGGAGCCGGTTCCAACACGCTGAGCTATACCCTCGATGCGAACACGTCGCCCGATACCCGTTCCGACGTGATCTTTGTGGCCGCGCTGCGGATTGCGATCTCGGAGTTGGGAACTACGGCGCCTGCTATCGACGGCATCGGCGATCCATGGAACGGCACGAAGGGGATTGCGCCAGGAGCTTGGGTTTCGATTTACGGCTCGAATCTCGCGCCCACCACGCAGCAATGGCAGCCTCAGCAGGACGCGAAGCTGCCGCTCACGCTCGGCGCAGTGGTGGTTGGGTTCAATGGCATCGCAGCGCCCCTTGCGTATGTCAGCCCTACGTTGATTAATGCGCTGGTCCCGGCGGGCGTGAGTACCGGACAGGTTTCGGTAGTAGTGACTTCCAATGGCGCTCGCAGCGCGCCACTCGTCGTGACCAGCAGCCAGTATCTCCCTGCCATTTACAGCGTCGGGGTAACGGCGGTCCCGCCGCATTATTACGTTACCGCAGTCGATCCCGCCACCGGCGAACTCGTGGGCAATCCGGTGGTGGACTCGCGAGTGGCGCGGGCAGCCAAGCCGGGGGACACGATCGACCTTTACGCAATCGGACTTGGTCCGACGGTTCCAGCATTTCCGACCGATACCTTTTTCAGCGGCTCGTACGCGGTCGCGTCGCCGTTCACGGTAGTGCTCGGCTCATCCAGAATTGTGCCCTCCTTCGCCGCGCTGACGGCTCCCGGACTCTACCAGGTTCGCGTAACGCTACCGCCCGACATGCCTGCTGGAGATCAGCCGATCAGGATCGATCTCGGCACAGTTCAGAGTGCAACTGGTGTGTACTTGACAGTGCAACCATGAATGATTCTGTCTCGATTCGTTGAGCCACCTTACCGGCAACGTCCGTCACGAAATCTTATCGCGCCCTTGAGCATCGATGCGCAAGCGATGCCAGCCTCGGCTTAGCTTAGGAATGGTATGCGGGGTTTCATGACATTGACGGTACATGCGGACCGCGGCGTTCCACTTTTTCGGCCCCCATCAAGGGTACAATCGAGAAATGGCTGATTCCCGGCGTCTGACTGCGATCATTGAACGAGAGGACGGCGGCTACGTTGCCCTGTGCCCGGAGTACGACATCGCCAGCCAGGCAGGGAGCATTGAGGAAGCACGCGACAACCTGATCGAAGCCCTGACGCTGTTCTTCGAGTGCGCCGAGGCGGACGAACTGGAGCGGCGTTTCCACCCGGAAGTCCTCGTCACGCAGGTTGAGGTAAAGGTTGCCTAAGCTCCGCCCGCTTTCGGGTGAAGCAGTGTGTCGCATTCTCGAGCATCATGGCTTCCAGCGCGTGCGCCAGCGAGGCAGCCATGCGGCGATGCAGAAGCACACCTAGCAAGGAAGTGTCACCGTGCCGGTTCCCCTTCACGATGAACTGAGAAAAGGCACGCTACACAGCATCATCAGACAATCAGGAATACCGCGCGCCTCGTTTGAAACAGAATGACTAAGGGGCAAACGAGCAGCGGATTCTGCATTGTGGTCGTGGGATTACTGGAAACTGTCTTGCCTGCCACTTGGTAGTCTAAACGCCCTTTTGGCGGAAGTGTCAATGCGATTGGAACCTGCATCGGCCTGAGCTGAACCTATACAGTCGTACGGCCCCTTCAGGGAACCAGGCGCAGCCTTTTTCCGTGGGCCAGACGGAGTACGCCAAAGTCCCGCCGGTCCAGGGTGAACATCGAGTCAATCCCTTCACGGTTGGCCAGGTGTACCAGGGATGCATCGGCAAGCTGTATTCGCAAGCGTTGGTACTTGGCGAGGATCGCGGCAATGGCGGGAAGATCCGTCTCGCCCAGAGGAACAATCTCGAAGGGGCGGCCGTGGAAAGACGACAGGAGTTTCCGGATCGCCTGGGGGTATGCACGCAGGAGCCATGCCGCCTCGGTAATCACGGGCCAACAAGTCAGCAGTGGACCCCTGATCTGATGAAGTTGCCCGACACACGTTTCGTGGTGTTCGTCGGACTTTAACAGGATGGCCACGATCGGGCCGGTATCTACCAGCACATGGCCGGTCAAGAAGCACCGAATCCGTCAAAGTACTTCGGGTTCGTGCTGAGGTCCCGAACTGTCCCCTTCACCACCCCGATCAATCCAGCCTTTTTCGCAAGTTCGTACGCGGTGAGGGAGCCCTCCTCCGCTGCGAGTTGCCGTTCCACGGCGTCGCGAACGAGGTCGGACTCGCGCGTTCCGCCACGGCGAGCAGCGGCCTTAAGCCGGCGGCGCGTCTCGGAGGATAATCGCACGGTGATTCGACGGTCTTTCATACATACTCGTCTGACATTTTACCAAATCTGTCCGACATCAGCCCGGGGCTAACACGCGCGGCTCCCTGAGGCGTTCCTCAGCCCCGCCCCGCCGGCGCCGCCTTGTGCTCCGCGACGTAGCTCCTCACACACTTGGAAAACGCCTGCCCGAGCGCCTTCGCAACGGCGTCCGACCCGTCCCCCCGCTTCGGCCCGATCTTTTTGTCCTCGATCTGCAACACCGGCAGCAGATCGCGCGTGGTCGACGTGATGAACACCTCGTCCGCCGATTCCAGATCGGCCGGCATGAGGACCTTCTCCTCAATGCGGATTCCGGGCGCGTGAACCTCGCCGAGCAACAACTCCCGCGTGATTCCCGGCAGGCACCCCGAGCTGAGCGGCGGGGTCCAGACGCGGCTTCCGTTCGCCGCAAAAATATTGGCCGAGGTGCACTCCGCCACCTCGCCGCGTTCGTTCAGCAGGATCACTTCGTCGAAGCCGCGGTTCTGCGCCGTTTCCAGCCAGGTCAGGTTCATCGACCAGGACAGAATCTTGGTCCCGGCGAAAGGACTCGCGGCGTGCCTTGCGTTCGCCTGAAGCGCCAGCTTGACGCCCACGCCCCAGTTCTTCGAGTCCGCGGTGAGCGCGATCACGTCGCTGGGCCGTTCCGGCGAGGGACTGGCCCACATGCCGCCGCCGTTCCGCACGATCACCAGCCGGAGCGTGGAGTTGTACGCCCGATTGGCCTCCACCAACTCCAACAGCCTGGTCCGCACCTTCTCGGGATCCGAGGGCAGCGGGATGTGAAAAGCCGCGGCGTCGCGGGTGATGCGCGCCCAATGACGATCCCAGGCGAACAGGACGCCGTCGGCCACGCGCAGGGTGCTGAACACGCCCCAACCGGAGAGCAGGCCTACCTGGCCCACGGAAAGCGCCGGCGCGGAGGCCTCGCGCAAGGTATCGTTGTGAAGAATATGGCGGTGGAGCACTTGACTATTTTACCGTCAAACCAACTGGCGCCGGTGTTCGAGCGCGGTTTCCGCGCGGTGGGCGATCGCGGCGATGGCGGCCAGCAACGGCGAGAGCTCGAGAACTTTTCCGAACAGGGTCAGGGTGCCGGTTTCGGGGTCGAAGCAGCGCACCGGGCAACCGGTGGCTCCTTCCGGCGCCGCCTCGGCCCTCGGCTCGTGGCCGATGCTGGAGAGCCTGGAGGGCTCGCTCGCCTGAAGCGAATTCCAGGATTCCCAGGCCGGAACCAGGTCCGCCATCGACTCGAGGGTGCGCTCGTTCAGCGGAGAATCATCCGGCAAGCCGACGGCCGTCCGCAGATCCGCCGCCCGCGCCAGCAGCCGCCGGAGATGCGCGGACGCGGTCAGCAGCCCCTGCAGCGCGTACCACACGCGTTCCGCATCGCGCCGCCGGAGAGCCGAGATGGCGTCGTCATAGGCCATCAGCGCAAAGCGGCATTGCCGCCCGATCTCCGAAAGAAGAATGCGCCTCCGCCGGTAAATCATGGCCGCTTGAAGAACTGCCGGTCGATCTCCTCCGCCAATTGAAGATCGCTCTCGGTCAGCCCGCCGACGTCGTGGGTCCACGTCTCCACGTCGACGCGGCCCCAGGCCAGGTGCAGGTCCGGATGATGTCCCTGCGCCTCCGCCGCTTCTCCCACCCGGTTGACGAACGCCAGGGCCGCCGCGAAGTCCGGGAACAGGAAGGTTTTCCGGAGGCGGCGTCCGTCGCGCTCGTGCCAGTCCGGAATTCGCGCGGCTTCCCGCCGCAGGTCTTCGCCGGAGAGCTTTACTCGAGTTTCACCCATATGTCGGACCCCCTCAATTCTATCCGATGCGTTGCCAGCGGCTGGAGTTGCTTCGGCAATGCGGGCAAATCCTCGGGATAAACCTCCGCGGAAAATAGCGGATTGTGGCGATGGGCGCACAGCCCGCCGGGGGCGTGCGCCGGAAGAACCGCTCGCCGAGAAACCGGTGACGAGCGGGCCGACCCGTTTTTGTGCCATCACCTCCAGTTCGGAAACGGGTTGGTCCGCGACTGGCGGCAGGCCGAGACCAGGTCGGGAACCCGCTTGCGCCGTTCGAAGAGCCGCTCCAGGAGGCGGTCCAGGGCGTCCTCTTCGCCGTCGAGCCAGTCGGGGGGAATGCGCTTCCAGGCGCGGTCGATGACCTCTTCGGGAAAGTTCACCACCTGCTCGAGCCACGGCTCGAAGTCGTTCAACGACGAGACCTCTCCGTACACCATCCGCCGCGCGTAGAGGCCCTGCAAGGGCAGATCGGAAAAGTCCCAGTGCGGCCCGTCGAAGGCGTAGCCGTGATCGATCATCCAGGCGATGAAGCCGGGCCGGCTGGTGGAAACGCCCTCGCCGCCGCGCCGCACCCGGGCGCGGTAGAAGACGCTTTGCCGCCCATCGGCATTGGCCACCCACTTGTCGAAGACCAGAACGGCGCGAAAATCCTCCAGGTTCGCCACGCCGGGGAGCAGCGAATCCGGCAGGAAATCGTAGACGGCCGTCCGTCCGGGATCTCCGGGATACCGCGATCCGAAGTGCCACCCGGGCTCGACCTCCACGCGTTTCGTCCCGAGGCTCAGGTGCACGTCGGGATTGGCGGCGAGGAAGCCGGAACCGATGTGGATGACCGCCGCTTCGGGCGCGGCGATCTCGAGGTAGTCCAGGAACTCGGCGGCGAGCAACTCGTTCACCAGGACGCGGCGATGCTGGGGATTGTTGCGGAACTTGACGACGTACCAATTCCCGTCGTCGGCTTCCAGCAGGTGGGACTGGGCGCCCCCTCTCATTTTCCGGACATGCCGGACGGCGGTGAGCGGCATTCGATGTGCCCGCGTTTCAGTACACTAGAGTTTTATCACGAGGAGCCGATCAGAGATGGAATCAGGAGCAGAGACCCCCAATAATCCCGAGACACCGGCAACGCCCTCCGGGGTGCGCGGCAAAGACGACGTGGCGCTGGAGCTGATGAGGTTCATAGCCGTCGCGACGGGTTACGGAAAATCGCCGCAATCTTCCGCGGGATTTTCAGCCAAACCGGCCACCCGATCGCCGGAGGAGCACGCCGACGCGCTCCTGGAGCTTTACGAGCGCTGCCGCCGCGTGGTCAACAAAGACCTTTGAAACAGACGGGACAGAGGCCTTTGTGAACTTGCCACGTTGCCTGTAAGTCCTTTGCTTCCGCCCGCCTGCTCGCGAATTCAGCGCTTCTTGCCGCCCTTCCTGGCGGGAGCTTTTTTGGCAGCCTTCTTGGCCGGGGCCTTCTTGGCCGGGGCCTTCTTGGCCGGGGCCTTCTTGGCCGGGGCCTTCTTGGCCGGGACCTTCTTGGCCGGGACCTTCATGGCCGCGGCCTTCTTTGCCGGCGCTTTCTTGGCTGGGGCCTTCTGGGCAGCCTTCTTAGCGGGCGCTTTTGCGGCAGCCTTCTTGGCCGGGGCTTTCTTCGCCGGCGCCTTCTTGGCTTCTACCTTTTTGGCAGGCGCTTTCGGAGCGGGAGCTTCCCTGGCCGCTACCTTTTTGGCAGGCGCCTTCGGAGCGGGTGCTTCCTTGGCTGGAGGCTTCTTTGAAGTGGAAGCCTTCTTGACGGGCTTCTTGGGAGGGGCTGCCGGCTCCGGTTGGGGCTCGGCGGGCGCCGGGGCGGCGGGCGCGGGGGCAGGGGCCGGTTCGAGGGTCACGGCCACAATCACCTCCTCCAGTTCTTCCTCCTCTTCTTCCTCGTCTTCGTCGTATTCGTCGAGCTTGGAGCCTACCTCGGTGTGCTCTTCGTCGTCGTAATCGTGGAAGTCTTCCATCTCTTCTTCGTCCTTCGGTGAGAACTTAGGGCTCTCGAACATTCAGCAAGCCTCCTGTATTCCGGGCACAATCACCCATAGAATACTCCTTTTTGAGAAGTGTCAATAGCGAAAAATGCGAGACAGGCGTTATTGCCTGGATTGTGAGGACCGCGTGCCTTGCGTTACCGGCTCGCGCTGGCCACGGTCACGGTCGCTTTGTGGGGAGCATGGGAGGAATTCGCCGGCGCGGTGGTCTGGCCCGCCGTTCGACGCACGGTTGCGGAGTGGCGCGCGGGCGTCCGCGAAGGGTCTCGCCTGGCGGCGGGAGCCTGCCCACGCAAAACGGCAGGGATCAGCAGACGGTCGCCTTCCACCGCTTCGGGAGTTCGGAGGTTGTTGGCCGCGATGATGGCATTCGGCTGGGCCCCGTAGCGTTTGCCGATGTTGGCCAGCGTGTCGCCCGTTCCCACGCGGTGCATCCGCCAGGAATCGCGGTGCTCCGCCGGCACCAGTTGCAGCGCGGCGACCACCTGGTTTCCGGTGCCCTTCGGCACGTGCAGCGAGTAGCTCTGCGGAACCATGCCCTTCAGAATCGCGGGATTCATGGCCGCCAGTTCCGCGGGCGGGGCATCGGTGATGTCCGCGACCAGCGTCATGCTCGTGTTCGCGGAAATCTCCACCGTGTCGTACTCCAGGGGCTGATCCAGCTGCAGGTGGTCCAACCCGTACTCCGCGGCGTTCTTTTCCATGATGGTCATGGCCAGAATGATCGGGACGTAGTTGGTGGTCTCCGCCGGCAGAACGCCCCGGCTCCGCAGTTCCCAGAAATCGGCATAGCCGGTCCGCTCGACGGCTTTCTCCACCACTCCCGGGCCGCAGTTGTATGCGGCAATCGCCAGGTACCAGTCGCCGAATTCGGAATACAGGTCGTGCAGGTGATGCGCCGCGGCTCGCGTGGCCTTTTCGGGATCCATGCGGTCGTCGGTGTAGCGCGTCTGCATCAAACCGTACTGCTGCCCGCGCCACGCGAGGAATTGCCACATGCCGCCGGCCGCCTTCCGCGAAACGGCGCGCGGAATGAAGCCCGATTCCGCCTGCGCCAGGTGGATCAGCTCCTGCGGAACGCCCACTTCGTCCAAAACCCTCTGGATCATCGGCCGGTAGCGGCCCGAACGCTCGGTAGCGGCGAGGATGGTTTTGTGGCCGCGGTTGGAGAAGTAATTGATGTACCCCAGAACGGTATCGTTTACCGACAGCGGCAACTGCGACACGGTGGCCGCGACCTGCTCCCGAACGCGGTCCTTCAGCTTCGGGTCCACCGGAAAGGTCATCTGGAGAATGTCTTCCAGGGGCGCCTTTTCGAACTTGTCCGGCTCCACATCGGCCGACGCACCCAGGCCCGACAAATCGAGCCGGTGGATGGCATCCACCATCTCGTCCAGGTGGGCTTCGTACTCCTCGCGGTCCAGGGGATTCTGGTCGCAGGCATCCAGCATCAGGTCGATCGCGGTGTCGAACTCCCGCCGCGCGGTGTCGGTATTGTTCGACTTGTATGCCCTGCTGCCGCGAACCATCGCCTGGTCGGCCCTTTGAACCTTGGCGTCGCCCAGCAGTTTGTGCTTGGGAGGCTGCGGATTGGTCAGGAGAACGGCCGGCATCTGTTGCAGGTAGGGGTTCGGAGGGATCACAGGGGGTGGGGTAAGCTCGGAGGTGCCGTTGGCCGGGGTTGCCGAATGAGGGGCCGGCGGAAGGAACGACATTTGGAATCTGGACTGCTGATTATAGCCACAAGCGGCTAGCAGGAGAACTGCGGCGAGTAAGAAACCAGATGCGAACATCCTGGTTCGATCGTTCATCAAAGAGCCTCGAACGAAGAAAATAAAGTACTTCTGCCGAACGGCTCCCGGGGGAGACTTTAAAACTGTACACCATCGGACGTGTGTATTGCAAGTGTGAAACAAACCGTTCAGTGTAGCGTTCCTGGACGGCCCTGTGTCTTTCAGGACCAAAGCCGTGGCGAGGCCCGCCCTTTCCGGCGCTATTCCTCTTCTTCCTCTTCGCCTGTCTTGGCGGCCTTGGCAGCCGCGATGATCTTTTCGGCCTGCAACTGCGGCACGAAATCGTAGTGGTCGAACTCCATGGTGAAGGAGGCGCGCCCCTGCGTCATGGCGGTCAAGTCATTCTGATAGTTGAGCATCTCCGCCATGGGAACCTGGGCCTTGAGGAACTGGGAGCTGCCCTTGGTATCCATGCCGGCGATGCGGCCGCGGCGCCCGTTGAGGTCGCCCATGAGGTCGCCGGCATACTCCACCGGCGCCTGGATTTCGACGTTCATGATGGGCTCCAGGAGGGCCGGCTTGGCATGCTGCATGGCCGCCTTGAAAGCCTTGCGCGCGGCCAGCTTGAAGGCCAGTTCGGACGAATCCACGTCATGGTAAGAGCCGTCGTAGAGGATGACCTTGAAGTCCACCATGGGATAGCCGGCCAGGAAGCCGTTCTCGGCGGCCTCCACGATGCCTTTCTCCACCGCGGGAATGTAGTTCTTGGGGATGGACCCGCCGAAGATCTCGTTCTCGAATTTGAACTTCTCGCCGCGCGCCAGGGGTTCCATCTTGATCCAGCAGTCGCCGAACTGGCCGTGTCCGCCGGTCTGTTTCTTGTGCCGCCCCTGCACGTCGGCCGTGCCTCGGATGGTCTCCCGGTAGGGGATCTTGGGGGCCTTCAGGGCGACGTCCACCCCGTACCGCTTCTTCAGCCGGCTGACGACGATTTCCACATGCTGCTGGCCGGCTCCCGCCAGCAGAAACTCGCGGGTTTGCGGATCGCGGTAGAAGCGCAGCGACTGGTCCTCTTCGAGGATCCTGTGGACCGCGTTGCCCATCCGGTCCTCGTCATTCCGCGACTTGGCCTCGATGGCGAAGGCGATGGACGGCTCGGGCAGCTTCACCGGGGGGTAGGCAAAGTTGGCGCCCTTATCGGCGAGAGTGTCGCCGGTCAGGGTCTCCTTGAGCTTGGCCACGGCGCCGATATCGCCGGCGTGCAGCTCGGTGACCGGCTGAAGCGTCTTGCCCTGCGGGCTGCCGATATGCGCCAGCCGCTCGGCGGCGCTCCGCGTGAGGTTGTGCAGGTTGGCGTCGTTCTTCACCACGCCGCTGTAGACCTTGAAGAAGGAAATTCGCCCGGCGAAGGGATCGGCGGTGGTTTTGAAAACGTACAGCGACGGCTGGTCGCTCTCGCTGATCTTGCGTGTGGATTCGGCTCCGTTGACCGTGGCGGGAACGCCCTCGCGCTCGGTGGGCGCGGGCAGATTTTCGACGATGAAATTCAGGATGAGGTCGGTACCGATGTTGTGCAGGGCCGAAGCGCACATTACGGGGAAGATGCGCATTTCGCGAATGCCCTGCTGGAGTCCCTTCGCGATCTGCTCGGGTGACAGGGTGCCTTTGTCAAAAAACTCTTCCAGGAGGGCGTCGTTGCCCTCGGCGACCATTTCGATCAGGGCCTCCTGAGCCTTCTGTGCGGCGTCCGACAGATTAGCGGGGATGTCGCCTTCCTTGCCCTTGCCGTCGCCATCGGTGGTGTAGGTGTAAGCCTTCATGCGGATCAGGTCGACGACGCCCGAGAAATCGCGCTCCGAGCCGATGGGGATCTGGATGGGCACCGCGGCGCGGCCGAAGTTTTCCTGCACGCTGGCCAGCGCGCGCTCGAAATCGGCGCGTTCGCGGTCCAACTTATTGATAATGACGGCGCGAGGGAGCTTGAACTCGCTGGCGAAATCCCACACCTTTTCCGTCTGGACTTCCACGCCGGCCACTCCGTCCACCAGCACCAAGGCGGCATCGGCAGCCACCAGGGACGCGCGGGTGTCGTTGATAAAGATGTTGTAGCCCGGGGTATCCAGGATATTGATCTTGGCTCTTTTCCATTCCGCCACGGCGATGGCAGTGGAGACCGTGATTTTGCGCTGGATCTCCTCCTCGTCAAAATCGGTGATCGTGTTGCCTTCATCCACGCGGAGCAGGCGATTGCTGGCCCCGGTGGTGAACAGCATGCCGGCGGTGAGCGTCGTCTTGCCGGAATCGCCGTGGCCCACCACACCGACGTTCCGAATGTCCTTGCTTTCGTAGACTTTCACGGATGGCTTCCTTTATTAAAACGGAATAGTAACATCTTCGGGGGCGGCATGGAGCGTCGTGAGCTAAAATCAGGATATGGCTGCCCTTCCGGACATCATCACCGTGGCGCAACTCGAGGCACTGCCGGAACCTAGTGATACCTATTATGAACTTCATTGGGGCGAGGTGGTTGCGATGACAAGACCCAGGAAGAGGCACGTCGATGTCCAAGCTCGCCTCGCGCGGCTAATCGAGGATCGAGTGCGGAGTTTCATCGTTAGGGTGGAATGCCCGTACCGGGCTCTGCCGGAATTCGAATACCGCGTCGCCGACGTCGCCGCAATCTCTGGCAAACGATGGAAGGCGGTCGATCCCGACGACGATCTCCGCGGCTCGCCGGAATTGGTCGTGGAGGTGAGGTCCCCCTCCAACACGAAAGCACAATTGCGGGAACTGGTGACCCTCTGCCTGACCACCGGCGCGCTGGAGTGCTGGATTGTGGACCCGCAGAGGAAATCGGTCGCGGTGACGCACCGCGATGGTTCCACGACGGCCTACGGCCCTGGTTCGGAGATTCCCCTGGCCGCATTCGGCGCCGGTCCCCTGCCCGTGGACGAAATCTTCCGCGATTAGCGCCCCACCACACCCGTGAGCGGGCTGCTCGCCGTGGCATAAAGCTTCATCGGCATCCGCCCGGCCTCGAAAGCCAGCCGCCCGGCTTCCACCGCCAGCTTCATGGCCAGCGCCATCTTCCCGGACTCGGTCGCGGAGGCGATGGCGGTGTTCATCAGGACGCCGTCGGCCCCCAGTTCCATGGCGACCGCCGCATCGGAGGCCGTGCCCACGCCGGCGTCCACGATCATCGGCACTTCCGTAATCATCTCCCGCATGATCCGGAGGTTGGCCGGGTTCTGCACGCCCATTCCGGAACCGATCGGAGCGGCCAGCGGCATCACCGCGGCGGCGCCGGCATCGATCAGCTTCCGCGCGTTCACCACGTCGTCATTGGTGTACGGCAGCACCACGAATCCTTCCTTTACCAGGATGCGCGTGGCTTCGAGCAGCCCGGCATTGTCCGGAAACAGCGTTTTTTCGTCACCGATCACTTCCAGCTTGATCCAGTTGGAAAGCCCGACCTCGCGGGCGAGCATGGCCGTCCGCACGGCGTCGTCGGACGTATAACAGCCGGCGGTATTGGGAAGAATGAAGATCTTCGAACGGTCGATGTAATCGAGCAAGGACTCTTTGGAGCGATCGGTCAGGTTCACGCGGCGCACGGCAACCGTCACCATGTCGGCGCCGGAGGCCTCGTGGCACCGCTGCATCTCCTGAAAACTACGATATTTCCCAGTGCCGACGATGAGCCGCGAGTGGAATTCGCGATCGGCGATTTTCAAGTGCATGCCTTCCATTGTAAAGCTACTGCCACTTCACGCTGTGGTCCGACAGGAGCGCGCGCGTCTCCGCCGGGGAATCCGTGCGGAAGTACGACCACGGCCCCGGTATCCAGGGATAACGCTCCACCACCGTTTCATCCACCCTCACGCCCAGCCCGGGCTTTCGCGAAACCACCAGGTCGCCGCGATCCAGTTCGAGCGGTTCCGCGAGGATCTCCTCCGCCGGCGGGAACGGGTACATGCCCGCCCGGCCGGGACCCGAATAGCATGGATACTCCAGCCATTCGACCACCGGCTCCGGCCAGCAGACGCCCAGGTGCGCGGCGGCAATCACCTCAAGGGCCGTTCCCCAACTGTGGAAAGCGAAGCGCAAGCCCTGCCGCGCGGTTTCGGCAAGCAGGCGCCGTCCGAGCGCATAGCCACCCTGGCAGCAGACATCCATTTGAACGTAGTCCACCGCGTGAGTCAGGATGAGATCGAGGTAGCCATCCTCGCCGGGCTCGTGCTCGCCGCTGGCCAGCGGAACCAGGTCCTTCTCCTTCAACCGCAGGTAGGCGGCGTGATCCTCCGGCGGGATGGGCTCTTCCAGCCACGCGATATCGTATTCGGCCATCGCGCCCGCGAGGTTTTCGACGGTTTCCGGGCGGTAACTGCGGCCGCCCATCCGCCACCACGTGTGGGCATCCACCATCAGGTCGAAGTCCGGCCCGGCCGCCTGGCGCATCAACCTGACCGCCTCCAGATCCTGCTCGGGTCCCGCCGCGGGCCGCATCTTGTATCCGGTGAACCCCATGCCGGCGATGGCCGCGGTTTCGGCGGCATACGCCTCCGGCGCCATGTACATGCCCGCGCTTCCGTAGAGCCGGATGCGATCCCGCACGCGCCCGCCGATCAACTCCGAAACCGGCAGCCCGCGGGCCTGTCCCGCCAGGTCGTAGAGCGCGATCTCCAGGCAGCAGTAGGTCCTGGCCAGCGCGGGATCGGCGCCCGGACCCTCCAGGAACTGCACGCGCAGGGCGTCGGGATCCACCAGCGCGCGATCCTGCAGAAACGGCCCGACGATCCGCTCGATGTCCCTTTGCGCCCGCTCGCTGCCCGGTCCCGGCGCATATCCCACCAGCCCGTTGTCCGCTTCCACGCGAATCAACATGGCGTCGCGCTTCACGATGGTGCGCTCGCCGCCGAAGAACGGCAGGCGGATGGGCTCCGCGAAGGGGTAGGAAAGAAGGTGCGATTTGACGCCGACGATCTTCATGCGGACGCCGATCAGAATATCACGCTTCGGTGAAGGCCCTGGTTCCGGGAATCCCGAAAACATTTAGCCCCGGCGTCCTTGCAAAGAGTTCTTGACCCCACCCAGGAATTGGTTGTATTGTTTTCGAAACATGGAGGTGTGATGCGTCTGAAGTGGGTGGCCCTTGCGGCAATCGGGCTTGCGTGTCTGGGATTGGTTCTGTTCCTGTATCGCCGGGCGGCAGCGCCCTCGCCGGCGGCGCGGATCCAGTCGCTCGCATCCTCGCCGATCCGGTCTCCGGCGGCGCAGTCGTTCGCTGTCCTGTTCGGAATTGGCGACACCGGCGGTTTCTACTGGAGTGGAGGCGTCGCCGCAACCGGCGCCAACATCCTCAACCTTCAAGGTTGGCGTTTCACCACGCCGGACGCGATCACCGGCACATCGTTTCAATTCTACACGCGCCTGGCCTCGTCGTCCGGTTCCAGCGCTTCGAGCTATCTCGAGGAAAACGGCGTCATCGTAACTGCCACCGACAACGGATCTCCCGCCACCTTCACGGTCAACTACTGCGCGGTTGCGTCGCCGGCCTCGCCGTGCAACTCGCCGGGAACTTTCTCATTCACCCCGCAGCAGGTTCCCTTCGGAACCCCGCTAAGTTCTCTCGGCGGGCGGATTCTGGTCTACCAGGTGCCTTCTCCGGTGCAATTGACCAATTCCATGGAGGAGGACGACTATCCGTCGATCGCGCAATCGGGCGACGACGTGTATCTCGCCTACACCCAGTTCGTGCATGGAACACCGCGCATCGAGGCTCAGCCTCTCCATATCAAGCTGGCGACGGACCTTTGCGCGGCTCTCTCCCCGCCCCCCTGCCCCGCGCCGGATTTCAGCATTCTGGGCCGCCCCGCGGGCGGGGACCAGGTCCTGATGCTGCATTACTCGAAGTCGAAGCGCGTCTGGACCGGCCCCTTTCCCATCACCTCCCCCGGCGAAGACGCGATGCGAACCGCGGTGGCCGTGGATGGAACGGGCCTGGCATGGGTGTTCTATTCGACCCAGCGCTCAGGCAATTTCGACCTCTACGCCAGGTCGGTCACGGCGAGCGGAGCCACTTCCGCGGAGCTGCGGCTGACCACCGACGCGGGTCCCGACCTGTGGCCGGTGGCGGCTACCGACCCCACCAGCGGGCGTGTGTGGGTGGCATGGCAGGGCTTCCGCAACAATAACCTCGAAATTCTGGCAGCCGCGCAGCAGGGCAGTTCTTTTACACCGGAGGCCGTGGTTTCCTTCTCGCCGGCCAGCGATTGGGACCCGGCCATCGCCGCCGCCCCCAACGGCGAAGTGGCGATCGCCTGGGACACCTACGACAAGGGCGACTACGACGTCTACGTTCGCCGCGTTCATTTCGGCACGGGGATCACCATGGACCCTCCCATTCCGGTTGCAACGTCGGCGAATTTCGAGGCGCGCGCTTCCATCGCCTACAATGCTTCGAGTGTGCTCTGGGTCGCATATGAACTCTCCGGCCCGCTATGGGGAAAGGACTACGGCGCCTACGACACCACCGGCATCCCGCTCTATCAGAACCACACCATCGAGACACGCTTCCTGGTGGGGAACAATGTCTTCGCGCCCTCGGACGACGTAAAGCGCGTTTTGCCGGGTCCGCCCGCCGCCCAGATGCTGCCTCCCGCTCCCAATACCACGACGCTCACGCAACCCGATCCTACGATCGCGACGGGTCGCGCGGCCGGCGGAAATATACTCCACGGCGGAGGACTGGCGAACAGTTTCCCACGGCTGACAACCGATGGCGGCACGGTCTACCTGGCATACCGTGTGTTCAACGGCCTGGGCGATTCCACGAGCCAGGCGACCGACGCAACCGTGGGCTCCATCTGGTCGGAGCAGATGGTCTACTTCGATGGCTCCGAGTGGCACGGTCCCGGGGTGTTCGCCGATTCCGACGGATTGCTCGACAATAACCCGGCCATGCTCTCACCGGCGGCGGGCCGGTTGCTGATCGCTCAGCCCATGGACCATCGCCTCTCGCCGCTGCCCGGTGGAACCCCGGCAATCGATGGCGTCAACTCGGACATCTACGCCCTGGAACTCCAGATCCCGGCCGGTTCGGCAGCGGCGGCGCGGCCGCCCGCGCCGGTGCAGGCCGTGCGCGGCGCGCCGGATGCCCGCGCCGCCGGGGAGGCCAAAACCGCCGCCTCCCTGCGAAATTTCCGGATCACCGTGAACGGACAAACCTTGCAGCTGATGCGCGGCGACTTCCACCGCCACACCGACCTTTCCTTCGATGGCCACGCCGACGGCGCGCTGGTAGACGCCTACCGCTATGGCATCGACACGGCCGCCTTGAACTGGTTCTCCTGCTGCGATCACGAAAATGGCGGCTCCCGGGAATACTCCTGGTGGCTGGCTCAGAAATATACCGATGCGTACCTGCTCGGAACCACGTTCGTGCCGGTATTCTATTACGAGCGCAGCCTGGATTATCCGCGGGGGCACCGCAACATCATGTTCGAAAAGCGCGGCGTTCGCCCTCTGCCGAACCTGCCGTACGACAAAACAGCCACGAAGCAGCCCGATACCGCGTTCCTGTACCAATACCTGAAATACTTTACCAGCCAGGGGAACCGCGGACGAACAGCGTCCCATACCAGCGCCACCACGCAAGGCACGGACTGGGCCGACAACAGTCCGGACCTGGAGCCTATTGTGGAGATCTACCAGGGGGACCGGCAGAGTTACGAGGGGTGTCCGGAGATTACAATCGATCCGTGCACCCTGCCGCCTCCCACGCTGCCGTACCCGGCCCGTTCCAACAGCAGCGCCGACTCGATTTCCGGATACAAGGAGAAAGGCGCCGTGTCCCGTGCGCTGTCGGAGAAGGGATACCTGCTCGGATTCGAAGCATCCAGCGATCACGTTTCCACGCATATCGCATTCACCAACGTGTGGGCCGCGAATCCCACTCGATCCGGCATATTGGATGCCGTGTCGGCACGCCACACCTATGGTTCCACCGACTACATCGTGGCGGACTTTCGCTCCGGCACGCACTTCATGGGGGACAAGTTTCCGGCTCCCGCTTCTTCGCCGCCCGTGTTTTCGGTCGCCCTCGAAGGCACCAATACCTTCGACAACATCGTCATCGTCAAAGACAACGCTGTCGTCTACTCCACCTGCACTGCCGTCAAGCCTTGCCCCGCCAAGATCTCCTTCACCTGGCAGGATCATACCGCGAAGGCCGGGACCACCAGCTACTACTATGTGCGCGGCCAACAGACGAAGGTATCGACCCCTCCGCTTCAGGTTCAGGCGCAAGGGGAGGTTGTGTGGGTGAGCCCCATGTGGGTGCAGTATCAGTGAGGATACCGGCCGGTTCCAGTGAACCCAAATGCGACCGCCAGGCGTCGCCAGATCGACGAATCGCTGCTCGTGCTCTGCATATAACATAATGTACAGTAAATGTTTTGGCCGGGGAAGAGCGATTTTGGACTTGCGGGTCGCGGTTCCGCGGCTTAGACTCGAAAAGAACGCCGTTATGGTGGACCCCTTATGAAAAAAGCGAAGCCCGGCGATCGCGATCCCGCCGCGAAACCCAACGCCGCTCCCAAGGACATCGACGAATACCTCGCGGGCGTCCCGGAACCCGCCCGCGGTACCTTGAACAGGATCCGCGCCGTGATCCGGTCGGTTGTGCCGCCGGAGGCCACCGAGGCCATCAGCTACCAGATTCCGACGTTCAAGTACAAAGGAGCGCTGGTGGCGTTCGCCGCGTTTAAGAACCATTGCAGTTTCTTCCCCATGAGTTCGTCCCTGATCACGGTGTACAAAGACGATCTCGAGGGCTACCAGACGGCCAAAGGCACTATCCGCTTCCCGTTGGACAAGCCGCTGCCGGCCACGCTTGTGAAGAAGCTGGTGAAGGCGCGCATCGCGCAGAACGAACAGAAGAAACAGCGCTGACCGGGCTGATCGGCCCCTGGCCCCTTCCCGCTTGCTACAATCTTCTCTGCATGGGCAGGCGGGTCTCCTTATTCGTTACCTGCATGGTCGACCAGCTTTTTCCCAAGGTCGGGATGGCCATGGCCGCGGTTCTCGAGCGTCTCGGCTACCAGGTCGATTTTCCGGAAGACCAGACCTGTTGCGGCCAGCCGGCTTTCAACAGCGGCTACCGCGGCGAGGCGCGCACGGTCGCGCGCCATTTTCTGGACACCTTCGAATCCAGCGAATCGATCGTGGTCCCCTCGGGCTCCTGCACCGCCATGATTGTCCACCATTTCGCCGAGCTGTTCCACAAGGAGCCCGAAACCCTGGCCCGCGTCCACTCGCTCGAAAAGCGCGTTTGGGAGTTTTCGACGTTCCTGACCGAATCGGCCGGCGTCGAAGACGTGGGCGCGCGCCTGGAGGACGTCGTCACGTTCCACGACGGCTGCCACGCCTTGCGCGAACTGGCCATCCAGAAAGCCCCGCGCCGGCTGCTGGCGCACGTGCGCGGCCTGGAGTTGCGCGAGATGGCGCCCGCCGAAGAGTGCTGCGGCTTCGGCGGCACGTTCGCCGTGAAGTTCGGCGAGCTTTCGGGCGCGATGGCCCAAACCAAGATCGAGGCCATCCTGCGGACCGGCGCCCGCACCGTGGTTTCGCTCGATCCCAGTTGCCTGATGCAGATCCAGGGCGCCCTGTCGCGCGCCGGGTCGCCGGTCCGCACCCTGCACCTGGCGGAGGTTCTCGCCAGCCGCTAACCATGTCAGTCGAATTCACCCAAAAGATCCACGACACGCTGGCCGACCCCGCACTCCAGCTGGCCATCTACACGGCCACCGGCCGGCTGGTCGAGAAGCGCAAGGAAAGCATCGCGCCCGATGCTCTGCCCGATTACCAGGAGCTTCGCAGCCAGGCCAACGCCATCAAGAAGCACTCCATCGAGAACCTGGACTACTATCTCGAAGAGTTCCAGCGCAACCTGGAGGCGCGCGGCGGCAAGGTGGTCTACTGCAAGGACAGCACCGAGGTCTCCGATTTCGTGCTCTCGCTGGCCAGGGAGCGCGGCGCGCGGCTGATCGTCAAGTCCAAATCGATGACCACCGAAGAGGTGGACCTCAACGAGCGCCTGGAGCACCACGGCCTGGAGTCGGTGGAAACCGACCTGGGCGAATACATCCTGCAACTGGCGCACGAGCGCCCTTACCACATCGTCGCGCCGGCGCTTCACAAGACGCGCTACGATGTCGCCCGCATCTTCACCGAGCGCCTGCACGTGCCCGACGAGAACGTCCCGGAAAAACAGACGGCCATCGCCCGCGCGGTTCTGCGCGAGAAGTTTCTGTCGGCGGAGATCGGCATCAGCGGCGCCAACTTTCTGGTGGCGGATTCGGGCGCGGTGGTGCTGGTGGAAAACGAAGGCAACGCGCGGCTCACCACCTCGGCGCCCAAAGTCCACATTTCCATTGCGGGCATCGAGAAGGTAATCCCGCGCGCGCAGGACCTGGCGACGTTCCTCAAGCTGCTGGCGCGCAGCGCCACCGGGCAGCTGCTCTCGGTCTACACGTCGTTCCTCAGCGGACCGAAGCGCGCGGGCGAAATCGACGGGCCCGAGGAATTCTGGGTGGTGCTGCTGGACAATGGGCGCACCAAGCTCCTGCCCGACCGCTCCAAGCGGCAGTCGCTCTATTGCATCCGCTGCGGGGCCTGCCTGAACACCTGCCCGGTGTACCGCAAGATCGGCGGGCACAGTTTTCCGTGGGTTTATTCGGGGCCGATCGGAGCCATCATCACGCCGCAGTTCATGGGCGTGATGCACGAGCCGGCGCTGCCTTTCGCCTCCAGCCTGTGCGGGGCCTGCGGCGAAGTCTGCCCGGTGAAGATCGACATTCCCAAGGTCCTGCTGGAGCTGCGTTCCGACGTCAAGAAGGCCGAGACGCGCGAAAAACTGAACCGCCTGGAGAAGCTCGCTTTTCGCGCGTTCGCCTGGCTGATGACCCATCCGCGCGTTTACGAGCTGGCCGGGCGCATGGCAGCCGCCATGGCTCCGTCCGACGACGGCCGCTGGATCCGCAGCGTGCCGCTGGCCATGAACCTGCCGCCGGTCCGCGCCTGGTTGAGTTGCCGCGACCTTCCGCCGCCGCCGGCCAAGAGCTTCCGCGAAATGTGGAGGCGGCGCTGATGTCTCGCGACAACATTCTGCATCGCGTGCGCACCGGCATAGGCCGCAGCGCCGGACAGGCGCCCGCCGATCCGCCGCCCGTCCGCATCCGCATTCCGGAGGTGGATCTGGAAGCCCGCATCGGCAGCATGATCGCGCGCGTGGAGGCGCTGGCCGGCAAGGCGCTTCGCGACGCCGATCCGCGCGCTTATGTGGCCGCGGCGATCGAAGGCAAGACCGCGGTGGCCTCCAACGCGCCCTATCTGGAAGAGTGCGGCATCACGAGCCTGCCCGGCGTGCGCTCCGGCATCACCGATAGCGTCGAGCTGCGCGAAGCGTGCGCGTCGGCCGACATCGGAATTACCAGCGCCGATTACGCCCTGGCGGATACCGGCACGCTGGTGATGCTCTCGACGCCTCACGAAGCGCGCCTGGTTTCGCTTCTACCGCCGGCGCACATCGCGGTGGTGCCGCGCGGCCGCATCCTGACCTCGCTCGACGAGCTGTTTTCCATCCTTCCCGATCCCGGCGCTGTGGCCAGCTCGATGGTGTTGATCACCGGCCCCAGCCGCACGGCGGATATCGAGCAGATCCTGGTGCGCGGGGTCCACGGCCCGGGGCAGATTACGGTGCTCATAGTCTGAAAGGCGCCGGGAGAGCTACAATAAGCCTTCCCCATGCCGGACCATTCCAAATTTCTGCTCGCCGATAGCCAAATCCCCTCGGCCTGGATCAACGTGCTGCCGTCGCTTCCAGAGCCGCTCGAGCCGCCGCTCAATCCGCAAACCCGCCAGCCGCTGACGCCGCAGGATCTGCTTCCCATCTTTCCGATGGAGCTGATCGAGCAGGAGTTTTCGCCGCTTCGCGAAATCTCCATTCCCGGCGAGATCATGGACATCTACACGCTGTGGCGCGCCACTCCGCTCTATCGCGCGCGCCGCCTGGAAAAAGCGCTGGACACACCGGCCCACATCTATTACAAGTACGAGGGCACCAGCCCCGCCGGCAGCCACAAGCCCAACACCGCCGTGGCGCAGGCCTACTACAATAAGCGCGCGGGCATGCGCCGCCTGGCCACCGAGACCGGCGCCGGGCAATGGGGCAGCGCCCTGGCGCTGGCCTGCCGCCTGTTCGGCCTGGAGTGCACGGTCTACATGGTGCGGGTGAGCTACGATCAGAAGCCCTACCGCCGCATGATGATGCACACCTGGGGCGCCGAGGTTTTTCCCAGCCCCAGCGATCAAACCAACTCCGGCCGGGCCGTGCTGGCCCACACGCCCGATTCCCCCGGCAGCCTGGGCATCGCCATCAGCGAGGCGGTGGAGGATGCGGCCACCCACCCGGATACCAACTACTCGCTCGGCAGCGTGCTGAACCACGTCCTGCTGCATCAGACCGTGATCGGGCAGGAGGCCAAGCTCCAGATGCAGCTTGCCGGCGAAGAGCCGGAGGTGATCATCGGCTGCTTCGGCGGCGGCAGCAACTTCGGAGGACTGGCGCTGCCCTATGTGCTCGATCGCCTGGCCGGAAAGGGCCCGCGCATCCTGGCGGTCGAGCCTTCGGCCTGCCCCACCCTCACCAAGGGCTCGTTCACCTACGACTACGGCGACACCGCCAAGCTCACGCCGCTGATCAAGATGTACACGCTGGGCCACGATTTCGTCCCGCCCGGAATCCACGCCGGCGGCCTGCGCTATCACGGCGCATCGCCCCTGATGAGCCACCTGCGAAAGCTCGGCCACATCGACGCCAAGGCCTACACGCAGATTCCAGTGTTCGAGGCCGCGCTCCAATTCGCCCGCACCGAAGGCATCCTCCCCGCGCCCGAATCGTCCCACGCGATCCGCGCCGCGGTGGATGAGGCCCTGGCGGCGCGCGAAGAAGGCCGCCCCAAGGTGATCCTGTTCTGTCTCAGCGGACATGGCCATTTCGACCTCGGCTCGTACGAGAGCTACCTCTCCGGCAAGCTGCAGGACTACGAATACCCCGGCCGGGAAATCGAAGAGGCCAAGGCGGGCCTGCCGGTGTAGGGCGCTGCCGGAAATTTGCCCACGGTACAATTTCTAGGTGATCCCCGACGACCTCCGTCCCGCCTCATTCGAGGAAGAGCAATCGGCCGATCTTCGGCATCAGTATATCCGGCAGGGGATTCGGCTCTTATTCGCCTTTGTGGTGCTGTTTGCCGCCGTCTTTGCCGCATTTCGGTGGTCCGGCGCCGCGGTCCGCTTCGGCGCGTCCCGGGTGGCCGACCGGGCGGCAGCTACCTGGCGAGTGAGTGGTACTGTGCGTAACGTGAACACCCATGACCCGATTCCCTGGGCGGCGGTGGAAGACGACGCCTCGTCCGGCCAGCCCCCGTATTTCCATGCCGATGCCAATCAATTCGGAGAATTCGAGCTGTTGACCCTGCCCGAGCCGCACCGAATTCGGGTATCCGCCTCCGGTTACCACCCTATGACGTTGAGGATCGGGCGGGTGTGGTTTTTGTGGCTGCCGCGCGGCGTGGAGCGCCATGACATCGAGCTTTCCCCCGAGTAAATCTCCCCAGCGCGAATGACGACTGGTCGGCTGCCGGACTGTCAACGACGGCGACAATTACCCCCCGTTTGTAGGGACTTTACCCCGTCCAATTGGGGTAAATGACCCATCAAAAAAGGTTGCGCGACACAGGCCTCAGTGGTAGACTCGTCATGGTAGTACTGGCAGCGGCAACGTTAACTGTCAGCGGAATTAGATTGGAAAGACAATGGTCGCTGGGATACTTATAATCGCGTTCTCACTGGCTTTGCTCTTGTACTGGTTCCGTTACAGCTGCATTCTCCTCCTGCGGAATTATGCCGATGCGGTTGCTTCTCCCGTGGTGGAGGCCAGCCGGTTCCGGGTGGGTGAGGTTCAGGCACGGCTGCGCAGCGAAACGGATCTCGACCCGCTGCACGCCGCACTTCAACGCGACTATGCCATGCTGGTCTACCTGCTGGAGCACGCCGCCGGCCTCGAGCTGCATTCCGTGGAAGATCGCCTGCTGGTCATCGACTACAAGGTGATGCGGTGGTGGTACCGGCTCACCCGGCTCGCCGCACCGGCGCAGGCCCGCCGGGCTTTGGTGGAGATGGCTACCGTTCTCACGGTCCTGGTTGGAAAGATCGAGCGCCCGGGCCTTCGCGGCGAAGCCTGAGCACCAGTCTTCCGCATCACTGTTTTCGCGGTTCCTCATCGGTTTCGGCGTTTCGCGTGCTCTACAATGTAAAGCGTGGGTACCGAAGCGACACTCCAACTTGCCGTTGACCGGCTCAACTCGGTCCGCCGGGAAATTGCCAAGATCATCGTGGGCCAGGACGACGTGGTGGAGGGTGTGCTGATCTGCCTGCTGGGCGCCGGCCATGTCCTCCTGGAAGGGGTGCCGGGCCTGGGCAAAACCACGCTTCTCCGCACCCTGGCGCGCACCCTGCAACTGAAGTACTCCCGCATCCAGTTCACGCCGGACCTCATGCCCGCGGACATCGTCGGCAGCATGATCATCGACACCGAAGAGCGCGGGCACAAGACCCTCCGCTTCCAGCCGGGACCCATCTTCGCCAACCTGGTGCTGGCCGACGAGATCAACCGCGCCACCCCCAAGACGCAGTCCGCGCTCCTCGAAGCCATGCAGGAGCGCACCGTGACCAGCGGCACCACCACGCACGAGCTCGATCGGCCGTTCCTGGTCATGGCCACCCAGAATCCGATCGAGATGGAAGGCACCTACCCCCTGCCCGAAGCGCAGCTCGACCGCTTCCTCATGAAGATCCTGGTGACCTACCCCACGCGCGAAGAGCTCAGCCGCATCGTGGACCGCACCATCCAGCGCGAAGAGGAGGTGCCGATCCCGGTTCTGGATCGCGACGCGATCCTCGAAGTGCGGTCGGTGTGCCGCGAAGTTCTGGTGGCGCCGCACGTGCAGCAGTACGCCATCCAACTGGTCATGTCGACACAGCCCGAGCAGGCCGAGGCCCATGAACTCTCGCGCAAGTACATCCGCTACGGCAGTTCGCCGCGCGGTGCGCAGGCGCTGGTGGAATGCGGGCGGGTGCATGCCTTGATGCGTGGCCGCTTCCACCTGTCCATCGCAGACGTGCAGCACGTCGCCGCGGCGGTGCTGCGTCATCGCATCATTCTGAATTTCGACGCGCACCACGACGGCCAGACCCCGGAAACCATTCTCCAGGCCATCATAAAGGCCGCAACCCTCGAGGCTTCTGCCGCGTAGGTAAGCTATGGCGAACGCCCCGCTGCTGGACCGCGAGTTTTTGGAAAAACTCGAGCGGCTCACCATCCGCTGGCAGAAGTCGTTTGCCGGACTGGTGGGCGGCCACAACATGTCGCGCTCCGCGGGCGCGGGCCAGGAGTTTCTCGACCACCGCAACTTCCACCACGGCGACGACCTGCGCGCGGTCAACTGGCGCGCGTACCTGCGCCTGGAAAAGCTCTTCCTCAAGATGTTCCAGGTGGAACCGCGCGTGCCCGTGCGCATGCTGGTGGATGTCAGCGAATCCATGACGCCTTACGGCGGCAAGAAATTCGAGTACGCCCGGAAGCTGGCCGCGGCGCTGTGTTACGTCGGCCTGGTGCGCCTGGACAGCATCGAGTTCCACGCCTTCTCGAACAGCCTCTCGCCGCGCTTCTTCTGCACCGGCGGGCGCCACCGTTTTCCCGGCGTGATGGAATCGCTCACCGCGTTGAAGCCCGGGGGCGCCACCGACTTCCTGGCGGCGGTGCGCGAATTCATCGGCAACTATTCGCAGCGGGGCCTGGTCATCATCATCTCCGATTTCCTGGACGATGCCGGCTGCGAGCGCGCCATCCAGTACCTCACCGATTTCGGCCACGAGCTGATGCTGCTCCAGATCTGGACCGACGAGGACCGCACGCCGCCCTGGGTGGGCGAGCTGGACCTGCGCGACGCCGAAACCGGCGCAGCCCTCAAGCTGGACTTCGACGAGATCGCCTGCGAGCGCTACACCCGCGCCTTCGACGATTTCTGCGCCGTGCTCCAGACACTCGCCATGCGCAGCGGCGGCCGCTACGCCGGCATCTCGACATCGCAATCCCTGGAAAGCGTGATCTTCGGCGACCTGGTCAAAGTGAGGGGGATCGCATGACATGTATCTCCTGAACCTCTCGCTGTTCCAGTTCGCCGCCGTCTTCGGCACCATCTCGGCGGTGGCCGTGGCGCTGTACCTGCTCGACCGCTCCCGCCGCCGCCAGGTGGTCTCCACCCTCCGCTTCTGGATTGCCGCCGAACATCCCGCGGTTGCCGCCCGCCGCAAGCACATCCAGCAGCCGTGGTCGCTCATCCTGCAACTCGTGAGCATGGCGTTGCTGCTGCTGGCCGTCGCCCAGTTGCGCCTCGGCACACCGGCGCAAGCCGGCCGCGACCACGTCATCATCCTCGAAACTTCGGCCTGGATGGCGGCCCGCTCGGGCCCCGGGCGCGGCAACACGCTCATGGATCTGGCCCGCGACCGCGCCCGCCGCTACCTCCACGCGCTGCCTGCGCGCGACCGCGTCATGCTGGTGCGCGCCGACGGCCTGGCCACTCCCGCCACGTCTTTCGAGCCCGACCGCCCGAAGATCGAAGCCGCCATCGACGCCTCCCAGCCGGGCGCCACGGCGCTGAATCTCGACCAGGCGCTGGCGTTCGCACGCCACGCCCAGTCGCAGCAAGGCGGCCGCTCCGGCGAGATCGCCTTCATCGGCGCGGGCCGCACCATCGAACGGGATCCCGCCTCCGCCGCGCCGCCGCCACCCAGGCTGCGCGTGCTGCTGGTGCCCGACGCCATCGAAAACGCCGGCCTGCGCAAGGTCGGCATGCAGCGCTCGGCTGCCGATCCGGACCTCTGGGAGATCTACGTCTCGGCCCACAACTACGGCACCAAGCCGCGCAACGTAACCATCTCCATCGATTTCGGCCCGCCCGGCGCGGGCCCCGGGCCATTGCGCGTTCCCGCCGGCTCCCAGAGGCTCACGCTTCCGCCCGGCGCCGACAAAGAAGCCAGCTTCCAGTACCGCACGGCGGCCGGCGGCATCCTGGGCGTGAACCTCACGCCCCACGACGCGTTTCCCGCCGACGACCACGCGGAACTCGAATTGCCCGCGCAGCCCACCCTGAGGGTCACGGTCTACTCCAACGAGCCCGAGCTGTTGCGCCCCATGCTTTCCTCGAACCCGCGCGTGACCGCGGTCTACCGCAAGCCCGAGGACTACCGCGCCGTCGATCCGGGCCTGGTGATCCTGGACCGCTTCATTCCGCCGCGCCGCCCCATCGCCGATTCCATCTGGATCGATCCGCCCGCCAATGGCTCGCCGATTCCGGTGCGCCAGACAGTCGAGGGCGTGGAGTTCGAGGGATGGAATCCCGATCACCCCGCCGCCGCGGGATTGCGCGCCAAGGACTTTAAATTGGAGAAGGCCAGCGTTTTCGAGCCCGCCGCCACCGATGGACGCATCGGGGAAGTGCAGCAGGGGCCCGTCATCGTGGCGCGCCCAGGAAAGCCCAAAATCGTGGCGCTGGGCTTTCACCCCGCACTCTCGGGCATGCGCTACGAGCTGGCCGCGCCGCTGCTGTTCGCCAACCTGCTGCGCTGGGTCTCGCCCGAAATCTTCCGCCGGTGGGAGATCAGCGTGGGCAGCGTCGGCACAGTGAAGCTTCCCATGGATCCCGATGCCAGCGGCGGCGACGTGAGGGTTCTGGGCCCCAATGGTGCGCCCCTGCCGTTCGCATTCCGCGACGGCGTCCTGAACTTCTTCTCCGGCGAGCCCGGCACCGTGCGCGTGCTGGCCGCCGATCACGAGTACGTCTACTCCCTCACCCTTCCGCAGCTCTGGGATGCGCGCTGGGATCCGCCAGCCGACGCGCTGAAGGGGATCCCGCACTTTGCGCCGGTGCTCGAAGGCTCGATCGACGTATGGCCCTGGCTGGCTCTGGCCGGCACGCTGGGCTTGTTGGCCGAATGGGTGCTGTACGGACGCTTCCGCCGCGCCGGGGTGCCACTCAAGGGGTCCGCGCCCCGTCCGATGCTGCTGCGGCGAAGAGCCGCCGCGGAGGTCCGCCGATGACTTTCGACCATCCCTGGCTGCTGCTCCTCCTGCTCCCGCCCATCGGCTGGGCAGCCTGGGAATGGCGCGCCAGCGCGCGCCGGCCGGCCTTGCTGCTCAAAGCCGCCACGTTTGCCCTCATCGCCCTGGCTTTCTCCCAGCCGCGCATCTCGGTCTATCAAACCAAGGTTGCCGTGGTCATCCTCGCCGACACCTCCGCCAGCATCTCGCCGCAGGATCTGGAAACCGAATCCGCGGTGGCCGACAACGTGGAGCGCGCGCGCGGCCGTCACTGGACGCGCGTCATCCCGTTCGCCCGCGCCACCCGGGCCGCCGCCCGCGAGGAGCATGGCAAGGACGGGTGGCGCCTGCGCCACACGGCAGAGGCCGCGGGCCACGGCACCAACCTCGAAGCCGCCATCCGCGATGGCGCGGCCTCCCTGCCCGCGGGCATGGTGCCGCGCCTACTGCTGCTCTCCGACGGCAACGAAAACCTGGGCAGCGCCGCGCGCGCCATCTGGCAGGTGCAGCAGATCGGCATCCCCATCGATACCGTGCCCCTCGCGGGCCGTCCCAAGCCGGGTCTTCTTCTGGAATCGGTCGCCATCCCCGGCCAGGTCTTCAGCGGCGAGCGTTTTCCCATCGACGTGACGCTCGAATCGCCGCGCGCCGCCCGCGCCGCCGTGGAGTTGACCGCCGAAGGCAAATCCATCGGCTCCAATCGCGTCGACCTGGCCGCCGGAACCAACCATCTCCGGCTGCAGGCCAGCGTCAATTCGGCAGGAGCCATCGCGCTCGCGGGAAAGATCTCCGCCGGCAGCCTCGGCGAGGCCCGCTTCGAGAACGCCGTCACCCTGCGCCGCCCGCGCGTCCTGTTCGTCTCGCATGATCCCGTGGCCAGCGAAGAGCACCTCGTCCGCACGTTCGAAGCCAACCAGTTCGAAGTGACGCGCGCTCCCGGCGGCGTGCCCGACAAGCTGGACGATTTCCAGTTGGTGGTGATCAACAACTGGGACATGGAGTCCATCCCGCCGGCCCGCAAGGCTGCGTTGGAGGCCTACGTGAAGGAGGGTGGCGGCCTCGCCTGGATTGCCGGGGAGCACAACACCTACGTGGAGAAGAAAAACCAGCCGGACGACCCGCTGGAGCGCTCGCTTCCCGCCAAGATCGCTCCGCCGCGCTCGCCGGAAGGCACCGCCGTGGTCCTGATCATCGACAAGTCGTCGTCCATGGAAGGCCGCAAGATCGAACTGGCGCGTCTCGCCGCCATCGGGGTGGTGGAGAATCTGCGGCCCGTCGACAGCGTGGGAGTCCTGATCTTCGATAACTCCTTCCAATGGGCCGTGCCCATCCGCCGGGCCGACGACCGCGCCTCCATCAAGCGGCTCATTTCCGGCATCACACCGGATGGCGGCACGCAGATCGCGCCCGCGCTCACCGAAGCCTACCAGCGCGTCCTCCCCAATTCCGCCGTTTACAAGCACATCGTGCTGCTCACCGACGGCATCTCCGAGGAGGGCGACACCATGAGCCTCACGCGCGAAGCCCTGGCCAATCACGTCACCATCTCCACCGTCGGCCTGGGCCAGGATGTCAACCGCGCCTTCCTCGAGAAGGTGGCCACGTCCGCCGAGGGCAAATCCTACTTCCTCAACGACCCTTCGGGCCTCGAGCAGATTCTCCTCCGCGACGTGGAGGAGCACACCGGCGCCACCGCCATCGAGAAATCCATCCAGCCGAAAGTCCTCAAGCAGGCCGAGGTCCTCGATGGGGTCGGCATGGAAAGCGCGCCCACGTTGCGCGGCTACGTGCGCTTTCTGCCGCGTCCCACCTCGGACACCATCCTCGAAGCCGATCGCGGCGACCCGCTATTCGTCCGCTGGCAGTACAATCTCGGCCGCTCCGCCGTGTTCGCTTCCGACGCCAAGAACCGCTGGGCCGTGAACTGGGTGAACTGGCCCGGCTTCGACCGCTTCTGGGCCAACGTCTTCCGCGACCTCCTGCCCCACGCGCCGCAAAGCGAAACCACCGCCGATTTCGACCGCGCCAGCAACGAGCTGGTGGTGGACTATCACCTCTCGCGCAACGTTCCCGAGCCCTCCGCCGTTCCGGATATCTTCGCCTTCGGTCCGGACGGTTTTCAGGCCCCGCTCAAAGTGAGCAAAGTGGCCGCCGGACACTATCGCGGCCGCATGGCGATCGGGCAGAACCAGGGCCTGTTCCGCGTGCGCCCCGAGGCCGACTCGCGCGCGTTCCCCGAAGTCGGTTTTTATCGCCAGGAAGACGAAATGCTGGAGTACGGGAACAACGAGCAGTTGCTCCGGCAGATCTCGGCGGCCACCGGCGGCCGCTTCAAACCCGCCACCGGCTCGCTTTTCGACGCATCCGGCCGCAGCGTCCGCTCCACCATGAACCTGTGGCCCGGCCTGCTGGTTCTGGCCATTTTGCTGAATCTCGCCGAGCTGGTGCTTCGGAAGCTGAAGGGCGTGATGGAGGCGCTGCACCTGCGCCCGCAGGAAGCCGCCTGATTCGCCCGTTCAATTCACAATGAAGTTCACCGTGTAGGTTTTCAGCGTCGCGCCCGCCTGGTCCTTGATGACTACCGTGTATTGGTAGGCGCCCGGTTCGAGGACCCGGTTGACGACAGAGCTACCGGACCGGTATTCGGGTTGCGTCAGGCAGCCGGTCTCCCCCGGCGACTTGCAGACGTTCAATTCCATGTGCTCCGATATGGTGGTCCCGTCCGATAAGCGGGTCGTCCTGCTGTCGACGGAGTAGTGCCCCGGGACGGAACCCACAGGGATGCTGGCCAGCATTCTCCGCTCGGGCGTGATCTCCACGCTGACATGCGCGCCGGTCTCCCCGGAGACGAATACGTTGTTGGGAATCTGGTGCAGCGCGTCCTTTGCGTTCGGGTCCATGGTCATGTGGTACTCGCCGTTCCTGTTCGGATCCACGAATTCGATTATGACGTTAGAACCGATACCTTCGATATACCGATAGAACCACTGCTCGAACGGGAATGTGGTGGTCTGGCCCCCGCCCTGCTCCACGGGACGCTGGTACGCGCCGCCGGAAGGATGCGATTCGATCGCATTGGGCGGGCCGTACTGGATGTAGATCCGTCCCCTGTCGGTCTTCCAGCCGGGGATGATCGAAGCGTAGTGCTCGCTGGCGTAAGCGATGCGCCGGTAATGCTCTTCCTTGAATTCGTTCTCGACGGTGCCGGGGGTGGGATCCCGGACCAGCCAGAACTGCTCGATGAACTTCTCGTATTCCTCATTGGTCTGGAGCGCCTTGTAAGCCGCACGCTCCTGGTCCGTGATGATGTACGCCACGTCCTCGTTCAACCACTTCCGATACGGGCCGCTCGGCCCCTGGGTCGCCGCCGGGGTCTGCGCCTGGGCCAGCACTGGAGCTTGCACCGGGGCGGGCGCCCGGTCGCGCGCCTCGATGTTCCCCAGCGCCTGCCGGGCTTGCGGCGCGAACCGGCTGTCGGGGAACTGCTTCACCACGTGGCCGCACTCCTCGCGGGCGCGCTCCAGGACGCCTTCCGGCGCGCCGGCCTTGCCCATCTGGCCGGAGTAGATCTGGCAGAGCTTCGCCTGTGCCTCCGCCGATTCCTCCAGGGCCGGGTAGAACAGGATGAAGTCCTTGTACTCGGCGATCGCCTGCGCCAGGCCGTGCGGTCCGCCTTCGCGGTACCAGCTATCGGCCACCGCGAGCTTGGCCTTGGCCAGGTATTCGCTGGTGTCGTAGGTTCGGATCAGGGTTGCGAGCTCGAGCCGCGCCCGTTCGTAGCGCCCGTGCTGTATGTCGCCGATGGCCGATTCGTAGAGTATCTGGTCGGGCTGCGCGATCGGCTTGGATTGCCATGCCATCAAGGTCACGGCAGCGGCGATCGTCAGGACGCCGGCGGAGACCGCGGGCGTCAAAACGGCGCGCGAGCCTTGCGGCTGAGAGAGCAGACGGTGAATTCGTTTCACGAGATTGCCTCCAGTGGCGGCCAGCGCGGCGTGCCGAAGGTCACAGCGGTTTTCCTCCAGCGCGGCCAGCGCCCGGGCGTATTCGTGGGCGTTGCCGCTGGTGGCCACCACCAGGTCGTCGCAGCAGTTCTCGCGCTCGGCGCGCATGACTCCCGAGATCCACCACACCGCCGGGTGATAGAACAGCAGCCCCTCGACCGAGATCTGCAGCAGGTTCACCAGGTAATCGAATCGCCGGATGTGCGCCAGTTCGTGCAGCAGGATGGCTTCGACCTGCGCCGCGGGCAGCCCCGCCACGAGCCCCACCGGCATCAGGATCACCGGCCGCGCGTACCCGATCACGACCGGTATTTCGGCCAGGCACGACTCCAGCAGCGTGACCGGCCGCGAGACCCGCAGCCGCGCCGCCAGCCGGTCGAGCCGCGCCTGCCAGGGATCCGGCGCGCCGCACACGCCTCTGTGCCGCAGGCGCCGCGCCGACATCCATCCGGCCACGCCGCGGACCTGGAAGAAGAGCACGCCCGCGATCCAGAAGGGCGCCAGCCACGGCAGCAGATCTTCCGCGCGGAGCTTCGTCACGGTTGCGAGATCCCCTGCGGAGCCGTCCAGGGCGGCCGGGATGACGGGCATCCGCACCGTAACCGCGGCCGCCGCGGCCGGCGGCATCAGGCGCGCAAGCGTGAACCCGAAGCATGCCAGCATCGCCACCATCGCCATCGACGCCGCGGCGTAGCGGGCTCGGGCATTGCGGATCGCGCTCATCGCGGCCGCCAGAACCAGCGCGATCGCCGCGCCTTCCCACAGCGAGTGAACCAGCGTCTGGCCGAGCGCCTTCGCGGCCGGCATTTGTACCCAGTATTCCAGCAGACTCATCGCGTCCCCTTTTCGTACTCATCCAGCAGTTTGCGCAGCCCTGCCAGCTCCTCTTTCGACGCCTGCCGCGCCGACAGCGCCCCCAGCAGCAGGCTGCTGGCGCTCCCGTTGAACGCGCGGTGCAGCAGGTCGCCGGCCAGTTGCCGCTGTGTCCACTCGCGCGGCCGCGCGGCTTCGTAGATGTGCGCCCGCTGCTTCTCGTTGCGCCGCACCAGCCCCTTCTCCGCCATGATCTGCATCAGCTTGAGCACGGTGGTGTACTGCGTCGGCTTGCGTCGTTCGATGGCTTCGTGCACCGCCCGCACCGTGCTGGGCCCACGGCTCCATAATACGGTGAGAACTTCCAGTTCGGCGTCGGTCGGCAGCCTGAGGTTGTCTGGCATCTACGAAGATCTTACTACGAGGATCTTCGTATTTCAAGAGAAAAAATCGGTATCGCCGGGGAAGCGGCCGGGATTGCGTCGAACGGTCTGGTTGAAGGCTTTGACCCCTGCGCATTTGACGTATTTGGGCAAGTTGAGCAAGTCGTTGTATTTGAGATTGTATTGTCCTAAACTATACTCGGAGTCCAGGATATGCCGAGTGTTGAACGTCCGCCGTGCGCCGAGCCTCACCGGGTGTCCGATACGCGCACCGGTTCCACCCGTGCCGTGGCGCATCCACCACTCCGGGCACGCCGCAGGTTGCGCGACTTTCTTGCCGGCCTCAACAAGCTCCTGAAGTTGAGCGACTTTCGCCGCGGAGATTGCTTCCGCGATTGAGCGCCCGCCGCTCGGGTCCTCACATGCGGGCGTTGGGCGATCTTCTGGCCGCTGACCGCGGAGCCCGGCCAGGAGTTCCGAGGCTATCTCGATTCGGCACTTATGGCGATCTTTATCGCAGGCGTAATTCTGGTGGTATTCGGCGCTTAACCGGCCAATATCTGCCCGTTTTCAAGGTGTAATGAGTTTACGCGCCTCGGTAAGGATCTTGGTGAGCCGGTTGGTGAGCCGGTCGAGGCAACGACGGGAGGTGCCGTCCGGAAGT
>Ga0116223_10000757_pt1 | contig 37362 bp, 30 predicted proteins | sample Sb_taG_3_FD_90092 | JGI IMG/M metagenome (GOLD analysis project Ga0116223, IMG submission 90092) | Peat soil microbial communities from Weissenstadt, Germany - Sb_50d_a_PC metaG | ecosystem: Environmental > Terrestrial > Soil > Wetlands > Peat | place: Germany: Weissenstadt | collected 2010-09-21 | reverse complement strand
CGCTTCGCTACAACGATGCCGAAAGCGAATTCACCCCCGGCAAGGCGCAGGCGCGGGTGCGCGGGAGTGATTTCGTTCTGCCGGCCAATTTTCTCCTGGAAAACGGCCGCGGGCTGGTGCCGGTGCCCAGCCTGGGCACACTGCTGGCGCGCATCCTCGGTGGCCCGGTCACCTTCAACCAAAATGCGCGACGAGTCTTTGTGGGCAACGTTGCTGTCCATTTCACCGCCCAGGTAGATAAATCAACTCCGCCAAAACTGGTGATGAACTTCACCGCGCCGGTGAATCCTATGATCGCCACCGAACCGGGAAGGTTGCGAATGGTATTCAATCACGAACCGGTGGTCGCGCCTGGATCTTCGACGCTCACCTTCGACAGCAAAGTGATTCCCTCCGCCAGCTTTCAGGAGAATAACGGTGCGGCGGAGATCACGGTGGCCAGCAGCCTTCCGCTCATGGCGAGTTTTAGCAACAACGGACGCACGATTACGCTTTCGCCGCCCGCGCAGCCGCCAGCAGCGACGACGGGCACGCCAACGCCGCCACAGAACCAGACTGCCACTACGAATCCAGTCCCTGCACTCCTGGCTTCAACCAGCTCTCCAGCTCTTGCCCATTATTTCGCGGTGATCGATGCGGCGCACGGCGGAGAGGAGCGCGGAGCGGCACTTACCAATCTGTTGCCGGAGAAAGATGTCACCCTGACTTTTGCGCGTCGGCTCAGCCAGGAACTCGAGGCCCGGGGGCTTTCAACTCTGTTGTTGCGCAATGGCGACACGACGCTCACCACCGACCAGCGAGCGACCATGGCCAATGCAGCCGGTGCCGCGATTTACATCGCTGTGCATGCGGCGTCGCAGGGCAACGGGGTCCGTCTTTATGGCGCCCTGGTCCCTGCCGGCGGGGAAAATCATGCTCCGTTTCTGGACTGGGATACAGCGCAGCGTACGGTTGTCTGGACAAGTCAGATGGCGGAGAACAGTGTCGCCACAGAACTGCGAAGCCGGCAACTTCCCACGCGGATTCTGACGGCGCCGCTGAGACCGCTGAACAACATCACCTTTGCGGCGATCGCGATTGAGGTCGCCGCTCCCACCAGCAGCATCGAGCAACTGAGTTTGCCCTCCTACCAGCAATTGATTGCGATCGCGGTCACGGACGGGCTGGCCGGCGTCCGTGAGCAGTTGGAGGCGGGGCGGAGATGATTCCTCGGCACCTCATCATCGGAGTCACGGTCATGGTGGCTGTGGTGTTGGCCATGAGTTTCTATGCCTGGCACATGCGCGGAGGAGCGGCTGGCGTTGAGACCGCTGCCAGTGCCCAGCCGGTCGCACCCCCGGTCACGGGTCCGACTGAGCAAGTGACACTTTGCATCGCCTATGACGATGACGGGATCCTGCGAGCACGGTCGGCCCGCATTCCTCTGCCGGCTGGACGACAGGAACGCGCGGAGGACCTGCTCCGAGCATTGCTGAACATTTATCTCGACAAGAACTCGCCACACCCGTTGGGCGCGGGATCCGAGATCCGAGGCGTATACCTGGTTGATCCCGGATTGGCGGTCATCGATCTCAATTCAGCCTTTGCCGATCAACACCGTTCGGGTGTGCTGGTGGAGGAGTTGACGATGGCGTCGTTGGTGCAGACTCTGGCCGCTAATATTCCCGGAATTACGCGGGCCAAAATTCTGGTAGAGGGCAAGGATCGCGACACGCTTGCCGGGCACGTTGACCTGACCAATTTCTACGACGTGGCGGCCGTGACTCAACTGGTTTCGCAGTTGCAAAGCGTCCAATAAGCGGTGTGCCTCAGCCATCGGTTACAATCGCGGACTATGGTGTATCGCTCTGACAACCGCACTGCCGATCAGTTGCGACCAGTGAACATCGTGCCCGACTACATCAGCACGGCCGAGGGCTCGGTGCTGATGGAACTGGGCAACACCCGCGTGATTTGCACGGCTTCGATTGAAGAGACGGTGCCGCAATTCATGCGCAACACGGGCAAGGGTTGGGTTACGGCGGAATACAGCATGCTACCGCGGTCTACGCTGACGCGGACTCCGCGCGATGTGAGTAAAGGCCGGCCCAGCGGACGCACCCACGAGATCCAAAGGCTGATCGGGCGTTCGCTGCGCGCGGTCACCGATCCCGCGCAGTTGGGAGAGCGCACGGTGTGGATCGATTGCGATGTGATCCAGGCCGATGGCGGGACGCGTACGGCTTCGATCACCGGCGGCTTCCTGGCGCTTGGGCTGGCCCTCGAAAAGCTGGTGGAGGCGGGAACGCTGAGCTCGGTGCCGCTTCGTGACTACATTGCCGCCGTGAGTGTGGGCATCGTCGATGGCGAGATTCTGCTCGATCTTTCCTATGAGGAAGACTCCCGCGCCGACGTTGACATGAATTTCGTGATGACTGCGGGCCGCAAGCTGGTGGAGGTGCAGGCCACCGCGGAGCGCCAGGTGTTCGACGATCACCAACTGACCAACATGCTGGAACTGGCGGGACAAGGCGTTCATGCGCTGATTGCCAAGCAGCAGGCGATTCTAGGCAGGCTGACGCTACGGCAGTAATCGTGTTCATCCATCACCGTCGCTATCCCCCACGACGTATTACAATATGGCCGCCTTTGTATGAACTGATCTAAACTAATTGCGCACTTAATTTGGAGGATCTTATGAAACTTACCCCTGGAAAACTTGCCGGTTTAAAACGAGTATCGACCGATCGCGGCATTATTGCGGCGGCTGCGATGGACCAGCGCGGTTCACTGCAAAAGTCGCTGGCCAAAGAAAAAGGTAGCGCCGTTGGCGATGCCATGATGGAAGAGTTCAAGTCGCTGGTCACCGAGGTGCTCACGCCGCACGCCAGCGCCATCCTGCTCGATCCGGAGTGGGGTTTGCCCGCCTCGAAGCGGCGCGCCAAGAATGCCGGCCTGTTGCTCGCCTATGAGAAGACCGGATACGACAAGACCGGCCCTGGGCGTCTGCCTGACCTGCTGGATCACTGGTCGGCCCGTCGGCTGAAGGAAGCGGGCGCCGACTGCGTCAAGATTCTGCTCTACTACACTCCTTTTGATCCCCAAGACGTGAACGAGAAGAAACATGCCTGGGTTGAGCGCATCGGCGACGAGTGCCGCGCCAACGATGTTCCGTTCTTCCTCGAATTTGTGGGCTATGAAGAAGGCGCGGACGAAAAGGGTCATGACTACGCCAGGAAGAAGCCGGAAGTCGTCATCGCGAGCATGAAAGAGTTCAGTAAAGAGCGCTACGGAGTGGACGTGCTAAAAGTCGAGGTACCGGTGAACATGAAGTTTGTGGAAGGCGCGAAAGCCTATGGCGGGCAGAAGGCGTACAGCAAGAAAGAAGCCATGGATTTGTTCCGCAAGGCGGCTGGGGTTGCGAGCAAGCCGTTTATTTATTTGTCGGCGGGCGTGAGCAATGCCGAGTTTACTGAGGCGCTGGAACTGGCTGCCGAAGCCGGTGTGAAGTTCAACGGTGTGCTGTGCGGACGCGCAACCTGGAAGGAAGGTATTCCCGTTTATGCCAAGCAGGGAGCAGATGCCTTCCGCAAATGGCTGCAGAGCGAAGGCGTGAAAAACATCAATAACGTGAATGAGCGCCTGAAAGCGGCAACGTCGTGGCACTCGATTTACGAAGCGGAGCCGGCCATGGCGGGAGCGCATTAGAGATCAGACTGCAGAATGCAGAATTGGCGGGCAGTTTGCCCGCCTTTTTTCGTTCGAGGAGTAGCGCTTTGCTCTATACACATAAACGTGGTACTGTTACACATCAGGAAATGTTATGCGAACCAACATTGAGATAAACGATCGGCTCATGCGCCAGGCCATGAAGGTGAGCGGCGCGCGCACCAAGAAAGCGACGGTAGAAGCCGCGCTGAAATTGCTTGCCGACACATACGCCCAAGGAGCTTTCCGTAAGTTTCGTGGAAAGGTGCAGTGGGAGGGCGATCTTGAACAATCCCGTCTGAATCGCATCCCTGACTGAAGTCATGGTGATCGTGGATACGACCGTCTGGATCGACTATCTGCGTGGCGTCGCAAATCCGCACACCGATTGGCTGAACCACCAGATGAGGAGCCGACGCATTGGACTCACTGATTTGATCCTGTGCGAGGTGCTCCAAGGCATTCGGGATCCCGCCGCTTTTCGGGAGATTCGCGATGAACTTCTCCGGCGCTTCGTCCTCTTCGAAACCGGCGGCCGAGACCTTGCAATTGCTGCAGCCCAGAACTACCGGGCCTTACGAGAGCAGGGTCATACTGTTCGTAAAACGATTGATTGTCTTATCGCCACTTTTTGTTTGCAAGCCGGTCACCAACTGCTGCATCGCGACCGCGATTTTGATGCTTTGGAGAGAGTGCTGGGGCTCAACGTCGTTCACCCGTAAGCCTGGGGAACGGGGGCGGCTGTCCCACCTGGTTTGTGCTGAGAGCTGACGGCTGAAAGCTGAAAGCTTCGCTACTCCCACTCGATCGTGCCCGGCGGCTTCGAAGTGACGTCGTAAACCACGCGGTTGACACCCTTCACCTCATTCACAATCCGGCTGGAGATCGTCTTCAGCACCTCGTGCGGCAGCGGCACCCAGTCGGCGGTCATGCCATCTTCGGAGTGAACCGCACGGATGGCGCAGCTGTAAGCGTAAGTTCGCTGGTCGCCCATGACGCCGACCGACATCACCGGCAGCAGCACCGCGAACGATTGCCAGATTTTCGAATACAAGCCGGCATTCTTGATCTCGCCGACGACGATCTCGTCGCACTCGCGCAGAATTTTCAGCCTCTCCGGTGTGACTTCGCCGAGGATTCGAACGGCCAGCCCGGGCCCGGGGAACGGCTGTCGGCGCAGAATTTCTTCCGGCATACCAAGGTCGCGGCCGATCTTGCGGACTTCGTCTTTGAATAATTCTTTCAGCGGTTCAATGAGCTTGAGCTTCATTTTTTTCGGCAGGCCGCCGACGTTGTGGTGCGACTTGATGACCTGCGACGGTCCGCGCACCGAGCGTGATTCGATCACGTCGGGATAAAGCGTCCCCTGCACCAGCCACTTGACCTTGCCCTCCTTCTTCTCGATGCGGCGGGCTTCCTGCTCAAACACTTTGATGAATTCGTTGCCGATGATCTTGCGTTTCTTCTCCGGGTCGGTAACTCCGGCCAATTTCTTCAGGAAACGATCGGTGGCATCAACCGCGTCCAGCTGCAGGCCAAGTTTGTCGCGCAGGTTCTGCTGAACTCTTTCGAATTCGTGCTTGCGCAGCACGCCGTTGTTGACAAAGATGCAGGTCAGGCGCGAAGGGCGTTTGTGATCGCGCAGGGCGCGGTCAACCAGAGTGGCAGCCACGGCGGAATCCACACCGCCGGAGAGCGCGCAAATTGCGCGGCCGCTGCCGACGGTCTCACGGACATTGGCAATCGTGGCGTCGATGAAATGCTGCGGAGTCCAAGTGGGCTTGGCGCCGCAGATTTCCAGAGCGAAGTTGCGGAGAATGTCAGTCCCGTGCTGCGTGTGGTGGACTTCAGGATGAAACTGCACCGCCCACATCTTGCGCTCCGCGTTTTCAATCGCGGCGACTGCATTTGGCGAACTGGCGGTCAGGCAGAAACCTGCGGGCATTTCGACGGCTTCATCGCCGTGCGACATCCAGACGTTGAGCTTCCTCGGCAAGCCATGAAAAAGAGGCGAGTCTTCCTTGATCTCCACGTTGGCGTGGCCGTACTCGCGCTTGTCCGCCGGGTGCACTTTGCCGCCGAGCACGTGGACCATCAACTGCAACCCGTAGCAAATGCCAAGCACGGGGACGCCAAGATCGAAGACTCGTCGGTCGACGTTGGGAGCGTCTTTGTCGTAAACCGACGACGGCCCGCCGGAGAGCACGATGCCGATTGGCGAATAGCTGCGGATTTCGGCGAGGCTGGCGGTACACGGAAGCACTACGGAGAAAACATTCTGTTCGCGGATGCGGCGCGCGATGAGCTGCGAATATTGCGCCCCAAAATCGAGGACAACGATGGATTGGGTTTCCACGGATGAGTGTCTCAAATCGCGGAGTAAGTGTAAAGAGAGGGTGGGTTGCAATGAGGGAAGCGAGCCAAACGCGCGATTAGGCTGTCGCCTCCCACCTTTTCGTGCAGAACGCGAAAGGCTGGAGCAACCAGCGTGTCTCCCCGGAAAGCTGGGGAGACTGAGATCCTTCGACCCGCGAAGAAAAGCGCGGGGTCTCAGGATGACAACGACGGGTGGAGGCACCCAGCAATTGGCAATCAGACCGAGAGGTCACTCAAGATCAGATCATCCGGATCAACTGCGCCGGAGGGCTGAGCAGCAAGCGACTGCTGCGTGCTCGGCGGAAACACCGGCCTCGTAGTCTCCGGTACCACCGAAGTGTCGGGCAATCCGAGGATGGCGACGTAAGCTGCCAAGCGACCGACGTAGAGAAAATCTACGATTGCAAAATAAAACAGGGTGACGAGCAGGACGCCGCTCAAAACGAAACGCACACGCACCACACCGGTCAAACCCAGCGGCAGCGCAACCACCATGGTGGCGAGGACAAAAACTCCGATGTGTGCCAGACCGAACCATGTTCCAGCGGCGAAGAGCGACCCGGCACGACGGCGACACAGATCAATCGCAGAAGACATCGCCCCGAAGGTGTCTTCCTCCTCAGCAAAAACAAAAACCGATGCGAGTGAAAGAAACCAGTTCACCAGCGACCATGCCAGCCAGACAAGCAATGCCGTCCCGAGAACAACCACAAAAGCAATGCCGGGTGCGGGGTCGGAATCCGGCGACACCAGATAGGCCAGCAGAAACGCTCCCAAAAAGCCAACGCAAGCGGCAAGCGCGGCGACCACTCGAAAGAAATTGAGCCCAAATAAAGGGCTGAGCCGTCCCCGCGTGGGTTGCGTCGTCTCCCGGAAATAAACCAGCAAGGCCTTGACCGTCGCCGCACGTCCCAAGGCGGCAATGGCGATCCAGCCAATGGCCAAGAACAGCGCGAGAATAAGTGCCGCTTCCACCACTCGCACCGAACTGCCGCGAAAGATGTGCACGATGGCCCGGGAAATCAGCACCGGCTGCCTCGTCTTCAGTAGCAAGCGATCACCGGCGGTCACGGGAAGCGTATCGAGGTATTCAAGAAATGAGAATACGATCAGCAGCGAGGCAGCTGCGCCGAAGCTCCAGCGCCAGGCGATCTCGGCCAAGCCGAAGGATGGCCGCCGGAACATGACTTTGAAGCCTTCGAGCGTGGGCGAACGCTGGGTCATCGCACGACGATGTTGATGAGCTTGCCCGGAACCACAATTACTTTGACGATCTTTTTCCCGGCCACTGCTGACTTGATTTTGTCATCCGCCATGGCAGCCTCGCGGATCGCGTCTTCTGTGGAACCTGCCGGCACAACCACCACCGTTCGCAATTTGCCATTGACCTGCACCGGAATCTCAATCTCTTCCTCCTTGGCCAATGCCGGATCATATTTTGGCCAGGGCGCCTTGAGCAGATTCCTCTTCTCGCCCAGCATTTCCCAGAGTTCGTGCGCAAGGTAGGGAGCGAACGGCGCGAGCAGAAGAACCAGATTGCGCTGGACATCGGCCATGAGGGCGGCTTCCGCTGGCGCAGCCACACGATCTTCATAAGCGTAAAGGTCGTTCACCAATTCCATGATCGCGGCAATGGACGTATTGAAATGCCAGCGGCCCTGGAAATCCGTGCTCACTCGTCTGATGGTCTGGTGAAGTTTGCGCTGGATCTTACGAGCATCGGGCGTGAGAGACGCAACTTGCTTCTCCGCAGAATTCGCCCGCGAAGCGTTCTTCGCCACAAACCGGTACACGCGCCCCAGAAAGCGCTGCACACCTTCCACGCCTTCGTCCTGCCAGTCGAGTTCGCGGTCCGGGGCCGTAGCGAACAAGGTGTAGAGCCGAGTGCTGTCCGCGCCGTAACGCGCCACCATTTCGTCCGGCGAGACCACGTTGCCCAGGCTTTTGGACATTTTTGCGCCGCCTTTGATGATCATGCCTTGCGTGAACAGGCGCTGGACAGGCTCATCGACCTGCACCAATCCCATGTCACGCATGACCTTAGTCCAGAAGCGCGAATAAATGAGGTGAAGGATGGCGTGCTCGATGCCGCCGATGTATTGATCGATCGGGAACCAGTAGGCGACGGTCTTCGAATCAAATGGCGCCTGGTCGTTGTGCGCGTCCGCGTAGCGATAAAAGTACCAGGACGAATCGACGAAAGTGTCCATGGTATCGGTCTCGCGCCGGGCCGGCCCGCCGCACCTGGGGCAAGTGGTGTTCACGAACTCAGGAACCTTAGCCAGCGGCGAGCCGCCTGATAACGTGATCTCCACCTTCTCCGGAAGAATGACCGGCAAGTCTTTCTCGGGAACGGGCACGATGCCGTCTTTGTCGCAATACAACATCGGAATCGGCGTGCCCCAGTAGCGTTGGCGCGAGATACCCCAGTCCTTCAGCCGGTAGGTGACCGTGGCTTTGCCGAAGCCGTGTTCTTCGGCGTCATCGGACATCTGCTTGATTGCGGCTTCGCACTCCAGCCTGCTGAACTGGCCCGAATTCACCAGGCTTCCGTCCAAAGTTGTGAACGGCAATGGCGGTTCGGCAACGGTCTCGTCAAGATTCGCGGGATGGGGAATAATGACCAGCCGAATCGGCAAGCCATATTTCTTGGCGAATTCGTAATCACGCTCATCATGGGCGGGCACGCTCATGATGGCGCCGGTGCCGTAGTCCATCAGGATGTAATTGGCCACCCAGATGGGAAGCTTTTCGCCGTTGAACGGATTGATTGCAAACCGGTGCGTGTTGACCCCGTGTTTTTCGATTTCTCCAATATCGCCGAGTTCTTTGGCTTTGCGCTGCTCCGTCATCAACTGGTCCACGCTGGCGCGTAACAAGTCGTTGTGCCTGGTGAAACGAGCGACCAGCGGATGCTCCGGAGCAAGCTGGATGGAAGTTGCCCCGTAGATCGTGTCCACACGCGTGGTGAAGACGGTAATGGTCGAATCGCCCGGATCGGTCGGGCCGTCGAGCTTGAAGTCGACCAAAGCGCCGTCGCTGCGGCCGATCCAGTTGCGCTGCATGGTGCGAACTTTTTCCGGCCAGGCGCCAAGCTTGTCCAAATCGCGCAGCAACTCTTCGGCATATTTGGTGATGCGCAGGAACCACTGCTCCAGTTCGCGCTGTTCGACCAGCGTATCTTCGTGGCGCCAGCAGCGTCCGTTCACCACCTGCTCGTTGGCCAGGACGGTCGCGCACTTCGGACACCAGTTGACTTTGCTCTTTTTGCGATAGGCGAGGCCTTTTTCGTAGAGCCTCAAAAAGAACCATTGATTCCAGCGGTAATACTCGGGCAGACACGTGGTTACTTCGCGCGACCAATCGTAGGCGAAGCCCAGGCGATTCATCTGCAGCTTCATGTTGGCGATGTTGCGCAGCGTCCACTCGCGCGGTGGAACGTTGGCAGAGATGGCCGCATTTTCGGCGGGAAGGCCGAACGAATCCCAGCCCATGGGATGCAGCACGTTGTAGCCGTTCATCCACATGTAGCGGGCAAGAGCATCGCCGATGGCGTAGTTGCGCACGTGTCCCATGTGCAGCACGCCGGAAGGATAGGGAAGCATTTCGAGCACGTAAAACTTTGGCTTGGTGGAGGCGCGCTCGGCGGCGTAAAGAGACGCGTCCTGCTGCCAGCGTTCGGACCATTTGGCCTCGATGCGCTGGGCATCGTAGCGGTCTTCACTACGTTCACGGGCAGCGGTTTTTTCTTCCTGCGGCATAGAAAGGAAAATGACCTATAGGATAAACGTTGATTTTACAACGAGAAATGCGTATGGCGCGGATGGGCCGGCCGGCGGCACGATAGTTACCTTGCTCGGCGCGGCTCCTATCAGTCATGCTGAGGGGTGCAGGAAATTGAGCAAATCTTTGGTCTCGACCCGCAGGAGTGCACTCCTGGATCTATTTGCGCGGAAATAGCCAAGATTTTCCGCGTCCAGGAGACGGAAGTGGCGCTGCTGGAGCTTCGGGGAAGCCTGCTCAATTTTCTTTATCCGCCCGAGCTGAGCACGGCCGGCGCCATCCCGGTTTCCAGTTCAGCGGTCGCCGCTCGCACCGCGCAGACAAAACGGGCCGAGCTTTTCAACAGCTTCACCAGAGTAAGCCACTCGAGCGTCTTTGAATTGGTTAAGTTGGGCCGCACCGGCCTGGATGCGCAAGTCATCCAGAAACTGATGTCGGTTCCCATCCTGACTTCCGAGGACAAAGTGCTGGGCGTGATTCAAGTCTCACGCAAGGGCCCGCGCCCGGCCATTGCCGGACCGGATTTCACTTCTGCCGATCTGTCCAAACTGGAGTTGGTGGCTCGTCACGTTGCCAAGTTGATCATGGGGAAACGACACGTGGCGTGGTAGCTGCGCCGGACAGCCGGGGACGGCGATCCCTAGGTGATTTGCTTCGCCACCAACTTCTTTAAGCGAGCCACGTTCCTCTGGTCATCTCCCGGCTGGTCAATCGGAGTTTCCGCAATGAACGCCGCGTGAGCCAAACGTGGGTCATTCAACAACCGACGGAACGGCTCCAGCCCGATGCTTCCCTTCCCGATATGTTGATGCCGGTCGAGCTTCGATCCGCAGGCAGCCTTGGCGTCGTTGCAATGCCACACGCGAACGTTCTTCAGGCCGACGGTCTTGTCCAGACGTGCCAGCGTGTCGCGCATGCCGGTTTCGCTCACGATGTCGTAACCAGCGACATGCGTGTGGCAGGTATCGATGCAAGCCGCGATCGGGACCAGGCCGCGCAGACGCTCGACCACCTCAGCTACCTGCTCAAAGCTGCCGCCTAGCGAATATTCTGCTCCGGCGGTGTTTTCGATCAAAATTGTCAGGCCGCCTCTTGCTAAATCCAGCCCCTGCGTGGCTGCGGCAATCGCCGCCGCGGTTTGCAAAAGCCCAGCTTCGCGTTCCGCCCCACGAAACGAGCCCGGATGCTGCACCAGATAGTCAGCGCACAGCGCCAGCGCCCGCTCAACTTCGCCGCGGAATGCTTCGATTGACTTCTTCAAAAAGATGGGGTTGGTCGCGGCTAGATTGATAAGGTAATTGGTGTGAATCACCATCGGCTTCAGATCATATTTTTTGCGCAGGCGCATGAGTTCGTCGCATCGCGGCCGGCTTAGTTCGTACGGCGCCCATTGGCGAGGGCTGGAAGAAAAAATCTGAAAGGCATTGCAGCCGAGCCGGTAAGCGCGCTCGGCCGCATTCTGCACTCCGCCAGCGCTGGAGGTGTGAATGCCAATGCGGCGCGCGGTCATGCGCGGCGGGCGTTTTGGAACCGCAAGCTTGAGGATGTCCTGTTCACGGGCGATCGAACGGGGCATGGCAAAAGTATAGCGAGACTCTTGTCGTTCTCCCTTGCACGCATAAGATGCGCGCCGAATGCGGCCGTTTACTTGTGCTGTTTGTGGATTCTGTGTTTTCATCGAACGCTGGCTTGGGCGCAGGAGGTTCAAACTGCGAGGCGACGCTTTAGTGTCCACACGAGAGGACGTCTGAATGGGTTGGTTTTTCCTGTTTTTCTTTATTTCGGGATTTTGCAGCATTCTGTACGAAATTATCTGGCTCCGGCTGTCCATGGCCCAGTTCGGAGTGACCAGCGCTCTGGTCTCAATCGTTCTTTCCGTGTTTATGGCTGGACTAGGGCTGGGGTCGTGGGGCAGCGGACGTTTGCTCCGCATCTTCGAAGACCGGATCCGTTTCCCCGCCCTTCGCCTCTACGCGCTCATCGAACTCCTGATCGGTACGTCGGCGTTGTTCGTGCCTCATCAGTTGTTATGGGGACGGCATTTCCTCCAACGGGTCGGAGCAACGTCATCGCTGGCCTACGATCTCGCTGCCGGAATTTGGATTGCTCTCACTCTAGTGCCGTGGTGCGCCTGCATGGGAGCGACGATTCCCGTGGCGATGCTGGCCATCCGCAATAGCTTTCGGCAAGAAGCCCAGCGATCGTTCAGCTATCTTTACCTAGCCAATGTGCTGGGCGCGATGGCCGGCGCAATTCTGCCCCTGGTGCTGATCGAGATTTATGGTTTTCATACCACGTTGAAGATCGGGGCCGCGCTCAACTTTTTCCTGACTGCGTCGGCGATGGCGCTTACCCAGAAGCACCCTTTTCCTGCAGGAAGCGTTCCGTCGACCAGAGTTTATTCCGACTTATTGCCTGAAGCCGCAACCCAGGGAAGGCTGCTAACGTTACTTTTCATTACTGGACTGACGAGCATGGGCGCCGAAGTGGTGTGGATCCGGCAATTCACTCCCTACATGGGCAATGCGGTTTATACCTTCGCCAGTATTCTGAGCCTCTACCTGGTGTCAACGTTCTTTGGCTCGCGGATCTACCGGCGTCGAACCAGCAAAGGCGGGGAAGGACAAGGAAATCTGCTCTGGATCGTTCTTGGGCTGCTCGTCCTCGTTCCCCTGGCAACGGCTGATCCGCAGTTCTATTTTCCGAAAGCGCTGCGGCCTCTGGGCATGGTGCCGTTTTCTTTCGCCCTCGGGTTCGTGACTCCAATGCTGGTGGACCGCTGGTCGCGAGGCGATCCCGACAAAGCTGGCAGCGGCTACGCGGTAAATGTGCTGGGCTGCATTCTCGGGCCGCTGCTTTCCGGATTTCTGCTGCTTCCGTGGATCAGCGAGCGCTGGGTGCTGTTTGTGTTTGCCGTTCCCTTTCTGGTGATCGCCATGAATCAGGAATGGTGGTTAGGGACGGCCCCACTCAGATCCGGCTGGCAAGCCAAGTCGCCCTACGCGGTCGCGGCGGTGGCGGTTGGGTTGCTCCTGGCCAGCCGGGACTATCAGGCCCGCTTCGATCACCCGGAAGTTTTCCGCGACAATACTGCGACCGTCATTGCGGCAAGTGAGCCTGTAGGGAAACGGCTGCTGGTCAACGGAGTGGGAATGACCCTCTTGTCACCGGTCACCAAGATGATGGCGCATCTGCCGCTGGCTTCGCTCGACCATCCGCCACAAAGCGCCCTGGTAGTGTGTTTCGGCATGGGGACGACCTACCGTTCGCTGATGTCGTGGGGAATTTCGGTCACGGCGGTGGAGTTGGTGCCAAGCGTTCCGCGAGCATTCGGGTATTTTCATCCCGATGGGCCGCAACTTCTGCAGTCGCCGCTGTCGCATGTGGTGATTGACGATGGCAGGCGCTATCTGGAACGGACTTTGGAGCAATACGACGTCATCACCGTCGATCCTCCGCCGCCGGTACAGTCGGCGGGCTCCAGCCTGCTTTACTCGAAAGAGTTCTATGCCACGGTCAAGCAGCGGCTCAAGTCTGATGGCATTCTCCAGCAATGGTTGCCGGGTGGCGATGCAGTAGTGCGCTCTTCAGTGACGCGAGCCTTGGTCGAATCTTTCCCTTACGTTCGCATCTTCCAGGCTCAGCCGTTCGTCGGCTTAAACGGGCGGGGCCTGCATTTTCTGGCCAGCAATCAGCCGATCCCCAAGCGAACCGGGGCTGAACTGGTACAACACATGCCCACGCCTGCGGTTACAGACTTGGTGGAATGGAGTCGCGAACCCGCCCCAGAGCTTGAGTTTGACACTGTGATTAACAGCGAGTTAAGTCCCGAGGAATTGATTGCGCAAGCGCCGCAAGCTCCCGCATTGCAGGATGATCGCCCGGTCAACGAGTACTATCTTCTTCGGCGAGAGCGTGAGCGGCGGTGGCGCTAGCCCGTCCGGCGCAGGCGACCTGATTTGCTGCCATCCATGCACTAAAGATAAACTTGAACAGCTTGAGGTGAGGTCATGCTGGTTGTAATGCAGGCGCACGCTACCGAAGACCAGGTGCGCGCCGTCTGCCAGAAAATCGAGGCGCTCGGCTACCGCGCTCACGCCATTCCCGGCGCGGAGCGGACCGCGATCGGCATTACCGGCAATCAAGGCGAGGTGCAGGCCGGCACGCTGGATGAAATGCCGGGGGTGCAGGAAGTCATCCGTGTCACCAAACCTTACAAGCTGGTCAGCCGCGATATTAAAGAGGACAACACTGTCATACGATTTTCCGGCACAGATGCCACAATTGGCGGGCCGGCGCTGGCCATCATCGCCGGGCCGTGCGCCATCGAGAGCCGGGAACAGGCATTCGCGGTCGCGGAGCGGGTCCACCGGGCCGGCGCGCAATTCTTCCGTGGCGGCGCTTACAAGCCGCGCACTTCTCCGTATTCATTTCAGGGATTGGGTGAAGAAGGCCTGCGCATCATGACCGAAGTGCGCGAGCAGTTCGGCATGAGGATCGTGACCGAAGCGGTTGACAACGAATCACTCGATTTGGTTGAGGAATACGCCGACGTCATTCAGATTGGCGCCCGCAACATGCAGAATTTTTCGCTATTGAAGCGGGCTGGGCGCAGCCGCAAGCCGGTGATGATCAAGCGTGGACTGGCGGCGACGCTGGAAGAATTTCTGATGGCCGCGGAATACGTGATGAGCGAGGGCAATTACAACGTGATTCTATGCGAGCGTGGCGTGCGTACTTTTGCAGACCACACTCGCAATACCTTGGACTTGAGCGTGGTTCCGGCGGTGCAGCGGCTCAGTCATCTGCCCATTGTGGTTGATCCGAGCCATGGGACGGGCAAGCGCAACAAAGTCACTCCGCTCTCGCGGGCCGCGGTTGCGGTCGGGGCGGATGGGTTGATCGTCGAAGTCCACAATCAGCCAGACAAAGCGCTCTCCGACGGCATGCAGTCGTTGTATCCCGACCAGTTCGACGAACTGATGGCGCAGGTGCGGCAGATCGCGCCGGTAGTGGGCAGGACGGTGGCAGGGGTTGGGACGCGTTCGGCGGCAGCGCCGGTGATAACTGTGCCACGGCCGCGAGACCTGCAGCAGTTCGGCTAACAAGTTCGCTTTTCTCGCTTGGCAACTCTGACTGTAATCTTGCGAAAGCTTCTCTTCATCGCTGTTCTTGTCCCGATTCTTGCCGGCCTCGGCTGGTGGTACTTCCACGAACGTCAGCTCACCGACTACGGCCCCTTCTATCGCGAGTACGCCTACGTCACCAACGGCAAGAGCAACACCGTAACCGTCATCGACCTGCGCACATTCGAAATCGCCAAGACCATCAAAGTTGGCGGCGAACCCACCGGCATCGCGGCCAACAGCAAGAAAAATGAAATCTATGTCGTCAATACGGGATCGAATAATGTCAGCGTGATTGACGCCGAGAAGAACGCTGTTGTGGCCACCATCGGCGTGCACGGCCGACCTTATTTCATTGACATTTCTTCCGATGGCAAGCGCGGCTACGTCGCCAACTCCGCTTCGAACAATGTTTCCGTCATTGATCTGGAGAAACGCATCGTTCTCGGCAACATTCGCGTCGGAGTCTCGCCTGGTCTGGCGCGAGTTTCGCCCGATGGCACGACTGTCGTAGTCAGCAACCGCGGCGACAACACGGTTTCGACTATCGACACTCAGCATCTCGCGGTGCGCAGCACCATTGCGGCCTGCGCACAGCCGGAAGATATCGCCATCCTCCCAGACAGCAGCAAGGCCTTTGTGGCCTGTACAGGATCGGCGCAGGTCGCGTCCATCGACTTGAAAAGCGACAAACTGCTGGCCCTGCTCGACGTGGGGAAAACTCCGGTTCACCTAGCCCTCAAGCCCGACGGTGGCGAATTGATGGTGAGCAACTTCGACTCCGACAACATTTCAATCATCGAGACGATGACCAACGAAGTCGGCGGAAGCTATTTGATTGGGACGCATCCGGCGCAGGGAGCTGTGACTGCGGATAATTCGCGGCTTTATGTCAGCAATTTCGGATCGAACACAGTCGCGGTGTATGACATTGACTCGGGAAAGCTGGTTGCTGCCCTGCCCGTGGGCAGCCATCCTGACGGGTTGGCGCTCTCACAAAGCCAGAATTACCTGCTGGTGCTGGATTCTGCGTCAGGCGATGTTACGGTGATTCAGAAGCGCACGCCGAAAAAGAAGTTCGAGCCGAGTGAATATTCGTTACTGACCATGATCCCGGTCGGGATTCAGCCGAATAATATTGTGGTGAAAGCGTTTGTCCTTGCAAGACCTAAACCGTAAAACTGGCCACGGATTTTCACGGATCACCACGGATAAAAACGGCACGAAGCTCAGCACCCGATAGGGATCCTTCGACTTCATAGCTGCTTCGCATCGCGAAGCGGCTACTTCGCTCAGGATGACAGTGGTTGGAGTTAGGCTTTGGCCCCGCAACATTTCTTGTACTTCTTGCCGGATCCGCATGGGCAGGGATCATTGCGGCCGATCTTGGCGGTGCCGCGAACCACTTGCTGCACGGGTTGCATATCCCCCGATCCCGCCATCCGCGCTTGCTCCAGTTCGCGACGCTTCCTGCGCTGAAAGGCCTCTTCGATTTCGTCAACGGACGTGGCTAGCCCTCGCGGTGGGCGACGGCCGTTGCCATCACCACCGACCGCAGCAGGCATGACTTCAGCAGGTCCGACCGGAGCGGCTGCCATCTCCTGCGGCCGCTCCAGAATCTGCATAAGGTACAGATATCGGGTGGTCTCTTCCTGGAAGCGCTGCATCATCGCTTCGAACATGTCAAAGGACTCGCGCTTGTATTCGACCAGCGGATCGTGCTGCCCGTAGCCGCGCAGGCCGATGCCTTCTTTGAGGTGGTCCATGTCGCGCAGATGGTCTTTCCACTGCGCATCGATCACACTCAGCATGATCATGCGCTCGTGATAGCGCATGGCATCGGGGCCGATGAGTTTCTCTTTGGCGTCGTAGCGCGCTTTGAGCTTGTCGAAAATCGCGTCGCCCAGTTCCTGGCGGTTCAGCGTTTCGGGTTTCACCCCCTCGGCCAGAATGTCCACGCCGAAGCGGGTGAAAATCGCGTCCTTCAGGCCTTTGGTGTCCCAATCTGCGAGATGCACTTTCACCGCGCAAAACTGGTCCATCAACTCCCCGAGAATTCCGGCGACATAATCTTCGAGGATAAGTTCCTTTTGATCGACACCTTCGAGCAACTGGCGGCGCAGGCCGTACACCGCTTCGCGCTGCTTATTCATCACGTCGTCGTATTCGAGCAGATGCTTGCGGGCTTCGAAGTTTTGTCCTTCCACGCTCTCCTGCGCCTTCTCAATCCGGCGCGAGATCATCTTCGACTCGATGGGAATGCCTTCTTCCATGCCCAGCCGCTGCAGCAGATTCGAAATCCACTCTTTGGCGAAGATGCGCATCAGGTCATCTTCGAGAGAAAGGTAAAAGCGCGAGGAGCCGGGATCGCCCTGCCGCCCAGCGCGGCCTCGGAGCTGATTGTCGATACGCCGCGCCTCGTGCCGCTCGGTGCCGAAGATGAGCAACCCGCCGGCGGCGACGACCTCATCGTGTTCTTTGTCGGTCTGCTGTTTGTAGCGATGGAAAATTTCAGTCCATTGGTCCGTGGGCGCCACGTACTCGTTGCCGCCGTAGTACCAGACGGTGCTCTTGGTGTCGTCCACCACCGCCTGGACCTTGCCTTGGGCCGCGCGCAAAGGCTGGGCAATTCCCTTCTTTACGCATTCCACCTTTGCCATGAACTCGGGATTGCCACCCAGCAGAATGTCGGTCCCGCGGCCGGCCATATTGGTGGCGATGGTGACCACGCCCTTGCGGCCGGCCTGGGCCACGATCTCGGCCTCCTTCTCATGTTGCTTGGCGTTCAACACCCAGTGCTTCACGCCCTTTTTCTTCAGCAACTCGGAGAGCCGTTCTGACTTTTCGATGGAAGTGGTACCGACCAGAACTGGCTGGCCAGTGGCATTCACCTTCTGGATCTCATCGGCCGAGGCGAAGTATTTCTCCTTCTCGGTGCGATACACCACATCGGGATTCTCGATACGGAGCAGCGGCCGGTTGGTCGGAATTACCATCACTTCCAGGCGGTAGATCTTCTCAAACTCCGGTGCTTCCGTTTCCGCAGTGCCGGTCATTCCGGCCAGTTTTTTATACATGCGGAAATAATTCTGGAAAGTGATGGTGGCAAGTGTCTGGTTCTCACGCTCGATTTTGACGTTCTCCTTGGCTTCGACCGCCTGGTGCAAACCATCGGACCAGCGGCGGCCCGGCATGAGGCGTCCGGTGAACTCGTCCACAATGATGACTTCGCCCTCTTTCACCACGTATTCGACGTCGCGACGATAGAGAGCGTGCGCCTTGATCGCCGTCTCCACGTGGTGCTTGAAGTCCCAGTTCTGCGGGTCGGCAATATTGCCGATGCCCAGCATCTGCTCGACCTCCTCCCAGCCCTCGTCGGTGACCGTGATGTTGCGGTGCTTCTCGTCAACCACGTAGTCGCCCGTCAGTTGCTTGGGTTCGCCGGGAGCAACGTCAATCTCTTCGCCCATCTCCAGCTTGGGGACGATGCGGTTGACCTTTGCGTATTTGTCGGTCGACTCTTCGCTGGCGCCGGAGATGATCAGCGGCGTCCGGGCTTCATCGATCAGGATGGAATCGACTTCGTCCACGATGCCGAAATTGTGTCCGCGCTGCACGCAGTCGCGCAGGTCGAACTTCATATTGTCGCGGAGATAATCGAAGCCGAACTCGTTGTTGGTGCCGTAGGTGACGTCGGCGGCGTAGGCTTCACGGCGCTGCTGATCGTCGAGATCGTGGACGATCACGCCGACTGTGAGACCGAGGAAGGTATAGAGCTTGCCCATCCACTCTGAATCGCGCTTGGCCAGATAGTCATTGACGGTAACAACGTGAACACCGCGCCCGCTCAGAGCGTTCAGATAAACCGGCAAGGTTGCGACCAAGGTTTTGCCTTCGCCGGTTTTCATTTCCGCGATCTTGCCCTGATGGAGGACCATACCGCCGATCAACTGCATATCAAAATGCCGCATGTTGAGCACGCGGTGCCCGGCCTCGCGGACGACGGCAAACGCCTCAACCAGAACCTGATCGAGCACTTCGTTGGTTGCGGCCCTGCGTTCGTCTTCCAGTTCTTTCAGGCGATCGGGATCGGCATCGGGCTCGTCGGGAATCTGGCTCACCCGCTCCTGGATGCGGCGGCGGAACTCGTCAGTCTTGGCGCGAAGCTCTTCGTCGGTGAGCTTTTGCATGGCGGGCTCAAGCGCAGTGATGTCCTCGACATTGGGCATCAGGCGCTTGAGTTCGCGCTCATTTTTGGTCCCGAAGACCTTGCCTAACAACGCATTTATCAAATCGAGAATCCTTGGAGGGCGGCCACACTGCGGCCCAATACTTTAAAAGCCTAGCACATTAGATGCGGAGGAAGGCGACAAGTCGCGTGGTCAAGCGGTCTCTCACCCTTACCCGGACCGTCGAATCTCAAACCCCGGAGAATACATTTCATGTAAGATTTCCCGCTGGTCCATGCCCACTTTCTACGATCGCTTTCGCGAGTGCGCCGAACGCTGGCCCGGGAACGTCGCTCTGGAAATCCAGCGGCGGGACGGGGTCGAGAGCTATACCTATGCGGAGGTGCGTCAGATAGCGGAGTCGATTGGGCGATGGCTCTCGGAGGGGGCGGCTGAAACGGGCGCGCGCATCGCCATTCTTGCCGATAATCACCCGCGCTGGGTTGCCGCCTACCTTGGCATTATTGCTGCCGGCTGCGCCGCCGTTCCGCTGGATACGGCGCTCCATGCCGATCAGGTTGCCAAGCTCCTGAAGGACAGCGGCAGTTCTTTGCTGTTCTGCGATGGGAAGCAGTTGGCAGTCGCAGAGAAGGCGGCCAGCGAATCGCAAATTGGAATTGTGCTGCTGGATGCGTCCTACGCGGGCGAGGGCGCCCGCGCCGCACATCCGAGATCCGATCTCGACAGCATTGTTCGGCGCGGGCCGGGAGACTTCGTCCCGGTGGCTTCTACTGCGGATAGTCTCGCTTCCCTTCTCTACACCTCCGGCACGACCGCCGATCCCAAGGGCGTCATGCTCACCCACGGCAATCTATTGGGCGAAGTAGAGGCGGTATTCGCCTGGGCGGAGTTGGGTCCCGACGACGCCCTGCTCGGTGTGCTCCCGCTTTTTCATGTGCTTTCTCAGATGGCCAACCTGCTTCTTCCTCTGGTCAAGGGATCGCGTGTCGTCTATCTGGAGACTTTGAATACGACAGAACTGCTGCGCGCCCTGGCGGAAAGAAAGATCACCGCCTTTGCGGTGGTGCCGCAATTCTTCTACCTGATTCACGAGCGCATCTTCAAAGAAGTTTCCCAGCGCGGGAAGCTGGCGGCATCAACTGTTCGAGTACTGATGGCAGTCACTCGCTCCATGCGGAAGTTCGGCCTGAATCCCGGCAAGCTCTTCTTCCGCAAGATCCACCAACTCTTCGGTGACAACATGCGCTACCTGGTGACCGGCGGCTCGCGCTTTGATCCGCAGATCGCAGGCGATTTTTGGGCCCTGGGAATTGATGTCCTGCAAGCCTACGGTCTGACGGAAACCTGCGGAGGCGCCTTCGCGAACCGGCCCAGGAACCTCGTGATCGGGTCTGTGGGGCCTCCGCTTGATGGCGTGGACGGCAAGATTCTCGACGCGCAACCGCAGGAGGGGACCGAACATCCGGTCGGCGAAATCGCGATCCGCGGGAAGATTGTAATGAAAGGTTACTGGAACCGGCCAGACGCGACCGCCGCGGCGTTACAGGATGGCTGGCTGCTGACGGGAGATCTCGGCTACTTCGACGCGGACGGGAACCTCTTCATCACTGGGCGCAAAAAAGAAGTTATTATCCTCAGCAACGGCAAGAATGTATATCCCGAAGAGATAGAAACCCATTACCTGAAGTCCCCCTACATTAAGGAGATTTGCGTCATCGGCCTGGAAGGACGCGCCGGTGACCCCACGTCGGACCGGCTGCACGCGGTGGTGGTCCCCAACTTTGAAGTTTTGAAGCAGCGCAAGATCGTCAACGCAAAAGAGGTCATCCGCTTTGACATCGAGGGCTTGTCAGCAAAACTGCCGACCACCAAGCGAATCGGCAGCTATGAAATCTGGCGGGAAGATCTGCCGCGCACCACGACGCGAAAGATCAAACGCTTTGAAGTTGAACGCCACGTACGGGCCAACCAGGCAAAGGGATTGGCCGACGCTGAGGTCAGCGCAGAAAAGCCGTTGAGCGTGGAAGACGCAGCTTGGATGGACCACCCAGACATTCAGCGGGCGCTCGCCGTGATTCGCGCGGCCTCCAGAACGCAACCTGCAGTAATCCGCCCTGATGCGAATCTTGAACTCGATCTCGGCTTGGACTCGATGCAGCGTGTCGAGTTGCTGGTGGCGCTCGAACAAGAGCTTGGCGGAAATGTTGAAGAATCGCGGCTGGCGGAAATCTATACAGTACGAGAACTGGTCGAGTTGGTGCTGGAAAGCGCAGCCAGCGGAGCCACCCGCCCGGCCCGCGCCGAGTCTGCCGGTTGGCATAAAGTGCTGCAGGAAGCGCCGACCGACCCGGAGGTTCTGGCGCTCGCTCGTCCGCAGCGGGGCGTGGAGCGATTCTGGTATCTGGCTACGCGGATTTCGGCGATGTTTGCCTATGACCGCTTTCACCTGCGAGTGAGTGGCGCAGAAAAGCTTCCGCCGCACGGACCATTTCTGATCTGCCCGAACCATCAGAGCTACATGGACGGCGTGATCATGAGCAGCGTCCTGCCTTGGCCGGTGTTCCGGAAAATCTTCTTTGTCGGGACCAGCGAAATTTTCGGCTCTGGTTTCATGCGAATTCTGGCACGCTGGCTGCGGATCATGGTGGTTGATCCTGACGTGAACCTGATTCCCGCCATGCGCGCAGGAGCTTTTGGCCTACGGCATGGACGAGTGCTGATTCTCTATCCGGAGGGTGAACGCTCGATCGACGGCATACCCAAAACTTTCAAGAAGGGCGTGGCGATCCTGGCTATTCATCTGCAGGTACCGATTGTTCCGGTCGCGATTGAAGGCTTCCATGAAGCCTGGCCCCGCGGCAAACAATTTCAGAGATTTGCGCCTTTGCAGATAGAGTTCGGTGACCCAATTTTTCCTCCGGCAGAATCGCAGGCTTCCGAGGCAGCCTACGAGAAACTCACTGCGGAGTTGCGGGCGCGAGTGGTTAGCATGTGGGAGGAGTTGCGCGGAGGAAAATGACCTGCATTCACTTCGCCCGCGGATGCGTCTGGTCGTACACCTCGAGCACGTGTTTCATTGAGAGATGCGTGTAGCGCTGCGTGGTCGAAAGCCGCTCGTGACCCAGCATCTCTTGGATGGAGCGCAAGTCGGCGCCTTCTTCCAGCATATGCGTCCCGAATGCGTGGCGCAGGGTATGGGGATGAACATCTGGCGGAAGTCCCTTGGCCACGGCAATCTTCTTGATGATTCTGCCGACACTGCGCGTGGTGAGCCGTCCGCCGCGCCGGTTGAGCAGCAAGGCATTCGTGTTTTTCTTGCATGCGGCCAGGACTTGCTGACGCACCGGCAAGTAAGCTGCGAGGGCGGCTTTCACGGCGTCCCCGAAGGGCACGTAGCGTTCTTTTTTTCCTTTCCCGCGGATGAGAATGGCCTCGGCGCTCAGGCGAATGTCATCGAGATTGATGCCGACCAGTTCGGAGTTGCGAATCCCGCAGCCGTAAAGCAGCTCAAATAAAATCCGGTCGCGTTCGGGAAACGCCGCTACTTCCGGCAATTCACCATCGAGAACCGTATTCATTTCTTCGATGGTAGGCACGCGCGGCAACTTCTTTGGCAGCTTCGGTGTTGAGACCAGCGCCGCAGGATTTTGCTCAACCACTCCTTCCTGCGCCAGCCAGCGATAGAGCGATCGTACCGCGGCCAATGCCCGCGCCACCGAGGTCTTGCTTAGCCCTTTTTCGTAAAGATGAGAGAGAAATCCGCGGATGGTCACGTGATCGATGCTCCGCCAATCGCGCGAACCGACGTAGGCGGCAAAGCTGTCGAGGTCACCGCTGTATGCCTTGATGGTGTGCAGCGAGGCATTGCGCTCGCGCAGAGAGCGCAGGAATTGGTCAACCGCCTTCTCGATGATCGTGCGCTTGGAATTCGGCATTGTCATCTCATTCTTCACCACAGAGGCACACAGAGACGCAATTGACTTCGACCTGCTCTGTGGCTCTGTGGTGAGTAAGCCCTTTCTATCTCGCCTTCGCCCTCGGATGATGCTTCTGATACACATTCTTCAACCGATCGAGCGCCAGGTGCGTGTAAACCTGAGTGGTCGAGATATCCGAGTGGCCGAGGATCGTCTGCACCGTGCGCAGATCGGCTCCGTTCTCCACCATGTGCGTAGCGCAACTGTGGCGCAGCATGTGCGGGCTGACGTTCCGTCCTGCATTCGCGGATGCCGCCCGCACCATTTGCCATACGCGCTGCCGCGTCAGCTTGCGCGCGCCACGTCCGAGAAAAAGCAGCGGCGAACTTTTGTTGCTCGCCAGGACGGGCCTGGACAACTTCATATATAAGGCGAGAACTTCCTGTGCTGACTTCCCCAGCGGAACGATCCGCTCTTTGTCTCCCTTGCCTCGCACCAGAACGTAGCCGAGATCAAGTTTCAGGTCCTCGAGTTTCACTCCGACAAGCTCTGAAACCCGCAACGCACCGGCGTAGAAGACTTCCAGCATGGCACGATTCCGCACCGCAATCGCTTCGGCCTCTTTGCGATTGGAGGCCGCATGTGGGCTGCACAACATGGCGTTGACTTCGTCCGGAGCCAGCGATTTGGGCAATACTTTCCACTGCTTCGGTGAATCGATGTTGAGCGTGGGATCGTGTTCGATCAATTTGTCCAGCAGCAAATAGCGATACAGATGACGCAGCGCGGAAAGCTTTCGTCCCACCGAACGGCCGTCAACTGAATTTGCGAACAACTCCTGAATGAAATCACGCACATCATTCCGCCGGGCATTGAGCAGCGTTCGCTTATGTTTGGAAAGAAAGTCGGCGAACTGGCGAAGGTCGGTGGCGTAGGCTGCGACCGAAAGTGGGGCCAGACCTTTCTCGACTTTCAGGTAGTCGAGAAAGCCCGACAAAACGCGGGAATCGGCTTCCGCAGGCACACGGCAAGTATGCGCGTTATCGGACGCTGAAAGAAGTGGCGAGACGGGTGCGGAAAACTTCAACCACAGAGGACACAGGGATCACAGAGGTCGTTCCTCTTGCCCCTGCGTTATTGAATTTCCTTAAGCAGCTCTACCGCGTACATCGCCCCCTCTGGCGTTTTTTCGTGCTTAAAGTACGCGAAGACGTTCCGTCCGGCGCCCAGATGCTCCTGAATGCGAGCGATCATGGCGCGGCGTTCTTCAGGTGTGTACGACGGTTTGCGATAGCGGTAGTAGCAAAAGTCGGCGGTGATCACGTCTGGAGTCGTGCGCTCTTCGCTCTCTGCAACGCAAAGCGCGCGGTTGTGTTTCTTGAGCAGATCAAAGATCGAGTGGTCGAACCACGACGCATGACGAAACTCAAAGGCTGAAGGCACGCCGCGCGGCAAGCTGGCCAGAAATTCTTCCAGTAAACCCGGGTCAGCCTTCATATTGGGCGGAAGCTGAAACAATAGCGGACCGAGTTTTCCTGACTGCGCGATCGGTTGAATCGTCGACAGGAAACGCGGGATGAAATCCTCGGTCCTCTTCAATCGCTTGATATGCGTGATGACCTGATGTGCCTTCACGCTGAAGCGAAACGTAGGCGGCGTCTCGGCGATCCATTTCTGCGCGGTCGTCTCTTTCAACAGCTGACGGAAAGTGAAGTTCACTTCGACCGCATTGAGCTGAGTTGCGTAGTACGGGAGGAACTTCGTCTGTGCGAGCTTGGCGGGATAAAAGTCAGGTTTCCAGCTTGGATAAGCCCAGCCGGAAGTGCCAGCGTATAGTTGTGCCATCGTTCACCCGGAAAGTCCGCATTATACCTTTCGTACTTTCTTCTTTGCCGCGGACCTGCGTCGCGTGGAGGAAACCGTCTTGCGGGAGCGCTTGCCGGGTTCGTCCGCCTGGGCAGCAATATCCAGACTGGATTCGGCCGCCTCCGCCTCGGCACCTTCAATGCCCGGCAGATTCGGCAGCTTCTGCTTCAGAGTGAGCACCGGTTTGAACAGATCGCCCATCTTCTCTACCCGCTCCAGCACCTGCGGCGCTTCGAAAACCAGCAGCCCGGCATCTTTCTTCTTCAGCGCCCGCTCGACCTCCTCCCACTTCACCGGCGTAGAGACCGTGGGATGCTCCCGTGCGCGCAGCGAATAGACGCCGATGGTGGTCTTGTGATCATCGTTCTGGCTCCAGTCCACCAGCACTTTGCCCACCCGCAACTGTTTCTTCATGTCGGAGACGACCAGTTCTTTGTGGTCGTTCTCCAGCAGGCGAGCCAGCGCGTGAGCGAACGGCTTGGTGACGTTGTAGCTGGTTGGCGTGTTCAGCGGAACATAGATCTGCAATCCCTTCGAGCCGGAAGTTTTGGGAAAGCTCTGCAATCCGAAGTGCTCGAAAATCTCACGCAGCCACATCCCCACCTGGCAGCACTGCACAACATTGGCGGGCGGGCCAGGATCAAGATCGAAAACCATCATGGTGGGACACAAAATGTTCTTCGCCAAAGAAAGCGACGGGTGCAGCTCAAGCGAAGCCAGGTTTGCGACCCAAATCAGGGTTGGCAGGTCATTGGCCAGAATGTAATGGATGCTCCGGTCATTCCCTTCGCTCCAAACCGCGGCGGTCTGCACCCATTCGGGCCGGTATTTTGTGGCGTTTTTCTCAAAAAAATACTCTCTATCCACGCCCTCGGGATAACGTTTCAGCGTTAGCGGGCGTCCGGAAAGATGCGGCACAAGAACCGGCGCGATGCGAGCGTAGTAGTCGATGACTTGTCCCTTGGTGAATCCGGTCGCCGGGTATAGGACTTTTTCCAGGTTGGTGAGGCTGAGAGTTTTGCCATCGATTTCGACGATCTGCGGTTTAGCCACGCTGTGCGATCTCCTTACTCACGGCCCACACTTTGACTCCGGGATTTTACTCTTTGGAGGGTCGATAGTGGGTCGGTTTGACTAGGGAAGCGAGCCAAACGCGCGATTATTGCGTCGCAAAGAACGCGACGCTTCCGCGCGGCTCGCCCAGATCCTTCGCTGCGCAAGAGCGGCTTGCTCAGGATGACAATCCAACTGACCCACGCCGGCAGGTCCCCAGGTTTGACAACTTTGCCTTCCGCCACGTAATTTCAAACTTTCAGCCCTCGTAAGCGTCCAACCTGTGGAGGTCCAATGAAATCCCGCTCGTTTCGAACCCTTATCGTCGTTTTGATTTTGGCAACTCTCGCCGCTGCGCAGGATCTTGCGTCTTTTGAGAAGCGCATCACTGTCAAGAAGCTGGACAACGGTTTGACCGTGCTCATCTGCGAGCGCCACGAGGCGCCGGTCTTTTCTTTTTACACCCACGTGGACGCCGGCTCAGCCCAGGACCCACTCGCAAAGACTGGCCTGGCACATATGTTCGAGCACATGGCCTTCAAGGGCACCGACAAGATTGGCACGAAAGATTACGCCGCAGAAAAAGTTGCTCTGCAAAAAGTTGAAGTCGCGTATGCCGCCTACATCGCCGAGCGCGACAAACGAGTTGATCGCGATGAGCAGAAGCTCAAGCAACTCGAAACCGCGTGGCAGGATGCAGTCAAAGACGCAAATCAGTACGTCATCCCCAACCAGTTCGGCGAGATCGTCGAACGCAATGGCGGTGAAAACGTGAATGCGGACACCAAGGAGGACGAAACCGAATACTTCTACTCGATGCCGGTGAACCGGCTGGAACTTTGGGCCTATCTCGAATCGGAGCGCTTCATGCACCCCGTGCTGCGTGAGTTCTACAAAGAGCGCAACGTGGTGATCGAAGAACGCCGCATGCGCACCGACAGCAATCCCATCGGACGCCTGCTCGAGCAGTTCACCACGGCCGCGTTCCAGGCCAGCCAGTATCATCGCCCGACCATTGGCTGGATGTCCGACCTGAATTCGTTCTCCGCCACCGACGCGCAGAAATTTTTTGACGAGTACTACATTCCGTCCAACATGGTTGTGGCCGTGGTCGGGGACATAAAAGCTGCGGACGCGATGCCCTTGATCGAAAAATATTTCGGGCGCATCCCCTCGTACGCCAAGCCTGACGAGCGAACCACTACCGAACCGCCGCAGAACTCGGAGCGTCGTGTAGTGCTGCGGGAGCAGTCGCAGCCGCTTTATCTCGAGGGCTACCATCGGCCCGACTACCGCAGTCCCGACGACGCCGTGTACGACGCGATTGCCGACCTTATGTCCGAAGGGCGCACCTCGCGACTGTATCGTGCGCTGGTGCGCGATCAGAAGATCGCGTCCTTCTCCGCGGGCTTCACCGGCCTGCCGGGCACAAAGTATCCGCACCTGTTCGCGTTCTATGCCTTCCCTCTTCCCGGCCATAAGCCGGATGAAATGGCGGGCGCGATCCACGCCGAGATCGAGAAAATCAAGAAAGAAGACATTACTGATGACGAGCTGAAGATGATCAAGACGCGGGCGAAAGCGAACCTCATCCGCAGCCTGGGCGACAACGAAGGTCTGGCTTCCGATCTCGGGCTCTACCAGGCGCGCTATGACGACTGGCGCGAACTCTTCCGGCAGGTGGACCGGATCGACAAGATCACGAAGGCGGACATTCGGCGTGTGGCCACCCAGACGTTCACGGAAAACAACCGCACCGTGGGAATCATTGAGACCGCGGCACCCGCATCCACGGACGCGAACCAGGGAGGCCAGCAATGAAGCGCGCACTTATTTCATTTGCGGCTCTCCTATCGCTGTTCGCCCCAGCTCTTTCAGCGGCCCAAGCGACGGATTGGAAGCAAGTTCCCATTCCTGCGCTGCCGGCGTTTCATCCGCAGGAGCCCAAGCGCATCGAACTTCCCAACGGCATGGTCATTTTTCTGCAGGAGGACCATGAACTGCCGTTGATCGACGGCGTCGCGCGCATTCGCGGCGGCTCTCGCTCCGAACCCGCGAACAAAACCGGCATGTTGGATATGTATGGCGAAGTCTGGCGGACCGGCGGCACAAAAACCCAGACTGGCGATCAACTCGACGACTTTCTCGAAGTGCGTGCCGCCAAAGTCGAAACCGGGGCCAACGCCGATTCGACGACCATCTCCTGGTCGTGTTTGAAGGGCGACTTTGACGATGTCTTCAAAGCCTTCAATGACCTGCTCCGCAGCCCGGAATTTCGCGCCGAAAAACTTGATCTCGCGCAGAAAGAGATGGCCGATTCCATCTCCCGCCGCAACGACGACGTGGGCGAGACCGCCGGCCGCGAATCGACCAAGTTAGCTTATGGCAAGAACAATCCCTACGCCCGCGAGCCTGAGTACGCTACTGTCGCGGCGGTCACGCGCCAGGACCTCGTCGATTGGCACCGCGCCCATGTTTCTCCCAACAACATTATTCTCGGCGTGGTCGGCGACTTCGATTCTGCCGCCATGGAAGCGAAGCTGCGCCAGGCTTTCGGAAGTTGGGACAAAGGCCCGTCAAACAAAGCACCGGACATTCAATTCGAGCCGGCCAAGCCCGGTTACTATCTGGTTCCCAAGTCTGACGTGAACCAGAGCAACATCCGCATGGTGGAACTCGGCATCCGGCGCGACAATCCGGATTATTTTGCCACCGAGGTTTTCAACGAGGCCTTTGGCGGCGGCTATTCCTCTCGGCTTTTCAAGAACATCCGCACCACCAAAGGCTTGGCTTACGGCGTCGGCGGCGGCATCGGCGCGTCCTTCGACCATCTGGGCATCGTCCGCATTTCAATGGGCACGAAAAGCCAGACGACCATCGAATCCATTCAGGCGCTGTATCAGGAAATCGACAACCTGAAGACCAACCCGATTTCGGATGAAGAAATCAACCGGGCCAAGGATTCGATTCTGAATTCTTTCGTCTTCAACTTCGATTCGCCAGACAAAGTTCTGCGCGAGCGGATGGCGTACGAGTTTTATGGCTATCCCGCGGATTTCCTGGAGCGCTTCCGCACCGGCATCGAGAAAGTTCAGAAGGCCGACATGGAACGCGTGGCCGCCAAATACCTGCACAAGGACCAGCTCGCCGTGCTGGTCGTGGGCAACAGTGCGGATTTCGACAAGCCACTTACGTCTCTCGGGCAAGTAACGAATATTGACATCACGATTCCACCGCCTCCGAGCGAGAAAGCAGAAGCCCCGGCCGCGAAACCCGCAGCTTCCAACGCCGAAGGCAGAGCCCTGGCCGGCAAGGTTGTTGACGCCATGGGCGGATTGGCCAAGCTGAAAACCGTGAAGTCTCTCCACGCCAGCTTGAGCGAGAGCGAAGCGGATGGCGGACCGAGTGCTGCCGTGGAAGTCACAATCGTGTTTCCTGATCGCATGCACGTGGACGTGCAGACTCCGCAGGGAGCGCTCACCATCGTCGTGACCCCCGATGCCGGTTTCGTCTCCGCTACGGGCATGGGATTGCGCGACATGCCGCCGGGGCAGAAACACGAAACCGCGTTACAGATTCGTCGCGACCTGGTTTACATCGGGCAACACATCGACGATCCCACATTCATCTTCTCCGCCGGCGGCACGGAGAAGATCGGAGATGTTGAAGCTCGAATCGTTGACGTGAGCGCCGGCGACATGACGGTCCGCTGGTTTGTCGATCCCGCGAGCGGCCACATCCTGCGTGAATCTTATGAGACCGTTGGCCGGTCCGGACCAGCCCACGGCGAAACCGAACTCAGCGATTGGAAGACGACGGACGGAATCACGCTGCCTGCGCTGCACAAGAACAAACAGAATGGACAAGACTCCAGCGTCGTCGAGTTCACCAAGGTGGAATTCAACCCGACGATCGATCCCAAGCTGTTTGAGAAACCGGCAGAGGCGAAGCCGGGGCAGTAGGGCCTGCATCTGGCCGCTTATATGGATCTCCCAGGTTAGCTCGCACAACCCGCTCGCGAACCTGGGGCACCAATGTCGATATCTGGGCGTGATGCCTACTCGTCGAATACCGCGAAGGATGCGTCAATCCCAGAGACGCCCGCCCCGAGAGATTGCCTAAGCCTCATGTTTACAATAGCTTGACATCGATTCTCCTTATCCTCTGGCGGCGCTGAGAAACCGTGCAAAGAATTCCCAAGAAAAGTCTTGACAATAGTGTTATAGTTAACTATAACACTAAATCATGAGCGGGACGTTCAGAGTGATCTATTCGCAGAATCCCGAAAGGGAAACGCCCTAGCCCGGAAAAGACAAGAAACTCTCAAGGAGAATGAAAATATGAAGTCCCTTCGTGTTCTGTTGCCTGTTGTCCTGATGTTGCTCACCACCACCGCTTTCGCAGCGGACGCTGCCGCCCCTACCCAGTCCGACGCGCAAAAGTCCTTTGACAAACTGAAGACTCTCGCGGGAGATTGGGAGGGCCCCGTGACCCTCGTTCCGCCGCAACCCGAGATGTCGGACGGCAAGCCGTTGCACATCTCCATGCGTGTTACCTCTCGCGGAAACGCGCTCGTGCATGAAATGCAGGAAGCGGGAACGCCGTTTGACGCAACGAAGTACGACCATCCCGTCACCATGCTCTACCTGGATGGCGATCACCTTAACCTGGTCCACTATTGTGACGCCGGCAATCGGCCGCACATGGTGGCACGGACCTCGCCGGACGGGAAGACGGTGGAATTCGATTTTGCCGATCTTTCGGGCGCCAATCAGTACGGACACATGCACCATGCGGTCTTTACCGTGATCGACGCAAACCATCACACCGAGGACTGGACTTACATGATGCCTGGGGACAAGCCGATGCACGCGCACTTCGACCTGCAACGGACAAAGTGACGCCGCTTCTGCCTTCATGCATCACGACGAATCCGGGGAGGCGCAGTGATCGATTTGAGCGATCGCTGGCCTCCCTCTGAAAAAGAGTTATCTGGAAAACAGAATGGAACTCGAGTGGAACGACAGTCAGCCGATTTACCGCCAGCTTCGCGATCGTGTGGTCGCGATGATACTCGACGGCGTGCTCAAGGAAGGCGATCCGTTGCCGTCCGTGCGCAATGTCGCGGCCGAATATCGGGTCAATCCGCTGACGGTTTTGAAGGGCTATCAACAACTGGTCGACGAGCAACTGGTCGAGAAGAAGCGAGGTCTGGGCATGTTCGTCATGACCGGCGCTCGCACCCTGCTGTTGCAGGGCGAACGCCAGAGGTTTCTGACGGAAGAATGGCCCAGGGTCCATGCCACCATTCAGCGGCTCGGCCTGACGCCGGAAGAACTGCTGGAGGCCGGCGGAAACCACCGGCCGTCGTCAGCGACTGGGCAGGACCCAGCGCCGGATACAGCAAAGAAGGAGGAGCGTTAAAGCCATGGCATGCATAGAAGCTCGCGGCCTGCGCAAGGCCTTCGACAAAACTATCGCGCTCGACGGCATCGACTTGCGGGTCGAAGAGGGCCGCATTCTCGGACTCATCGGCCCCAACGGCGCAGGCAAGACCACCGCGCTCAACGCGATTCTCGGCCTCATCCCCTATCAGGGAGAATTGAGAGTGCTGGGGCGCGATCCCTGGACCGAGCGCGAGCAACTCATGCGCGATGTCTGCTTCATTGCCGATGTCGCCGTGCTGCCACGCTGGGCGCGGGTTTCGCAGCTACTCGATTACGTCGCCGGCGTGCATCCGCGATTCGATCGGGCGAAGGCGGAAGGGTTTCTTGCGAAGACCGACATCCGGCGCGCCAGCAAGGTCAGGGAATTATCGAAGGGCATGGTGACCCAGCTGCACCTCGCTCTGGTCATGGCCATTGACGCCAGATTGCTGGTGCTGGACGAGCCGACGCTTGGCCTCGACATCCTGTACCGCAAACAGTTCTACGATTCCCTGCTGAACGACTACTTCGATCGCAACCGCACCATCGTGGTGACGACCCATCAGGTGGAAGACGTGCAGCACGTCCTCACCGATCTCATGTTCATCAACCACGGCCGGATCGTGCTCAGTTGCAGCATGGAAGAATTCGAGTCGCGCTATTGGGAAGTGATGGTAAGTCCCGAGCGTCTCGCCGCAGCACGGGCACTCAAGCCGATGCACGAGCGCCAGGTGCTCGGCCGCAGCATTCTGCTGTTCGATCATACCGACCGCCAGCAACTCGCCGCCTTTGGCGAGGTGCGCGCGCCCAGCATCTCCGACTTGTTTGTGGCCGTGATGGGCGATCACGCCGGCACGGCAAAAGGAGTGGCTCAATGAATACCCAATCGGACGCCGCGCCCGAGTCTTCGTTCAACTCGCAGGCAATCGCGCCCGCGGCCATGTCGGCGACTCGGCCATTGTACTGGTCGGTGCGACGCGAATTGTGGGAGAACCGGTCCATCTTTATCGCGCCGCTGGCTGCCGCTGGCGCGGCCCTATTTGGCTTCCTGATCAGCATGATTGGTCCACGCCACCGGATAGGCGGTCTGTCGGCGCTCCACCCGGCGCACCAAAGCGAATCGGTCGCCTTGCCATACGACATCGCGGCGGGTGTGATGATGGCCACCATGATCCTGGTTACTGTCTTCTACTGTGCCGACGCGTTGTACGGAGAGCGCCGCGATCGCAGCATCCTTTTCTGGAAGTCGCTGCCGGTTTCCGATCTCACCACTATGCTCGCGAAGGCCAGTATTCCGTTCGTGGTTTTGCCCCTGCTCACGTTCGCGATCACCATTGCCATGCAGTTCATCATGCTGCTGTTGAATAGTGCAGTGCTGCTGGCGAGTGGTATGAGTGTCGCGACGCTATGGACACAGTTGTCGGTTATCCAGATGTGGCTGCTGCTGCTCTACCATCTATTTACCGCCCATACGCTTTGGCCCGCGCCAGTGTATTGCTGGCTGCTGCTGGTTTCCGGCTGGTCGCGCCGCGCAGCCTTGCTGTGGGCGGCATTACCGATAGTCGTGATTGCCGGTGTCGAAAAGCTTATCTTCCAAACTTCGCACTTCGCTGTTTTGGTGGGGACTCGATTGATCGGCGACACGCCATCGGCCGCTTTCACTGCGCCCGGTACATTCCCTATGGACCCAGCGACACACATCACCCCAGGGGGATTCCTAAGCACGCCGGGTCTGTGGATTGGGCTGGTTATCGCCGCGAGTTTCCTCGCCGCGGCGGTCCGGCTGCGCCGTTATCAAGGACCGATCTAATTGGATGCAGTTGATCAACGCTCGCATACGAGGGCAGATAGATGAACACTCGATCGAACACCGTGCCGGATTTTTCCCGCGATTCGCAGATAAACGACTCGCAGAGAATCGTGCCTGTGTCCTTGTCGGCGACTCGGCCACTGTACTGGTCGGTGCACCGCGAATTGTGGGAGAACCGCTCCATCTATATCGCGCCGCTGATCGCCGCTGCCGTGTATATGTTCGGCTTCTTGATTAGCCTGATTTGGCTGCCACGCAATATGCGTGCACTGGCGGCGCTCCATCGGGCGCCTCAGCTCATCGAGCTCGCCATGCCGTACGCCCACGCCGCGATGCTGATCATGGTGACCGCCTTCGTCGTCGGGATCTTCTACTCGCTCGACGCGCTGTACGGTGAACGTCGCGATCGCAGCATCCTGTTCTGGAAGTCGCTGCCGGTTTCGGATTTCACGACCGTGCTCTCGAAGGCAAGCATTCCACTTGTGGTCCTGCCGCTGCTCGTCGTCGCCCTCACCATCTCCGTGCAACTCATGATGCTGCTCGTGAACACCGCGGTCCTGCTGCTGAGCGGGGCGGGTCACGCGACGCCGTGGGCCCCGCCATTGTTCGAGATGCAATTAGTGACGCTCTACAGTGTGACCGTGCTTGTGCTCTAGCATGCGCCAGTCTACATGTGGCTGCTGCTGGTCTCGGGCTGGGCGCGGCGGGCGACATTTTTATGGGCGGCGGGGCCACCGCTGGCGCTTGCCGCTGTCGAGTACGTTGCATTCCGCACTTCGTACCTCGGCTCTCTGCTGCGCGACCGCTTGTTTGGATTCGCGGCGGGCGCTTTCGACCTCAAGGACAAGAACGGCGTCCCGGTCGATGCCCATTTTATTCCGCTGTCACAACTCGCTCCGGGGAGATTTCTGAGCAGCCCGAGTCTGTGGCTCGGGCTGGTATTTGCGGTGGCATGTTTCGCCGCAGCGGTGCGGCTGCGCCGGGACCGGGAGCCGATCTGATTTCGCTTTGGTTGTGGAGGCCGGGCGTCCCGCCCGGCGCGACGGGCAAGAGACGCACGTCCTCCACAAAAAAGTAGTTCGCGTAAGGAGAAACGAACATGAGCACCGCAGTAATGACCAACCGGCTGGAGCTGAGTTCCGTTGCGGACGGCGCTTTGAAAGCCGCCACGCGATTTTGGTTTGGCGCGACCGTCGTCGGCCAATTGGTGTTCGCGTTTAGTGTTCGCGTTTACGGTAGCGTCGTTCTACAGCCTTACGGCGCTGCGCGGGGATTATCACAAGTGGAACTTCACGAACGGGTACGTCCCCGGCTTTTCCATGGGAAATACCGCCGTGATCATGCATGTGGCTTCCGCCGCCATGGTCATGTTCGCCGGGGCGGTGCAGTTGGTTCCGCAAATCCGCAGCCGCTTTCCGGCCTTTCATCGCTGGAACGGGCGCATCTACATGCTGACCGCCGTTACCCTCAGCGTGGCCGGCCTTTACATGACCTGGTTCCGGGGAAGCGTTGGCGATCTTTCCATGCACCTGGGTTCTACCCTGAACGCCGTCCTGATCTGGCTTTGCGGCGTCATGGCGCTGCGTTATGCGCTGGCTCGCGATTTCAGAACTCATCGCCGCTGGGCCCTTCGCTTTTTCCTGGTGGTAAGCGCATCGTGGTTCTTCCGGATCGGGTTTTTCCTGTCGTTTCTCATTTTCAAAGGCCCCTTCGGCTTCGACCCGACAACACTCCGGGGACCGTTCATCACTTTTATGGCGTTCGGACAATACCTGGTGCCGCTTGCCATTCTCGAAATCTATCTGCGGGCGCAGGACCGCCCTGGCGCGCTACGCCGCATGGCTACGGCCATCATGCTTTTTGTCGTCACCCTCGTGATGGGCGCTGGACTTTTTGCGGTCGCCATGGCGATATGGGTGCCTCAGGTCAAAGCTGCGTATGACCCCCGCAAATCCATTGCTGAAACGCTTTCGGCGACAATCGCGTCCAGCGGCATCGACGCAGCCGTTAAGCAATACCATGACCTTAAGGCCACCACACCTACGACCTACAACTTCGACGAAGCCGAACTGAACAGTTTGGGCTACCAGCTAATTCGAGCGAAAAAGTTCAAGGAGGCTGTCCGCATTCTTCAGCTTAACGCCGAGGCCTATCCGCAATCGAGCAACGACAGCCTCGGCGAGGCTTTCATGGACGACGGCTACAAAGCGCAGGCCATCGCGAATTATCAAAAGGCTCTGCAGGTCGATCCGAAGAATGCCAATTCCGCCGCTATGCTGCGGAAACTGACCGCCCCGTGAGTGTGTGGGGCGGACACTCGTGTCCGCCTCTGCGGGGCCTGGTCCATTCGTGTTCGTTGCGAATGAGTGGGATCATACGTAGCAGGGAGGACACAATGAATCGAGAACGTGTTCTTGAGGCCATATTGGTGATCGTGGGATTGCTCTTCACGGCCACGCTTTACCCGCTGCTGGGGATGCATCTGGACGAAACCTTGCAGATGATGCTCAGCCTCTACGTCACGCTGGGAATTTTCCTGCTGCTTGCCTCGCGGAACCCGTCTGCGCATCGCAGCCTGATCGCTTTCGCGGCGTGGTCGAGCTTTGCCCACGGCGGCGTTATGGCCGTGCAGTCATTGCATCATGTGGATGAGCGCGTACATCTGCTGTCCGGCACAATCGCGCTGGTCATCATCGGGATAGCCCTGATCGGGCTCGCGCCGGCAAAGGCAAGGGTGGCCGGGGCGTGATCACCGGGTGGTTTTGAGGAGACACAATGATTCGTGAACGAGCGCTAAAGGTCGCGTTGGTGGTAGTGGGCCTGCTTTTTTCGGCAGGGATTTATCCCGTGACCATGATCTTATGGAAACGGGGCCAGTCGAGTTACGCCGACGCGATGATGGGCACTCTCTACATCACGCTCGGTGTTCTCCTGTTGCTGGCGGTGCGGAACCCATCGGCGCATCGCAGCCTGATCGCCTTCGCCGCATGGTCGAGCGTTGCTCACGCCGCGGTGATGGCAATCATGGCATTCCACGATACGAGCGAACGCGAACTTCTTTGGGGCGTGGCTGCCCTCGCTGTCATCGGGGTAACCCTGACCGGGCTCGCGCCGGCAAAGGCAAGGGTGGCCGGGGCGTGATCGCCGGTACGGCTTACGACATGACATCGGTGTTGGAGAGCGTGTGGCGCGGACCTGCCCTGAGCGCAGTCGAAGTGCCCTCGCCCGCGTAAGTGATCGGCGTGCCGTGCGCGTCATTGGGGCCGCCCGTTTAGCTCCCCAAGAACCGGATCGAGAACCTCGAGCACCCGGCAGGCGGCAATTTAGTCCGTGCGCGGCGTCGCGCTGGCGAGCGCCAGAATCGCTCCGGCAAACAGCAGCGTGTCAAAGAAGTAGTTGATCCCCTCAACTTTGACCCCGGTGCTCGGGTCAGCCAGCGACGCAATCAGGATCGGCCCATAGATGAACACGACCAGCAGCACAATCCAGGTACCGAGATAAGTTGCCGCCATCCGTGTCTTCCTGGCCAGCAGAATGCTTACTCCGGCAACCACAAGAATTGCGCCTGTCAGATAGCTTATGAAAAGATGTCCCGGAATCCACGCGGGAATGAATTTTGCGAGCGGGACGCCGGGGACGTTGGCTGGATGCAGAAAATGCTCAATGCCATAAAATATGGCGGCGATCCCGATCAACACGCGGCCCACGGTGATGAACTTGCTTCCGCCTTGCCCGTGGCTTTGCTCGCGCAGGGCGTTTCCCGCAAGAATCCAGCCTCCGCCCCCGAACATCATTTCGCGGAGGGTCAACGTCCATCCAAACCTGTCTCTGGGGCTGGCGAGAGATCCCGGGATGTCCATCATCACCACAAAAGAAAACATCGCAATCCCGAACAGCAGGCCGGACCAGCGCACCTGAATTTTTGTGGCAATGCTCAAAGACGCGGACAGCAGCGCAAAGCCGAAGAAATACGCCCAAAACAACCGCCACGGCATATAGGAAGGCACCATGGCCATGAGGGATTCAGCGGCCGAGAGATGCAGGGCGCCGAAGACCGCCAAGGGGGCGGCGAAACACAAATTGCTCAAGGCTACGATCTTGTCGAGGCCGCGGGCCCGCGCGATATCG
>Ga0116223_10000753_pt1 | contig 37486 bp, 37 predicted proteins | sample Sb_taG_3_FD_90092 | JGI IMG/M metagenome (GOLD analysis project Ga0116223, IMG submission 90092) | Peat soil microbial communities from Weissenstadt, Germany - Sb_50d_a_PC metaG | ecosystem: Environmental > Terrestrial > Soil > Wetlands > Peat | place: Germany: Weissenstadt | collected 2010-09-21 | reverse complement strand
GTAGTAGCAACCATGCGTTCCTCCGGGAAATAGGTGAAAGTCCGGAAGAATCGTAGGCCTGTACACTTGTCCCAATCAAGGCCCTCTCAATAATTGAGGTGGAGTTTGATGCGTTCGCCCTGTATCGCCGGGCCTCCCGCCGCAGCGGGCAGCGCGAAACCGTAAGAACAAAAAAGGGGACGCATCTAATTAGTGATCAGTAGAACTGGTGGGCGAGTCACACCGTCCGGCTGGACATGGTACCACGCCATTAGGGAGCAGGCAGGAGGTCAGCAAGGCGTGTTGCAACTCGTTCCCACGCCCCAGCACACTCCTGGCTCGCCCTGGTGGAAAATCTTGCATCCTGACCCTGGTGCCGCAGGGGGATACGCAAAGTGGGCTTTGCCAGCAGGAGCGGCACGACGCCACTAACTGAGTGATAGGTGCAAGCCATGAGAAACCTCAACGAACTTAACATGAATGAAGGTGGTCGGCCAATCACTCGAACGCCGCCCACGGATACCCATGTTGCGAACTTCCAATCTCATTTTGGGGTCGTTCTTCCAAAGGAGTATGTGGCAGGGCCTACGCATCACCGCTTCTCTAAAATGCCGTCGCCGCGCACGATTTCTTCGAGAAAATCAGGATCCAGTGCGGCGGCGAACCGTTTTTTCGCGATGCTCAACTTGGCTGGGTGCGCCTGCAGCAGCGACAGGGTTAGCCGGCGCCGGGTGCCTTGTTTTCGCGACCGTTCAGGCGTCATCTGTTGCAAAAGCTAGCCTGGGGCCGCGAAAACATGCCGAGCAGCCGGTGACATAACCTCCTACGTTGGGGCACGGCATGCTTACGAGCCTTCCGGGGTGTACGCTTTCTGTCCGTTTCCCGGGGCCCGTAAGCATGGCACGCCGGCGCTCGTGTTTCTTCATTCCCATCCTGGGCGTTAATCCTACCCGTGACGAGAAAATGGCAGCGGAAATCTCCTCGTTTGCAGTTTCTCCTGCGCCTTGCTGGATCTACAATTGAGGCTTCGGGGCGCCGGCAGGCATGGCGTGCGCGCTTGCCTGGTGAGCCGTGGACTTCGTCCGGTACGGTGATTGGATGTGTGGATTCGAAGCGGCAGGAATGGCGATGCCTTGCAAGGGTTGGAAGGATGCCTCGGGCACGCTTCGGGCTCGTAGCTTTGGTGGGGCGGCAGGCCGCCTGCAAATATTTGGGCCCAAAACGGCGTACTTTCAGCGCACTTTTGGCGCACCCTCGGCGCAGGCGAGCCCTTCCGCTGCTCATAAGGCGAAAGAGAAAATCAATGGGAAGGCGGAGCGCTTTGTGGCCGGGTATAATATCCCAATCCTAAGAGCCATCACGAGGATTCGTGCCTGCATGTCCACTAGTGATTATTCCGCTGGGCTCAGAACGCCCGCGGACCGGCGCTTTGCCAGTACGCGCTGGAGCCTCGTGGCGGCTGCGGGCCAAGGGCGTACGCCCGAGTCCCAGGAAGCGCTGGCTACTTTGTGCCAGCTCTACTGGTATCCGCTTTACGCATATGCCCGACGACGGCTGCCGAGCGTGGACGATGCGCAGGATCTGACACAGGCGTTTTTCGCACAACTCCTGGAAAAAGAGTATTTGCAAGATGCGGATCCTCGGCGAGGCAAATTCCGATCGTTTCTTTTGACTGCCTTCAACCACTTCTTGAGCAAGGAGCGCGACAAGGCACGGGCCCAAAAGCGCGGCGGGCAGAGGCAATTCCTATCTTTCGATTTCCAGAGCGGCGAACGCCAATACTGCTTCGAGCCCGCCGACCATGCGACACCCGAGACAATCTTCGAGCGGCGCTGGGCGTTGACCGTGCTGGAGCAGGCCCTCGCCCAGCTGCGGAAAGAGCTTGAAAGTGCCGGCAAGGAGACAATGTTCGAGCGTCTCAAGGAGACTTTGACCGGAGACGGGATAAGCCGGCCCTATGCCCTGTTGGCTGGAGAACTGGGCATCAGCGAAGCAGCGGTCAAGGTCGCAGTTCATCGCCTGCGGCGCCGCTATCAAGAGTTGCTGCGCGCCGAGATCGCGCAAACGGTGTCCAGCCCCGAGGAGGTCGACGAAGAGCTGCGCAATTTGTTCGCGGCCGTGCGCCAAAAAAGCGTAACCCGGCCGTAACCTTTGCGACAGATTGCGTCAGTAAGAGTGTGCCCCGGAGCATACTCAGGAGATCCTAGCATGAGAATGAAGTTTGGCCCGATTGGCGTGATCGCGAAAATACGCGGGGACAAGAAGCCGGATGAGCCAGTCCCGGCCGAGGCCCGTCGTTGTCCACAATGCGCAGGCGAGGTTTCTGCGGACGCACCGGAAGGTCTTTGCCCCCAATGCCTCTACCAACAGGCCATCGCGGGTGTTGCCGGCGGACCGGAAGCGGAAGAGCCGGCTCGAACACCGGCGCCGACCTTCGTGCCGCCCACGCCAGCAGAGCTTGCGCGGCACTTTCCCCAGCTTGAAATCCTGGAACTCGTAGGACAGGGAGGGATGGGGGCAGTCTACAAAGCGCGGCAAACGAAGCTCGACCGCCTGGTGGCTGTCAAAATCTTGCCGCCGGAGGTGGCCCGCGACCCGGCCTTCGCCGAGCGCTTCACGCGCGAGGCCCGTTCCTTGGCCAAGCTTAACCACTCGAACATCGTCACCGTCTACGATTTCGGCGAAACCGACGGGCTTTATTACATCAGCATGGAATTTGTCGATGGCAAGAACGTCCGGCAACTACTCGATGCCGGAGAACTGCCGGCGACGCTCGCACTCAAGATCGTGCCGCAGGTGTGCGACGCCTTGCAGTACGCCCACGATGAGGGCATCGTGCACCGTGATATCAAGCCGGAGAACATCCTCCTCGACAGAAAAGGCCGCGTGAAGATCGCCGACTTCGGATTGGCGAGGCTGGTCGGTTTGACTCCCACCTATCTGACGTTGACCGGTTCGCACGAGGTCATGGGAACCCTCTACTACATGGCTCCCGAGCAGATGAAGGGCTCCCACCTCGTCGATCATCGGGCGGATCTTTTTTCCCTAGGAGTGGTGTTCTACGAGATGCTGACTGGGGAGCTGCCGATGGGGCGGTTTGCGCCACCGTCGCGCAAGGCGGCAGTGGATGAGAGGCTCGACCCGGTCGTAATGCGCGCCCTCTCGCGCGAGCCTGAGCATCGCTATCAGGATGCCAACGAACTAAAACGGGAGATCGAGGGGATTGCAGGATCTGAAGCATCTTCTCAGGCCCAGAAGACAGCATCAGCCGGCGCACCGGCCGTGGGTTCTTCCGCAAGTTGGCCGAGCGTCCAATTCCGCATTCCAAGCAACAATTGGAGCCATGCGCACATACGAGGAGACATTTATCGCGATGAAGCGGCGCTGATCGTTCAGTTTGACGACGTGGGACTCTTTCGGCGGAAGCATGAAGTTCAAGAAGTACGCATTCCGTTCGAAGAGATCACGTCGTTGTCTTGCCAGCGGGAGATGGGGGCGACGTTGCTGATCATCAAGACAGCGCGCCCGTCGACCATGGCCGCGTTGCCCGCCGGCCGCATGGGACGAGGCCGGCTCGTGATTCCAAGGACCGATCGTGAGGCGGCGCGGCAACTTGTGGAAAGCGTGCTCAAGCGCTCGCCCCCGGCCTCTGACCGAGATCCGCTGGGATCCAACTTCGATATTGCCCGGACTCGCCTCGATGTCGCCGTACCGGCCGTCGGGCTCCTGATCACCGGAGTCATCTCCTTCCTGTTCTTTATGGTGTCGTTCGGCGTTGCAGTTCTTATCCCTTGGCCGGAGGATATCCATAAGGCACACGTCTGGGGCGCGCTGGGGGCTGTTCTAGGGATGGTTATTTCCATTCAGCAGATCCTGAGCGCCGTGAAAATGATCCGCCTGGAATCCTATTCCTCCGCCGTGGCATCAGCATTTCTGGGCATGCTGCCCTGGTCGCCAACCTGGTTGTTTGGGCTGCCGCTCGGCATTATTGCCCTGGTGATCTTGCGGAAGCCGACCGTGATGGCAGCGTTCGCGCAGGGGCCATCCGCCACAGGAGCACCACCGGTTCCGGGAATCGTCGCGGGCAAGTTCCTGTCCTTACTCCGCTCGGCTCACGGTTATATCCTGCCGACAATTGATTGGCATGGCGGTCGGTCTCAGGAAGTGAACCCAGCAGGCGACGTCGCCGGCAATGTAGTCCAGCAACCGGCCGTAGATTCAAATCCAGACCAAGGGGCAAGCCGCTAAATGATCGTGCGTGATCTTGCAGCAGTCGGACTTTGGATGCCATGCAATGCCGAACATCTTAGAACCCGGGGTGCCATGCTTTCGCGACTTCCCGACAACATGACAGAGCAGTCAGGCAAAATCGCGAAAGCATGTCTCGCCCCACGTTTGGCGTCCCGTTCAGGGTTTGGGGCACCTCCGGCTTGTCCACTGGTGCGGGATTGCCAAGATGAGTCGGGACATGCTTTCGCGAGGTTTTCCAGCTTTAGTCGGTTATCTCCAGTAGTCGCGAAAGCATGGCACCCAACGCAGCCTGCCCTGGGAGATGTTGCCGTTGATGTCGGGTCGCCGCGGCAAACTCATGAGACGAACGATCACTGGAACGGAACTACTTCACCGCCGTTGCGCGTGAAGAGCGCGTGCAGCACCGCTTTATCGACCCCCTTTGCAATGAAATGAACCGATCCGTCCGCGAAGGCGGCATTGAACCCATCCGGATGATGGCCGACCAGTCCAGCCAGCGGATCCTTGGCGTCGATCTTCAAGTCATCCGGCTTCGTCCAAATGACCGCGCGGTCATCGCTGGCATCCACCACAAAGATCGTGTTCGACGTGCCATCGGTGACATCCTTGATCTGGATGCCCTGGGAATCGCCCGTGAACATCATGGCGGCGCCTACTGGGCCCAGGTATGTCGTCTTTCCGGCAAGACTCCCTTTGGCGCCTGGGCAACTGTAGACCTTTGGCATTCGCTTGATGAGCGCCTTGTTGTGCTCGCTGTCCCAGGGTTCGTTGAGATGAAATTCCTTGTAGAGGGCCTCCTGACCCAGGTAGGGCAGAATATGCACGCGCCAGCTCAACAGCGGCTTGCCATTGGAGTCAAAATTCGCAAACGCCGGAAATGTCCGATGCATATCTAGGTAGTTATGCAATGCCAGAACGATCTCCTTGAGGTTGGCTGCGCACGCTTTGCGACCTTCTGCGTCGGTGAACTTCTCTTCGCTTACGGCTAGCAGTTTGATAATGGCCTCATCACGAGAATCGACGTTCAACGTCAACCGTGACTCTGTGACCCTGGGCGTGAGTAACCTTGCCAAGTGATCGAATTGAGGGAGGGAAAGACGCAGTTGTGTCTGCGCGCCGAGTGCGTCATAGAACCTGGGGATGGCCGCGGCGAGCTTTTCCGCAGCCGCGGCATCCTGTGACTGAATGACCAAGCGCAGCCCTGCCCTGGGCGAGAGATCGATGCTCAGGGCCGCCCACTGAATGCCGCGTGTCAAAGTCGTGCTTGGTTCGCCGCCGATGCCTTTGGGCAGTCGCGGCATAATCTCTTCGACCGCGCGGCGGGCATCGGCTGTCGGCAGCAAAAGCAACTGAGCAACCGAGTCGCCCGCGGCCGCAAACGCTTCTGCAATTTCGGGACGCGCTGCAGCCTTCCCAGCGCGAACACGCGTTAAAAAGGTCTTGCTGCCTATGATGACCGCGCGATCCAGCTTCTCGAGGACTTCATCCGCCAGAGGCAAGTGCACCCACGGCGCAAGCTGGTCCGTTGACTTGCTCTCAAGCAGATCGACTATCGCTCTACCGTTGGCCTCCCCGGTCAGCGGTATCACGACCGTCTCCCCCTGCGGTAAGTCCGCCACGCTGACAAGGAAATAAATGTCCTTGCCTCCTGCTTTCGTGAAATCACGAACCCATTGGCCAGCGGCTTGCCGGAATGGCGCGACTGCCTCGGCGTCGCGTTTGCCAAGCTCGCGAAACCTGGACACGAGCGCGTCGATGTCCAGCCGGCTCAGATCGATGCGGACAATCCCGATGGTTTGCTCATCAACGTAAGGCGCTATGGCGCGGGCGCGCGCATCGGGAGGCATTTCCCCAGCCAGGGTTGGCATAGCTGAGCAGATCCACACAATGACAGTGATCACTTTCTTCATGGCAACTTTCCCTTGCAGAAGTGAAGGCGCCGCCAGCGGCGCTGGATTAGCGTTTGAGAATCAGCTCATATCTCACGGCGTTCATCCCTGGAGGCAAATCGCTGGGACCCTCTCCGACCAGGAATGCCTTGTCTCCTTCTACCCGATAGCCAAACTGTTGACCGGTCATGGGGTCGATCGGCACGGGCACTTCCGTGATGTCCTTGAGCGTTGCCGGCAACCTTCCGTCGTGTCCCGCGGCAAAGAGACGAACGGCCTCGATGCACTGCAAAGCAGCAAGCCGGCGTTCCAGCACCGCCGTGGCGGCAAAAATCTTCTGCGTCGCGGGCAAGAACTGAATGAAGGGGTAGCCTTCCTTCAGGATGCCGCGGCTATTGATCCTGGCATCATGCACTCGCTTTTGCGCTTGCCACATTCCTGCCGCCGCCTGCCAGTAGGGAAAAGCGTGCCATTTGAGCAGATCGTCCAAGAGTTGCCGGTACTGCTGCAGGGAGTGAATCGTAACAACCACAAGTACGGGCATCGCCTCCACTTCCGCGGGCTTTCGCCCGGCGGCGATCAAGGCGCTCTTTGCCTCGGGGTATGCTTTGATGGCCCCGACCAGGAGAACAAGGCTGGCCTGCCAATCGGAGTCATGTCCATTGCTGCTGGGTTGAAACAAGCGTTGCATTTGTTCCAATAGGGCCTTTTGTTGCTGCGGACCCAGTCGAGTTACGTCGAGATCTTTAATGATTGGCAATTCGGCTTCCAGCCACAGCTTTTCGGCGCCGCCGGCCTTGCGGAGCGATACAAATGGACGCGGCAAGTCGGCCAGCGCCCAGTAGAGGTTTGGAGAACCCGGACACCGGATCAGTTCCTCAACCTGAGCGTTCATCACCTGAGCGATCGCTATTCCCACCAGCGAACAGATGAAAATGGGCGCATCGCCGACGTGTCTGCCAAGGGCATAACCGGTTTGCAACGTATACACGGCGTCGTCGAAGTGTCCCTGGGCCATTTGCAAGCGCGCCCGGACCGCCAGGAGTTTGGCTATCGTGCGAAAGCCTTGCACGTCCGGAAGGACCATCCCCAATCCTTCGGCCTTGATGCGTGGCGTAAATTCCCAATCGCAATATTCCCGGCGTGCTGCCAGGTCCACTTCATGGAGTAGCTTGTCTGTCAGGAGGAAATTCAGATTCAAAGCTGCCAGCTCATGCAGGGGCGTTTGGAGTGCCTTTTCAATTTTCTCAGCCATCCCCGGAGCTTTGACCCAGCTGTACCACTCAGGGCTGTACGCGCGGTAATAGAGCTGAGCGGCATTCCCCGGCGTCAAGTCCTTGCCGTCAGGCAGCAGCTCATATTTGAGTGCGGGAACCGGCGCCGCGGCTGGACGAATCGTCAGCTTGATCGGCTCATTCGCCGGCTGCGCGGCCGCGGGAAACGCTCCGCCAAGCAGGACGATCACGGAAAACACGCGCTGCCACATAAATGGTCTCCTAACGACTGGAGGTTGTGTCCGCTTGCAAAAGATCCGAGTAGTCCCGCAGCGTGCGCGGTGAGCTGGGTTCAGGATCGCCGCTTCGTTCGGGCACCGGGGAAGATGAAGAAGCTGGCAATGCATCGACGCCCCAACGCAGCACGAGTTGCTCCAGGTTGCGACAGGTGAATTGTTCGGTGCGCGGGTCTCCGTTCGCAGGAGGCAAGGCATCGGCTTCGGCAAGACTGGTCGATTGTTCGGCCTCCGGGGGCGCCGGCGCAGGACTCGGTTCCGGGCGGAGGTAGACGATCCGCTCGGTCTCTTGGGGCGCGGGTCGAAGGAACGCCGTCGTGCCCAACACCATACCTAGGACTGCGACACCGCCGGAAGCGCCCAACCAAAACCGGCCGCGGCGCGCCGTCGATGCCTGGCCTGCGCGAAAAAGCACCTGGTCACGGTCGATTTTGCCGGGTGAGGGCGCCAGCGACGTCAGTGCTTTTGCCAGGGCCGCTAGTTCCGGGTCATGGGTTTCCGGGGACATGTCACTCCCAACCTTTCACGCAGGGCCGATAGGCCGGCCAGGTACAGGCGATGAACCGTACTCGACGAGGAGCCCATCAGATCGGCGATTTGGGCAAACGTTAATCCGCCCCAGAGGTGCGCCACAATGACTTCGCGCTGCTCGATGGATAGGGCTTGCAGGCCTCTGGTCGCAGCCTCACAATCAATCCCCGTGGTTTCGCTCGCGAGAAACCAGGTTGGCGTCTTCTCGGCGGCACGGGTTTCATGCTGACGGCGACGCTGGGCGGACCGGGCCGCGCTCACGGCGCCGTTGCGGACCACGCGATAGAGCCACGGCAGCAGCTTGTCCGGGAGCTGGCGCTGGGCAAATAGCTTGAGGAAAGCCTCTTGCACAACATCCTCGGGCGCAGTGCACCACTGCCGCGCGTAAAGGACCAGGGCAGCGGCATGCTGGTCCATCAACCGCCCAAGGAATGCTGGTTCCATCATGAGAATGACGCCGGCCGAGACGAGTTATCCCAAATTTTGAGATGCCTTCGATGAGAACCCTGGTTCCGCTGGGCGACCAGGCCGCCCTGGCCTATTTCGAGGACGAAGCCGCCGCATTGCGTTTCGCCGCGGCCATGCGCCATGTCAAGGAAGCGTGGCTCGTCGACGTCGTGCAGGCCTACACGAGCGTCGCGGTTTTTTTCGACCTCGACCGCACCCATTTCATCAGGGTCGCTGAGCACCTGCGCAAAGTAGACCAACAAGCCCCCGAACTTGCCGCGGCTCTGGAGGCTCGGCTTCATCAGATACCCTGTTGTTATACCTTCCAGCAAGATTTGCCGCGCGTAGCAGCCTGCACAGGATTGACGTCCGAAGAAATCATCGGCCTTCATGCCGGGACAGAATACACCGTCTACGCCATCGGCTTCTGCCCTGGTTTTCCGTACCTAGGTTATCTGCCGCCTGCCCTCTCTGGCGTGCCGCGCCTGGAGACGCCCCGGCTGCGCGTCGAAGCTGGCAGTGTAGGCTTGACGGGCCGGCAGACCGGCATTTACACGGAAGATCGCCCCGGCGGCTGGAACATCATCGGGCGAACGCCTTTGGAATTGGTAAATGTGGCGGATGCCTATTTCCCGCTGCGCACCGGCGACCGCATCCGCTTCCTGGCGATCGACGAGGCCGAGTATCAGAGGCTCCAAGGCCGGCGCCTGGGATAGACGTGACATTCAGACCGCGAGGGTCCATCTCTGGGCCGCGGAGTAGCGCAGGGCGACTTAGAGGCGCATGCGAATGTTCTGCAGCGTCTCCTCGACGAGTTCCCGGCCGCCGGGACCGGAATGATAGATGGCCTTCAGAAAGTGGACAGTCCGCCGGGCGGCGCCATCGAGGTGCCAGGCGCACTGTGCGAAATGGCAGTGCTGCAGTTTGGGGACTTCACCGCCTTCGTAAACCAGCTTGCAATTCTGGAATTTGCAGGAAACGAACTCGTTGCCATCGAGCACGACCGTTTCGTTCTCCTTGGTAATTTCTTTGAACGACGCCATGTCGCATTTCTCCATGGAGCAAAAGACTGTGCTGGACGGCGACCTGCCCGTGCGGCGCGGAGTCCGGTTGGACGGAGCCGGGAGCTAGTGGTAGGATACCACAGCGCCGAGCACCGACGCGCCCGTAGCTCAACTGGATAGAGCAATGGTCTTCGGAACCATAGGTTGGGGGTTCAAATCCCTCCGGGCGTAGTCACTTTCATGCGTTGTCATCTGGTCACAATCAGTCGCAAGCCGTATCGTTCTTGGGGCTTCCGTCGTTGGCTCACTCCCGGAAGTAACCATCAACGTTTTGTCATGTGTTGTCATCGAATCACATGAAACCGCAGCGGTTTGGTCAAGGCGCGGTCCGGGCGCAGCGGCTGTTTGATCTGTTCCCGTGGCGGCCAGGGCCTCGCGAGATGGCTTGCCGGCCAGGATCGGCGGCAGACTGCCAACGGCGGCCTCAAGGCTGTGCAAGGTGACATGGGTGTAGCGATTCATGGTGAGCCGGATGTCGGCATGTCGGGCCAACTCTTGGGCCAGCTTGGGGGTGACTCCGCTCTGGGCGAGAAGCGTAATGTAGGAATGGCGGAGCGCGTGGAAGTCCGCAAAGCCTTCCTCGGTCTGGTAGGGTATGCCGATGCCGGCCAGGTCCCTTCGCAGCATTTCAGCGGCCTTCTCCGGCCAGGTGCCGGGCCAGACGGGTTTCCCGGCCGGCTTGCCAGCCAGGTAGTCGCGCAGGCCCTCGGCCAGGTCCGGGGGAATCGGCTGGTGTACCTCTCTGCGGTTCTTGCTGTAGGCGGCCTGGACGCGGGCTGCGCAAGCATCCAGGTCGAAAGACTCCGGAGTCAAACTGGCCAGTTCGGCCGCGCGGAAACCGGTCCCCATCGCCGTCGCGTAGAGTAAGGCGCGGTCGATCCCATCCAGTCCACGGAATGATACCGGGTTTGTCCGGGCCGCTTCCAAGACTTCCCGCAGCTCTTCCAGGGGGAGGGCGCGCCGATCATGCCGACGGTCCAAGCGAACGTTTCCCCCAGACAGATGAGCCAGGGGGTTGTCGCCCATCCGCCGGTCCTTCACCAACCAGCGGCAGAATTGCTTGACGGCGGCCAGGTAAAAATTGCTGGTCTGAATGCCAGGGCCCCGGCAGAGGCGGTCTTGCAAGGCTTCGACGGTGCCCCGTGGGTAACGGCGTCTCCTGCCCATTCCCGTTGCTTCCAGGTGATGCCGACGAATCAGCGCGGTCATCGTTGCTGGCTTGACATGCAGGACGACAGCGGCCTCAGCCAGTGTGTACACCTCCTTGCCTGGTTCAAGAGGCGTTCGCGGTTTGCTACTCTTCCGGAGGTCCGCAACAAACTCCTGCACGCGAGAGGCGGACAGGTCCGCGATGAAGAAAAACCCGCATCCGTCGATTACCTTGCGGGCGCGCTCGACCGTCACCTTGACGTGAAAATCCGAATTCCCCTTGGCAATAAGGCTTCTCTCAAAGTCCTTCACGTGATCGGCCAGCGGGCGTCGACGGTACTTCTCGAACGCATCGACCATGCCAATTTTGGCCATCTTGGCATCGGTCACCAGCTTGGCCAGCATTTGCTTGCTGGCAGTTTTGTCAGCGCAAAGCGGGACCGTGGCAAATTTCCCCTCCGCGGTCTTGTATTTGCCGTACCAGATTTCGGACTTACCAGACACTTTCACCGCGCCTGCCGTGTCCTTCTTGACGCGCTTCCCGTCCGGGGTTCGGTATTTGCCATCGGGTAGTCGGTAGGCCGTGATGGAAGGCTTAAAGAGAGATGCCATCGATTCACCTTTTTCAGCGCCGCATGGCGGTGTCCAGGGCAAGCGTGAGAGACCGTTCGCGGCAAAGGATATAGAGCCAACCGCAGTGTAAACTTCCTCGACGCGCAAGCAAGGAAGATTTGCCACTATGTTGGTAGCACATCAAGAATTGTCTGCAGCGCCCGGCCGTCTCACCTGGGCAAAGTGCATCTTGGCCAAGAACGCCGGCGCCCGGAATCGCGGCTTCCAGAACGGTCCCCATCGTTTGTTGCCAACACAGAACCGGGCCAGATCTAAGATTTTGGGTTCCGAGGAGCCGCGTTCGCAGAGATTCACGTGCCTCTTGGTCCACTTGGCTTGCCGTTCGCTTTCGATTGGGCAACCCATGCGGCCCGGTTCGGCATCCCGGCTGCTACCCACATACGTATTTCCGCCAGAGGCCAGAGCCGGCGGCCTCCCTTGCGCAGGCCTGGCGGTCCCAGCTCTCCGGAAGCATCCCAGCGCCAAAACGTGGCAACCGAGATGCCGAGCATGCGTGCCAGGTCCTTGGCACCCACGGCCAGGCGCTCAGGGGCAGTTTCGGGGGCGGTCGGAATCGAAGCCGTTGGTTGTTCGTTCATCCTCTAGCTCCTCGTGAATCAGAAAACCCACTCGAACGACTGCGCCCGCCGCTCATCTTTGCGGACCTCGCCGGTGCGGGCAAGGCGCGGGCGAAAATGTAAAAATCGACGGTTCGCCGAAGTTGAAAAAGCTCCCGCCCTTGCCGATTGTGATTGACTCCGCCGGACGCTGCCGTCCCGAATAGAGAAATAAGCATGCGCCAGGGGGCATAGGGCTCTGGTTCGGCGGACAGCACAAGTCGAAAGCTTGCGTGGTCAGATCGCACCTCCGGGGCATCCATCGACGCGGTTCCTCGCCTTTAATACCCGAGCGAGTCGAGCGCCTCGGGTTGGGCGTCAATGTCCGGGAAAGATCCACGGCGGACGCCCTGTCCCCGTATGGGATTTTCCAATTCGGCGATGACAGCGTGGCCGGACCCTTGAGTGGCCAGGTGGCCGTCTTGCTGCTCCACCAGCACAGCCGCGACGGGCTCAACCTTGATCGGTGGAGCACGCGCGCCGATCGGCTTCTGGCCGGCTGTCCCAATTGTCCTGAAAGGTCGACGCCCTTCTTGCCTTGCCCCAAGCTTTCCAATCGCCAGCCGAGAGGGGTATGTTTTTTCTTCACGCGTGCGCGCGCGTCACTGAACAAGAATAATTCCAGTGACGCGCGCGCACGCGTGAGAGAAAAACCACTACCCCACAGTCCTCTGTCAGTGACGGCGTAACTGGCGTCGCTGAGTCACTGAAAAGCCGATTCCTCATCATCTGCTCAGCCTTCCTTTGTGAATCTTGCCCAGTGTCACCACGAGACAGTCACTGAGTCACCGAATCATCGAGCTGATTAGCAACCTCGGCGCCTGCGCTGTCACTCAGTTCAGTGACGCCATCCTCGCCGGTTGCGTGGCCATCGACCCATTTCGATGGGTCATCAAACAGTTCTTGCGTCAGGTCTTGGGAAATCACGGCGAGGTGCCTTCCGCCAGAAAGTCTGGTTGGAACCCTTGGCATCTCGCTCAAAACGCCAAATTTCAGACCAAGTGAGGTCAGGGATGCTTGGTCGTGGACGCCAGGGAGTTCAACATGAATCTGGCCGACCAGCTCCCAGCGTATGGCCAATACCACCGTAAGCTCACCATCAGCGCCGACGTGGGGGCGCCACCAGGCAGCGAAAGCCTTTTGGACCTCTCTCCATCTTTCTCGTGCGGATGCCCTCATGCCCGGTCGCTGCTGAGCGAATTGGGACCGAACCCTGGAAATGAGGCTGGCGCGCGCTGCCACGGATTTCCCGTTCGTTCCCTCGACAGTCCGCGATACTTCAAATGTTTGCGTCGCTGTCAACAGTCTCACCATCGCCTCGCGGAATTTCCTTCCCACCGCGGTGTTCTGATTCAAGTCGGCACCAGAGGCAAGAGGTAGCTTGTCTATCAGATCCGCCCAACTGACCTCCAGTTCGCTCTTGATCGCCTTGAGAAGCATGTGGCGATTGACGACGCCATTCGCGTCGTGGGGTGCGTCGACAGCCTCCTCCGCCTCGTCAACCAACCATCCTGGCGTACATGAAAGGTAATCGGCCCGCGTGATCTCACAACCACGCGATTCACTCCAGACGCCACGGTCCGTACGGCACACTATCTTGAGGGACTTGGACGCGTTCGGCCCAACGATGTCGCGGAGCCAACGGCCTTCGTCGATCGATTGTGACCCGGCCAGCAACTCAATTCCCTGAGCGATAATCAGCCCGAGCACTTGGTGTGATTTCTCCCGGTGCTCGCTGGCGTTTTTGCCGAGATGGTGCGAAAGGAGGGATACGACTTGCCTACGGCCGGTTGCCGAGTTTGAAAGTGGGATCTGGTCCAGAAAAAGTTGACCACGCATTACTTTGACAGGAACGGTGATTTTACCGGTTCCTCCGGACCGGCGCGGTGCATCTGGATAGAGTTGCAGAGGCCCGACATCGAAGACGGTCGCGACCTGTGGCGCCCTTGGGCTAGTGCTGTTTTCGCGCAATCGCCCATTCCCGGACAAAGGCGGATCATAGTGATGACCGTCGGGAGCGCCGATAGCAACCTTGAATTCCTGCCAGCCCTTCCCATCGCAGGAATTGTGCATGCAGGCCGCCGAGAGCTTGCCGCTGCTGTTCTGCATGATGGATACTTCGCCGTTACCACCGTGGGCCTGATCGAAAGGGCACTCAGTCAGGATGTAGACCGTCCGGCCGTCAGGCGTCGGTGTCAGCTTCACCTTAAAGCCTCGACCTCTGTCCTGCAGCCACTGCTCGACTTTCAAACGGGAGTAGGTGCCATCTTGACGAGTGCGTTCTGAACTCTGCGGTGGCGGTGGTGGCACTAATTTCGCAGCCAGCGCTTCCAGCAGATCCTTTGGCACCCGAACTAAGGGGCCCGGCGCCTCCAAGACCTTCGCGTACCGATGTGGGCGCTCTGGCAGGTTGTCGCCCTTGCAACTCAGCGCCCCATAGCATTTCCATATTCGCGCCGGATTGCAGGTCTTGAGATCAACGGCAACACTCTTATCTGAGAAGCGAGAGCTGAGAACTTGCAAACACTTCTTCAGCAACTCGATCGCCCAGGGTTCGTTTGGCAGATCGATGGCGTAAGATAGGTGGGCTCCGTTCGAGGAGTCGCCATAGATCGGCGATGGCCAACCGAAGCTTCCCAAATAATCACGGCAGTCCCTGGCGCGGGCCAAAGCCGCGGCATGCTCGGCGTCCGTTGACGAGATGCCAGCGGGCCGAACGGGATCGAAGTCAGTCAACATCCAGCGCAACCCCAGAATGTCGGCGTCGCTGGTTGTGTGTTGGGCCCGTTCGATAACGCGGTTCTTCGCCCGCGCGAGAAGATCGCCTCTGACCGGGTTGGGTGTGATGTACAGGCCTTGCGCTTTGCCGCTGTAGTACTGTGCGGCTTCGCCGAGCTTTTTCAGATCAGTGAAATATCCGGAAACGGTCCCGGCTTTCCCTGCGTGCAGCCCGCGCAATTCAATGAGCTGGTCCGGCTCGGTGACGAAGCGAGCGCACGCTGCAGCTATCTCCGCCGCCTGCGCCTGGCCATTGCCATTGGTTCCCTGTGACGCTACCATTTGGGTATCCCTGTTCACCAGTTTCTGCAGCGCCGACCGTTTCCCCGGTCGGCCTGCGCCTCTGCCCTGTGCTCATTCCCACCGCCTAACCTGCAACAGCTCGAGCCCTTCTTCGCCGTTGCTGAATGTATCCAGCTTGCCGAATAGTTTTTGCTCAGTGCAGTTGCCACCCCAGCACACAGGCAAACTTTCGGCGAACCCGAGATTAGCCGCCAAGAACTGCTGGACTTCCGTAACGTCAAGCACGGGCACCGGACCTTTCGCGTCCGTAATGACGGCTTCCATCGCCAGCAACGTGTCGTTATCCAGTGGGCCAACGTTTACCTGATCAACATCACTCATTCGTCATCCTGGACTTTTCACAGCACGGCAAGCGCTGGGTGCCTCATCTCGGGCAGCCGCGGCGGGCATCGTTGCCGCAAGCCGAAGGGGCTCGAGGCCGGCTCTCCATAGCCATTACCGTCATTCCTTCTCCCATCGCCGTGACGCCAGGTATCCCAGCAAGTCGGCACGCGTGTACAAGATCCTGCGTCCTGGCCCAACACTGGCTGAGATCCGTCCGCGGCGACGCTCGTCGCGCAGCACGTGCGCCGCCATACCGAGCAGGCCCGCGGCTTCTACTTCAGACCAGGCCAGGCGTCCGTTGCCCAGTCCCGCTTCCTCGATCTGGCTGAGCACCTCGCGCACCACGGACTCGACCAGCGGCTTTAGCGCTTCTGGAGCAAGGGTGAGGGTTGCGGCAGGCAGGCTAGCGACGACGCGCCCCCTTCCTTGGAGACAACTGGGCAAGCTCCTTCACGGCGATCAGCCTGCGCAATTTTGTCGTGGTCTCAGTTTCCCGGCCGAAGAGCCGTAGGGTTGCCCGCAGGGTCTCCCTCAGCTCGCATAGCGACAGGTCGGAAAGTTTTGGTGTTTGGCGCATGGCCAGAGAATACCTGCCACACGGATGGACGTGTTGTCGGCGGACGTTCGACGGACGCGCGTCCTTCTGACGGACACGATAATTTGCGGTGTTTTCTCTTTAGATTATTCTTTCGACGGACGTTCGGCGGACGATTTTAAGGACTCAATGATGTGCATGACGGCCGTAGTTTCATAGATGTAGCGCGACGAGTTCCGGGAGGCCTCCGTGTCCTCAGACCAGCCCGTGGCGTTCTTCGACCGGTAGCGCTCGAGTCTTCTCCGGAGAGCATTAGGTGGAAGGCCGTAGAATTCGGCAAGCTCGTTGCTAGTGGCCCTTGGTCCTGGCGCGATTTCTTGAAGCTGTGAACCTCCGTTTGATGGGGCAATTTCTGTCTGCTCGCGCACGTTGATCACCAATGGCTCCAGCATCTCTCTCACCAGCCCTTCCCGGGCCCAGTCGTGCACTTGCCGTACAAAATCTTCGTCCTGGCACTGGCCAAGGGTGAGCATCGACGCTCTGAGGCGTTCGCCGCCGTCATCCAACATTGCAAGTTTATACCACTCGATCGCCTTGCCCTTGGCCATGTCGCCATGGGGTTGAAGAGCATCGATCTGCGCTTCTCGACCAACCTTCTGAATCTCCGTCACCAGGTCGATCAAGCATCCGGCGCGCTGGGTCAGTTCGACGTCCGGGCGGATTAGTCCTGGCGTTGGGGAATGCCGGACCCGCCCGGCCAGTAGAGCCGCAATGCAAGTTTCCGGGGTCTCCCCGGATCCCTCGAGTGGAATGAGCTGGACCAGCCGTCGCCGAGGTTCGCCATGATCTTCTAGCGGGCGGAACTGCCAGGCGACGCCTTGCCCAGCGCCATCGGGCAGAGCCTTGCTATCATCGCCGCCTTCTCGCCCCAATGGAGCCATCGTGCCATCAGGGCGATCGCTGGGGCTCGCGTCAGCCAAAACTGCTTTGACCAGCCCCTCTCTTACCCATTCGTAAACTTCCCGGACGTATTGTTTGGCTAACTGGATGTGGTAATCACCCACCCAATCCTCGGGGAAGCGATCCAGCTCGACCAGTTCGGCCATCAGCCGCCGTCCGCCGTCATCCAGCATAGCTCGGCGGTACAGAGCGATCGCCGCTCGACAAGGATCGCATATAGGATCAACCGGGTTTGGAACGAGCCGGCGCGCGCTCAAGCTGTCGATTTGCGGCTCCTTGCCGCGAGCCCGCAGAAGGTCTACCAATTTGATGATCGCCTCGGCCCGCTTAACCACATCGGTGGGCGGGTAAATCTGACCGATCACCGTAAGGGGCACGACGCCAATTGCCAGGTTCTCGCCGGGCGCCCCGGCCGGGAGCGGTTGGACGGGGCGACGCTTTGGCTCTTCGTTAGCGTCGTAAAAACAGAATGGCCGTTTCGGCTGATAGGGAAATAGTGCGCGGTTTTCGTCGGCTGGCTTCGTTGCAGATTCTGGACACATCCTTTGCCCCTTCATGCACGCCGCGGGCCAGCGCCGGGGTGCATGTCCCGGCGTGACCGCGGCAAAGGAACCGAAAGCAGCCAGCCGATTGGCCGATCGACTGTTGCCATGACCAGATTATAATGATTGTGTTGCGCCTGCCTCTACGCCAGCTGGTGGCAAGAATGATTGCGAGCCTAAATCAGGCACTGGTGCACTCAATGCCCTAGAGGTGGTGTTCACCGATCTGTAGAGGATTCGTCCAATGCCGTCAACGGAGTTCCTTCGGAACTTGGCTCCTCTGACTCTCGATCAGGCCATTGCACTTGAGCCTGAAGAGCTTGCTGGTTATGTGCTCCAGGTGCTCTGTCGGTACGCGGACGATGAGGGGCAAGCCAAGTGCGATTACTTTACTTCGGACAACTTTATAAGTTCCATGCTCGGTCAGACACACCGCTATGAACAACAAGCGCAACGAGCATTGGTTGAGGCCTGGAGCTGGCTGGCGCGAGAAGGATTCATTGCGGCGATCGATCAGACCTGGTTTGTCACAAAGCGGGGTAGGCGAGCAAAGACCAGAACTGACCTAGAGGCCATGCGGAGAGCCGACCTTCTTCCTCACAAACTCCTGCATCCCACCATCGCGGCGAAAGTCTGGGCTCCTTTCCGGACAGGAGACTACGAAACTGCGGTGTTCTGCGCCTTCAAGGAAGTTGAAATCGCGGTGCGGGATGCTGGCAAATTCCAGTCAACAGATTTTGGCGTAGAGCTGATGCGCAAGGCGTTCGCTACTGGCGCGGGCCCACTGACGGATGCCACGCTTCCCAAGGGTGAACAGGAAGCTTTGTCCCATCTCTTCGCTGGAAGTTACGGCTGCTACCGAAATTCGACTGGGCATCGTCGAATGCCAATCAGCGACCCAGGCGAGGCTGTCGAATTGATCGTGTTGGCGAGTCATCTGATGCGCATTGTTGATTCCCGAACTGGTCTTGGTCCATAGCAGATTCGACATGTGTGGGGCACGAACGCTTGGCCCGGCAGCTAGCTTGATGATCGCGCCAGCTGCCCATCGGCCGCGGGCTTGTGCCCTACAGCGCTCGTTAGCCACCGCAGGCATGGTGCACAGATCGACCAGAACCGGGACAGAGGGCCTAAGCAATGATCGACCACTGGAAGCACCTGGTCCGCAAGGCCGTTCGCTCGGTGTGCGAGCATCACCAGGGAGAGGCGGAAAGATCATCAACGCGTGCCCGATCCCGATGGCTCACATTATACGGTGGAATTCCCCGACCGAAAGTGCATGTTCATGCGTGAGGAGTGGCTCGAGCCGGCGGAACAGCCACCAGAGGAGGCGGTGCATGCCTGACCCCATCATTGGCGAGCGCGATTTTACCGACGGGGTTCGCCGGCCAGTCTACCGCGATGACCAGGGCCAATAGGTCTTGGGCGACGATGGTGAATAACTCCGCGGCTGGTGGTTGAAGCCGACGGAAGGAGAGTGGGAAGAGATTCTCACTGCACCGTACCGCGACCCAGGTTGAGCCTGTTCACCGACCCGGGATTTTTGGTTAGCAGATTCTTGTTGCGTCACAGCAACTCGAATGGCACAATCTTGAACCAAGGTCGGGCCCAGGCCGTTATGACATATGCGCCTTCGTCCCTCCCTCATAACCTACAAGGGGAGATAAAAATGCCCAATGGTCCGGGATCGCCGAGCCAGGTTCGTTATCCGACACGGCGGAGATTCTTGAAATCTGTGGCCCTTGCCGGCCTAGGGGCTGGTTTAGCCGGAGAGGGAGCTAGCTGCGGTGTTTCACGCTCGTCCGACTCTGGGGCGCCTCTGGTCGGAATCGCTCGTGGGAAGATCCTGGTCAGAAAGGACATCGAAAAGGCGACACCGAATGAAATTGCTGTCTTGAAGCATGCTATCGAGGTGATGAAAAAGGAATCAAAGAACCCTCGTGCGGGATGGCGAGGACAGGCAAATATTCATCAGGTATCATGCCCCCACGGCAACTGGTTTTTCCTGCCTTGGCACAGGGCGTACCTTTACTACTTTGAAAAAATCTGCCGAAAGGCGTCTGGGGACGATGCGTTCACTCTCCCCTACTGGAATTGGACTAAGAGCCCGACGATTCCGCAGGCATTCTGGGACGAACCTTTTTCTGACGGAACGCGGAAAGCCGCAAAGCAGGACAAGGCCAAAGACGAGTTCGTGGGGAAGGAGATCGTAGACCGCATATTAGCGATCAACGATTTCGAGACATTCGCGGGTGGCGCAACTAAGGAGTTGCAGCCCGAAAAGCAACCTGGTCAGGGTAGATTAGAGTCCTCACCTCACAATCACATTCACAATTTTGTTGGGGGCAACATGCGTACTTTCATGTCGCCTCTGGATCCCCTCTTTTGGCTGCATCATGCGAATGTTGATCGACTATGGACGACGTGGGTGACAGCACATCCGAAGAGCATGCCCGCGGCGAAGACATGGCTTGAGCTGCCACTGGATTTTTTCGACTTTGAAGGAAACCCCACAAGCATGAAAGTGCAAGAGACTCTTAACACCCATGATCTGGGATACAGGTACGATACGCAGGCGGAGACGACCGCGGGCGAGCAGCGTCCTTCAGGAGACGGTGTTGGACATGAGTCTGTGTCGGAAGAATTCCGTGCTTCCAGTAAAATCTCCGATGCTCTGAGAGTCGGTACTGCCGCCATCATCGATCTTTTTCCTTCGGGAAAGCTCCGAGAACACTTGGGATTTTTGGCTAACGCTCCACTCCAATCTTTGAAGGAGTCAGAGATCCGCGTGACGATTCGAGGAATTAGGCCGCCCGAAGGTTCGGATCTAGATGTGCGAGTCTTTGTCAATTGTCCCAGCGTCACCCGAGATACGCCCGTAAGCGATGCACACTTCATCGGTTCGTTTTCTTTCTTCCCAACCGGTTCCAGTGAGGAGCATGGCCATCGGGGGCGGTCGTTGACCTCCGTTTTTCTCGATGGACTTAAGACGTTCAGGGCGCTACGCGAAAGAAAGCTGTACGACCCTCAGGGTCCGCTACAGGTTCAGCTCATCGCCCTGAATTCAGATCGTGAATCAATTGGCACTGGGCAGCTGATTGCGGAGCAAGTCGAGCTGGATTATCTTAGTGGTAGAACCTGAATAATCCTCCCATGCCGCTTTTCTGGTCCGCGAACCTCGATTGAGCGAAACTGCCGGATATGGTATGGGCTTGTACGACGCCGGAGCTGGGAATAACCTAAACTTTGGTGAGATCGGTACCGAATTACCAAGGAGGCGCATATGACAGCTCTGCGAAGCCGCAGAATGAAGGTCGTTGCTGGTGCGGTCCTCCTTGTCGGAGGACTAGGGCAGGCCTCAAGACTAGATCAAGTTTGGGCTGGCTGCCAGGGCGACTTGAGCAAGCAGGCGAGTTCTGCCTCGGCGGAACATGATGACGATTTGGTAGCTGAGGGAAAACCCAAACAGCCAATGACTACGTCTGAGCCGTCGACTGCGACAATTCGACCTCGGCCTGCCCTGCAAAGTATGATCAAACAGGCGACTACGAATGACGGAGAGGCGCCAAGCTTGCGGCTCACGCTTGAGGAAATCTCATTTCCGGCAAACCCGGCATTGGGCGTTCGTGTATTTTTAAATCTGCCAAATGCTACGAGTGGCACCTCCATTAAAGATCCGCACTATGTGGGAAGCATTAGTCCGGGCGAACGGGGCGAAAACGAGAAGCCAATGACGGCCTTTCTGGATCTGAGCCCCACCCTTCGCAAGCTCGGGAAGGTGGACCCGAACGTTTTGAAATTCACGTTGGTCGCAGTTCCGTCAGATCCTGATGATGGAACGAAACAGGCATGCATACCAGTCCAAAAGGTAATCTTGTCCGGTCGCGGGAAATAGTTCACGCGTAGCAGATTGCGGCTGCCTTCTGCGATGATCCTGGAATCCTACGCCTACAGCCGCGTGTGAGTCCTGAGTGCTTGGCCTGTCGGCTCGCGGAACTTGATCGACTTACCTTCCCTCTATGCTTCACCCCTCTCCAATACCGCGTTAAAATAGGCGTCTCGGTCCCGCCGCTGACTCGGTCGGGGCAGGCCGCCCGCTCACTTAGCGGCTTCGCACACGGACTACAGGAGGACCCCATGCAATCGAGCGAGAACGCTGATGTAGTCCAAACGCATAGACGCATTGTAACTGACAGACTTTCCGTGCGTGGAGTAGCCGATACCAAGTCCACCTTTGGATTCCCCGAACCGTTCGGGGACGCCAGAGTCGAAGAACTCAAGCTCTTAACTTGGGCTGATCGGCACGGCGGAATGCCTTTCCTTTCTGTCCCCACCGGTGCTTGGCATGATCTACTTGTCGCCCTCGTTTCGAGCGACCTTCTCTCGGCGTTTTCATACGAGTCAGCCAAAGAGATCTCTCAGCGGCAAGGCACTGCCGACATGGCTACTCGATTTGGCGCACCGGGCGACACGCCTCTCGTCCGCGAGACTGCCCATGCCAAGGTAAGAGCGCTGTGCAGTCTATATGAAAGTCGCCCCCCCGATGGACTTCGCTTGACGCATTGGGGAAGAGTGCGTCTATCCGAACTGAAACAAGCTCTTCGGTCCGGACGAGAGCGTGAGCCTTTCGGGATTCTCTGGGATGTGCGGCATTGGGAGCAGGATCTTCAGGTTGCCATTGTGGATGCTCAGGAAGAATACCCGCTTGCTGTCGCGTATCTAGACATGAACGGCCTCAAAGAAGTCAACAACACGCGTAGTCACGACGACGGCGATCTGGCGCTAAAGGCATATTTCAACTCCGTCGCATCCGCAATTGGGGGACGGGGTGAAGCTTACCGGCTCGGCGGTGGAGCTGACGAAGTGTTGGCCGTATTGCCAGGGCATGATATGCGGACCGCCGTGTCCTTCATTCGACTTGCTTGTACGAAGTTGATGGCCGAAGTTCTTTGGCCGCAAGATCCACATCCTCGACTGTCTGTCGCCGCCGGGATTGTCGTGTGCACTGAGGAGACGGCATTGCCCGCGAGGCTTCGATCAGCCGCCGAACAAGCGCAGAAGAGGGCCAAGGAGAAAAGTCGGCAAGGTGCGCCTCGCCCGAGCGTAATCTCAATCCAGGGTCAGGAGTCACTTATAATTATCGAGCATGAAAACTGAAGCTGGGAAAGGGTTTTCCTTTCTGCGACAATCGGGCACGCTTTGGCCACGCTGGCGGTTTTGACGTGGGGACCGAACCGGAAATGGCGAATGGAGTTGCGGCGTCGCTTTTTTCGGCCCCTCAATGAAAGAGTACAGAACAAAGCGGCATTTCCCGATGGTGACCCACATGTACCGCGTCCTAGTGCTGCTATCGGGGGAAAGCCCTTCTGGCCGGCGAATACCGATTCCGCACCGTGTCCAAGTTGTGCCTCAGCTTGGCCGACTTTTTGGAGTTGAATTCGCGCTCGCTCGACCTCTCCGTCGAGTCGGCCTTGAGGTTAATCAACCTGTAAACGTGCGTGTGCGGGGCTAGAGACTGGAGCGCCACGTCTCCTGTCTTCGTGGTGAATAAGGGAATGTCGTACTTGTCGAGCAGATCGCGGATCTTCTCGCGGGGATGGTCGTATCGGTTGTCGTAGTCGGAGGAGCATATCGCTAGCGTCGGCCGCACTGCCCTCATGAACCTGTTGGTGGTGAAGCCGTTGTCGGCGCCGTGGTGGGCGAGGATCATCGCGTCTACCTCGCTGGTGAATACCGAGCAATTACTGAGCCGCGCGCTGACCATGTTGTCTTCAACGTCCCCTAGGCTGGCGACGTTGAAGCTGCCGGAGCGGAAGAGCTTGACCGTCGAATTGTCGTTGGATTTCTTGGACAAATATTTCGGGTGGTAAATGATATTCCGATAAGCCAGGGTCTCGGCGGGGTGCAACGAGTTGACGTACCCGGGGTCGATGAGCTGAACTGACGTCGCCACTCCGGCAGCCGCCATGCGAGCTTTGTAGCCGCGGATCAGTAAGAAGCACTCCTCGGCCGTTTCCGTCTCGGGCGGGTACCCGGGGCACTCGATCTTGTGTGGAAAGTACCGCTCCAGGATGTCCTCCAGGTCGCTTACTGCGCAGTGATCAGTGTCCCAACTTGTTATGTGCAGGCAGTCGACACGAGAAGCACCGCAGATCTCTAGCTCTTTGTCGATCCGCGGGCGGCTCAAATCGGTCAGACGAGCCTCCAAAAGCGTAAATCTCGTTCCATCGAAATAGGAGAACGAGGAACCCGGGTTGCCAAGCTGGTAGGCTCGAAACCGTGTCAACTTTTCCAAGAGATTTCTTTTCATGGCAAGTTCCTGCGCACGTGGCGAGTTTTTACAAATGTTGTTACCCGATCCGATCCCTGGACTCAGCTGCCCAGCGGTAGCTCAACACCGGCAGGCTGATGTGGGGCCTGCTGGCCAGCCGCAGCAGGCCTCGCATCGATCACCCGCTCAGCGGTGAGGAGAACTTCGCGGACATAGTAAAATGACCTCTGTTTTGTCCTGTACCAGAACAGCAACAGCAGGACGACCGTGATAACGAGTAGGACCCAGCTTACCGCCCGCGACCAAGGCACCGTGATCCACCCACACATCCCCACGACCACTACCACCACGCCCGCGAAGGTCGCGATCAAGAGCGCCCGGTGGTAGGCAACCAGGCCGTTGAACGTGCTAACTCGCTGGCTACTGGCGCCTTCGGCTTGCTGCATGGCATAGAGGAACAGCGAGCGGTTGCCCGTACCTTCCTTGACGGTGGCAGTCAGCTTTTCGCGTATCCGATCCGCGGCTTCCTTGGGGAGGTAACGATCGCCGAGTCCGTTTTCCAGCGCTAGCTCCGAGGGGAACCTTCGCCAAGTGCCGATCCAGGTCCAGTTCAGGAGCGGGTCGATTAGGCTCCCGACGGCCTGAATTACGTTTCCCGCGAAGATCGCCACGGCGGTCAGGACGACTCCCGCGAAGACGTCCGGCAACGAGAGGCTCTTGAAGTGAGCGGCGAGGCAGGGCATCGCAATGGCGAGCAGGCCAACAACTAGGGTGCCGGGCACGAGCGTTGCAAGTAGATCGTAAATGCTAAGCTTATCACCCATTGGTATTCCTCTATGAGCGCCGGGCCCCCCGGGGCAACCATCTCCTCCGCCGTGCAAATCCCGCGAGTTCACCCGTTTCCATTATAAGCCGGCGGGCTGCACCCATTTGCGCCATGTCCTCGTGTCCGGCGCGAAGATTTGGTGATGGTACAGGGGAGGCGGTTGGCAAAAGCTCACTGCTTCCGCACGGTTGGCTCCTATTGTTACTTATGCACTCCTCTGTGATGCCTTTACACAGCCATTACACAATACCGGGGTCCAGGCACACCCGCAAGGACCCGTTCTCCTCTGGCTTTTCCCAGGGAAATTGTAGTCCTTGCGGGTGCGTGGGAGTCTCTTTGGAAGACTTTGAATCCGTAGGTCCCGGGTTGGAGTTCCGTCGTCTTCAGTATCTTTGACCCTTCAGCAACGGGAAAACGCACTGGAAAAGAAAATCCAAGAGCCCGACTGATCCAATTGATCTCAGTCGCCGCGAATCCGCCGCATCAGGGACCTAATTCCTCCAGCAGTTTGCCCGCTTCACTGGCGGCCTTGGTGCCGGGGAAGTCCTTTTGAATCTGCTGCAGCCTGAATTTGGCGGCGTCATCTTTGCCATCTTTGATCAAAACCTTGGCTAGATCGAGTTTCTTCCTGGCGGCTTCTTCCGGCGAGTTTGCTGTTTTGTTGTTCTCGGCTGCCTTTAGCTCGTAAGGCTTTCGCGCGGCATCCCAGTCGGCGTGCCTTTCAACTTTGACTCTCCAGCCGTTGGTCCTAGTGGCTGCGCCCTGCAGAGCAATCCACAGGTCGACGACTCTTTCTGCGCGCCTCTGTTCTTCCACCGACATGGTCTTTCGTAATTCGGTCTCCTTGGTGGTCTGCTTCTTTATTTGGTTGCGGCTGGCACTGATTGCGAAGGGGTCTCCGCCCATCGCCGGAGAAATGGGAAGGGCCCCCCGGAAGGTGTTGATGCGTTTCCAGTTCTCCTCCTTGTCGAAAAGTAATCTTATGAGATCCCTCTCAGAGGCGCTGAGCCTATTCATGATCTCTGATCTCTCGATCGCAATTAGATTCCTCTTTGCCAATGCAGGATTTGTGCTCCTCTTCTCCTCAGCCTCCTGACGAAGCCGATCAATAATTCTCTGAGGCGTGTACATGATGATGGTCTGCGCTGTGGGCGAGACAACTTGTTGCTGAATCACGGCTAGTTGCTCTGGCGGGATCGCGCTGATGCCGCGTGCTTGATTGAATGTCTTCCACTGTCCATCCCCCTTCGTCGCGACAACTTGACCGCCTTCGTTTTTGAGGACCGTTCGAATTTCGTACCAATTGTTTTCGTGGTACTGAAGACTGACGGTGTACTTCATGTTTTCCGTCACGCCGAAACTGTTGGTGGTCTTGACGCTTCCCATGCAGATCCAATGATCTTTGTCATGCTCGCAGTCCCTATCCATCCCCAGCCAGGAGAATTCGGCCTTGTCAGGGTAGCGCAATAGTCGCTTGACGAATTGTTGGGCAAAATCGTCCGCGTCGGAACGGGAGCCGTATTTCCTGGCTTCCTCCCGCTCTTTCTCCTCGAGTTGTTTGGCAGCGAGCCTCTCGGCTTCTTGTTTTGCTGCTTTGGCTGCGGCTTCTTGCTTGAGTTTTTCAGATTCCTCGGCAGCGGCTTTTTCTCTTTGGCGATTCGCTATCGCCGCTTCTTCCTGCCGGCGTTGTTCTTCCTTCGCCTGCGATTCGGCTGCTTGGTTGGCTTTCTCGGCATCAAGCCTTGCTCGTTCCTCGGCCTGGGCCCTGGCAGATTCATTGCGTGTGTGAAGACCCAGCGAGAAGATAATCATCCCACCGATCAGAACCGCCAACCCAATGAAAATCCCGGCAATCCCAATGCTGGTCCGATACCAAGAAACCGGATTCACGGTCGGATTGGTAGTCGCTGCAACAGCGAACGACTCGCCGCACTTCGGGCACTTGACGCGCTGCCCGGTTGTGTTATCGAGAGCGCGCAACCTTGTTTTGCACCTAGGGCAGGTGACAACGATGGGCATAGGAGACCTCCGTTAGTTGTCGATTTCTTCCAAAAGCTTCTTGGCCTCTTCTGCCGTCCGTGTGCTGGGATATTCCTGGATAATGTCGCGAAGTCTCTGCTTGACCTTGCCCAAAAGGCGAGCGGAGTTTGCTTTCTTGCTGTCCTCGTAAAGGGCTTTTGCCAATTCCAGTTTGATACTGGCCGCTTGTTCGCGACGGTCTTGTTCACGACGCTCGGCCTGTTCGTGTTTCTCTTGTTCCGCCTTTCTCTTCACTTCGCCTTCGCGAGCCGTGCGCTCTCTCTCCGTATTGGCCTTTGCTTCAGCCCCCGCTCGCTCTTTCATTTCCAGACCTTCAAGGGAGGGCCCTGCAGGCATCTGTAGAACTGACGGAGCTGCTGGCGAATTTGACGGAGGATGCTGGTCTCCGTTCAGAGGGGCCTGATTCGTCGGCGGCGCTGATCGGGGGTTACGTTGGAACAGAGATAGGCAAGTAGTCCCGCTGCATGTGAGGACTGCCAGCGTGAAAAGAACGGCCCCGAGGCCGGCGATGCTTGTGACACAGCCGCAAGGCGGTCCTACTTTGGACTTCCGACCGCAGTTCTGGCAACGCTTCATCGTGCCGAAGGACATGGGGCGGATAAGGTGCTTCTGGAAGCAGTGAGGACAGTGCCACACTTTCGTCTGGGCGCGCATTGCAACAACTCCTAGCGGTGATACAAAGGTCTCAAAGCCTCGCAACGAAATCCTTGCTCGTTCCAGTGAGTCTCCGTTGGATAGGCGCAAAAAAAGAGGAGCGCCAAACCAAGGCTGCTCCTCAAGCCCCGACCAAGGGGCGCTACAGAACAGCACCTGGCCGACGCTCCCTTTCGGGAGCGCGATCCAAGCGCTGCTTCTGTAGCTCAAGGGCCTTTCGGCCCAGGTTGGTCGTTTTTGAGGAAGCAGTTCTTGACGCTCGCGCGTCTATCGGATTGTCGTCGTGGCCCTCTCTCGGCCACAATAATGCCGTGTCCTTGTCTCCTTTTCCGACGCGACTTCACTACGGTTGCCGTCACCCCACTGGGCGTGTTTTGAGTCTACATCCCGCTATCCGAGATTGCCAGCGTTTAGCAAAGGCTCTTTGCACTCGGAAGGGCAAAAAGGCATTCCGGTTATGAGAATGCAGACGCCAAATCATCCACCCACAGAGGAACCATGGTAAGACAGCCGCGTTGCTTGAACTATGCATCGCCACGAACTGGGCGCCGCCAGCTTAGCGCCGCCAGGGAGGAGCCGCGCTTACTTGGACTCAGTTGGAAGTCAAACGCTCAAACGTTGGGCGTTGTTACTTGCTTTCCTTCAAGCAGATTATTTATAATCACTTTCAAGTCTTGGGCGACATCAGCGGCTGATCGGCCGATCGCTGCCGGTGACACCAGCCAATATGGAGGCCGTATGGGGCCATACTACCCGTACGGCCTTTTTTGTTTGGCTCGCCAAGGATGTCGTCACGCGGGGGCTTTTCGGAGCCCCCCATGACGTTTGCCGGAACGGACAGGGAAGCAACCTCGGAACGAAGAGGGCCCAGACATGGACGTCGAAATGCGTCCGATCAATTCCATCCGCACTTACGAAAACAACCCCAGGCTTAACGACGAAGCCGTGGATGCCGTTGCCGCCTCGATCCGCGAATTTGGTTTTCGCCAGCCGATCGTAGTGGGCGAAGACGGCGTCATCATCGTCGGACATACCAGGTACAAGGCCGCCCTCAAGGTCGGGCTCGAGACAGTCCCTGTGCATGTCAACGAGGCACCCTCATCATGAAGGCGGGACGCAAACCCAAGCTGACCAAGGAGCTGCAAGATAGGCTCTGCGAGTTGATACGAGCTGGAAACTACTACAGCGTGGTTTGCCGGCAATGCGGCATCTCTGTATCGACCTTCAACGAGTGGCTCCGACGCGGTCTCAACAAGGAAACGGCCGGCCGAAAGACCCAGCCGATATATGCAGCATTTGCGACCGCAGTTCAGAAGGCGAAAGCAGAGGGCGAAATGCTCTCACTGGCCCGCATCCGCCAAGCTGCCCGGGGTGGCGACGTGATTGCTCGGGAAACCATCACGAGGAGTGACGGCACGCAGGTTCATCGAGAAAAGTACTCTCGCCCGGATTGGCAAGCGGATGCCTGGTTCCTGGAACGTCGGCACTCGATCCATTGGCGTCGGCGCGACGAACGCCAGATCACGGGCAAGGATGGGGAGCGCGTCCTGCCACCAGCCATAGACATTGCCTCCATGAGCGATGAGGAGTTGCGAAATGCCATCGCTGATCGAGAGCGAGCCATCGCCAGTCGATCCTGATCTGGACGCCATGTACCTGGAGATGCTTCGCCGCGAAGAAGCGGTCCGGAGTGCGCGATCCTCCTTCCGCAAATTCATTTCCTACGTTCGTCCCTGGTTCTTGTTCGCGTGGTTTCATGAAGAGATTGCGTCGGTGCTTGAACGCTGGGTGAACGGGGACCTGACCCGGGTGATGATCTTCCTGCCGGTGCAGCACGGCAAATCGGAAACGGCCTCGAGGCTCCTGCCGGCGTACATCCTGGGGAAACATCCGGACGCCGCCCTAGTTGCGTGCTCATACGGTGCAAGCCTCGCCGAGGACATGAACCGCGACGTGCAACTGGTGATGGACTCTGACGAATACCGGCGCGTGTTCCCCGGGTCGCCACTCCTGGGGAAGGGCGTCGCCAAGAAACACCGTGGTTCCTGGAAGCGCTCCAGCAAGGAGTTCAATGTCGTCGGCAAACGTGGCGTGTACCGATGCGCCGGCGTGGACGGGCCGATCACCGGTAAATCGATGGACTTCGGCATTATCGATGATGTGTTCAAGAACAGGCAGGAGGCAGACAGCCCGGTTCATCGCAAGCACGTATGGGATTGGTACACGAACGTTTTCAAGAGGCGCATGCGTTCGGATCTGGGACGGATCCTTATCGTTATGACGCGCTGGCACGAGGACGACTTGGCCGGCCGGCTATTGCGCATGGCCAAGGAAAACCCGAACGCCGAACAATGGCACGTCGTCATGTATCAGGGCTTGTGCGACAGAGAGGAAGCTAGCGAGCACGACCCCAGGCAAGAAGGCGAAGCCCTCTGGCCCGAGCGGTTCAGCCGGGAATACCTCGAAAAGGAGCGTGCGACCTCGGCGTATATGTTCAGCGCGATCTATCAACAAAAGCCCAGTCCCCCGGAGGGAGCCATTTTCAAGCGGGCATGCTTTCATTACTTCTATACAGACGAACGCCTGCAAGAGCACGACGGCCAGCGATTTCTCATGCGTGAATTCGTTTTGCCCATGGGAGAAACCGGCGAAACGCGGCGATTCCGTTTCGAGGAATGCCGTTGGTTCCAGGTCATCGACACCGCTCTGAAGGCTACGGACACCGCAGCTTTTACTGCCGTGGTCACCGTCGCCGTCACTCCGAAGAATGACGTCTTGGTCTACCACGTCTGGCGGCAGCGCTTGGAGGTTCCCGAACAGTTCGGCGCTTTGATGGAGATGCGCGTCGGGGAGGCCGTGTTCGATCCGCAATCCCGTGCGTTCTTGCATCGCGGGTCCATGAAGCCGTGGCCCTGTCCGCTGCTGTACCAAGCAGTCGAAGAAGCGGCCAGCGGCATCGGACTGTTGCAAACAGGGGCGGCCGCGGGGCACCCGTTTCGGTCACTCAAGGCAACCGGCAGTAAAGAGCAACGTGCTGTCGCCATCGCCACCATGTACGAAAACGGCAAGGTATGGCACCGAAACGGGGCCAGTTGGGTAGCCGCGTTCGAAGATGAGTTGCTGATGTTTCCGAACGGTACGTTCCTCGACCAAGCCGACTGCATGGGGCACGTGGGCATGTTGGTTCAGGAAACCTCAGTTGCCGCCAGGCCGATCGAGGGAGAGTTGCTATGCAGCCCGAATCCCTACCTCGACACCGGGGCCGGCGAAACTTACAACATCGACGGCGTCGAGGTTTACTTCCCGCCGGATTGAGCGCTCCGCCCGGACGATCGGTGCGCGAAGCTACGTTGTGATCGAGTGGAGTTCGACGATACCTTACTTGGCGATCCTTCGCCTTCCGGAGCAGAGACCATGAAAATTCGTGACCGCATCATAAGGTTTGACCGGGTGCCGGCGTCCGAGCTGTTGCCCCATCCCAAAAACTGGCGGACGCATCCGCAAGCCCAGAGGGACGCCCTCAAGGGCGTGCTGGCCGAAATCGGCTATGCGGGCGCCTGTCTGGTCCGCGAAACCGAACACGGCCTGATGCTGATTGACGGCCACTTGCGGGCAGAGACGACGCCGGATGCGATGGTCCCGGTGCTTGTGCTGAACGTGAACGAGCAGGAAGCAGAGAAACTGCTTCTGACCTACGACCCGCTCTCAGCAATGGCCCAGGCGGACAAGGAAGCGCTCGCCAAGCTGATGCGCGAGGTCGATGTCGAAAACTTGGCCGTGAAGGAGATGCTCGACAACCTCGCTGTGGAGCATCATCTCCTTGGCCCCGAGAGTACCGGCCTGGTTGATCCCGACGACATCCCGAGCGCTCCAGACGCAGCCGCCACGCTGCCAGGCGACCTCTACATCCTGGGCAATCATCGGTTGCTTTGTGCGGACAGCCGCAAACCCGAAAATGTCGATCGGCTGCTGGACGGGGCGGAAATCCACCTGGTCAACACAGACCCGCCTTACAACGTCCGCGTCGAGCCCCGGAGTAATAACGCCATTGCCGCCGGGCTAAGCTCGTTTCCCTCGGCGAGGGAGATGGAAAACCGGCATCACCAGGGATTCGATCTGGCCAGGCATCCGGAGAAATCCAAACCGACGCAGAAGAAGTTGCGGGCCAAGGATCGCCCGCTCGAGAACGACTTCGTTACCGACGAGGCTTTTGATGAGATGTTGCATGCATGGTTCGGCAACATGGCCCGCGTGCTGGTGCCGGGCGGGTCATTCTACATCTGGGGCGGGTACGCCAACCTCGGTAATTACCCACCTGTGCTCAAGAAGTGCGGGCTGTACTTTTCGCAGGGGATCATCTGGAACAAAATGCATCCCGTGCTAACCAGGAAGGACTTCATGGGATGTTTTGAGATTGCGTATTACGGTTGGAAGGAAGGCGCCGGCCACAAGTTCTACGGGCCCCCAAACGCTTACGACCTCTGGGACATCAAGAAGGTGAACCCGCAGAATATGATCCACTTGACCGAGAAACCCGTCGAGCTGGCCTCGCGGGCCATGCAGTACTCGTCCCGGCCCGGGCAAAACGTCCTGGATTTGTTTGGAGGAAGTGGTTCCACACTTGTCGCTGCGGAGCAAACGGGGCGACGGGCCTTCTTAATGGAACTCGACACGTTGTACGCCGACATCATCGTCGAGCGCTATGTGCGGTTTGTTGGCCTCCCCGGCAAGGTGCGTGTCTTGCGTGATGGCAAAGAATACACCCTTCAGGAGGTGAAGGACATCGCCGCCAAGGCCGCGCAAGCTGCTGGCGAGGCACGGCCTGTGGAAAAGGACGCCGAGGCCTCCGAAACGTAGCCCTCTGTTCGCCACGTTTGCGCACGTCGCGTTGCCGGCAGCCAGGTCGAACAACGGTGGCCAGTCCGTCACTTCCACGATGCGCAGGCCATTCTGGCGTAGGTGCACCTAACCAGCGGGGCCGCACGGCAGCAGTCATTGAGCGTAGCTGAGGATGGCGCGACAAGGTAAGGGACAAGAGGCAATTCATACCTAAATCATGGGTGTTAGAAATCCTTGACGCGGGTCGGCGGACGGTGTCCAATCGGCAAAGGCCTTTCTGCACCAACACCATGGAGAACCCGCGATGACACGCTTGCCCTGTTGGATTCGGCTGACGGCGGGCATCGCAATGCCGTGCGCGCTAATGGTTGGCCTGTCACCCGGTGCTACGGCCGCTGCCGACAACGATTCCAGGCCGATTCGCGCTCTTCTGGTTGTCGGCGGCTGCTGCCACGATTATGCAAAGCAGAAGGACATTCTTACCAAGGGCATCTCTGCACGCGCCAACGTTCAATGGACGATCGCCTACGATCCCGACACGACCACCTCGCACGTGAACCCTGTTTACGAAAAAGCGGACTGGGCCGAGGGGTTCGACGTCGTTGTTCACGATGAATGCTCGGCCGACGTCACGGACCTAACGGTCATCAACCGCATTCTCGATTCACATCGCAAAGGGCTGCCGGGAGTTGTATTGCACTGCGGCATGCACTGCTACCGTAGCGAAGGCTTTCCCAAGGCGGTGACGCCGTGGTTCGAGTTTACGGGATTGCAATCGACTGGTCACGGGTCGCAGCGGCCGATTGCCGTCAGCTTTGTGGATAAGGAAAGTCCGGTTACCAAAGGTTTGGAGAATTGGACCACCGCCAACGAAGAACTTTACAACAACAGCGCTGGCAAGCTCCTGAACACGGCTCACGCCCTAGCGCGTGGCAAGCAGGGATCGCGGGATAGCGTCGTCGTCTGGACCAATCTCTACAACAAGAAGACGCGCGTCTTTGCAACGACGCTGGGGCATAACAATGACACCGTGGCGGACGCCCATTATCTCGACCTCGTAACGCGCGGTCTCCTTTGGTCCATCGATAAACTTGATGAAGCGCATCTGAAACCGGCCAAGAAAGTGCTGCTGGAGGAGGCGAGCGGGCCCGGGAAGTAAGGCACAGGGAATTCGTCGCGAAGAGTGCTCCGGACATCGATTTGCTCCTTCAGGTCATCGACCAGGCTTACGACCGCAAGTCTTGGCATGGGGCGAACCTGCGCGGCTCGATTCGCGGCGTGGAGGCAGCGACGGCGGTGTGGCGGCCAGGCGAAGGCCGTCACAACATTTGGGAACGGAATGATATACTTAACAGACCCACTGTGAGCCAGGAAAGCCCGGACATGCTACCTGTGCTCTTCTCTTAGTAATTTCACGGCTTCGTTCATGGCCTTGTCGTACAGTTTTCGTTCATTTTTCAAAATCACATCAGGAACATGGGCTCCCGATTCCTCCCAGAGCCTTAGCCGGGCGGCATGTAAACCGAGCAGGAAGCACTTGAATTCTGCGGCTGAACAATACTCGGCCAATTCCTTCAATCTCGCGCCTCCGAGATTGATGCGTTTGGCAAACTCTTCCCCAAAATACGGCTCCATGTTAATCCTCTCTCGCCGTCGATGATGGCTCCAAACCGCACTAAATGGCTCCCTTCTCAACGCCGGCGTAGAATCGAGATCAAGAGGCATAGGCCGAGGAGTCGTCGACTCGTGCAGGCTTGCGCCCGCAAACACTTCGGTGTTTCGGACCGATGCGCGCAGTGGACATCGACTTGCCTGCGCTTGTCGATGTGACCGCCGTAGATTGGCGGAATTGCGGTATGCGCGGAGTGTGGCGGACCTCCGCGCGCAAGCGTCGTTGCCGATCCAGGTCGATGCCTGGTGACGGTCGAGTCGCGGCTCTTTCGCGACAGGTTCTCGGGAAATAGCACAATTGCTTTGAACTTTTCGCTTTCAGCGCGCACCTATCTTGTGTAGTCGGCTACTTTTGATGTTCGGAAGGCCGCGAATGGCCCAGACCGCTGACCGGATTTACAGAAGTGTCTTGGTGATCCGCTTTCAGAGCGGAGACCGAGCCGCCTTTGAAGAGCTGATTGAGCTGTTTCAGCCAGGGCTAAGATACTTTTTGAAGAAAATGCTTCGTGACGGCCACCAAGGCGATGACTTGTCTCAGGAAGTGTGGCTGGACGTCTTTCGAGGCATCGGGAAACTGGCTGACCCAGGCGCGTTCGCCGGTTGGCTCTACCAGATTGCCCGGCGTCGCGCATACCGTCATCTGCGCCAAGAGCGGCATCTACCCGGAAGCATCGAGGGCATCGACGTTGCCGACAAGGAGGATGAAGATTTTTCCGCCGAGGACGCCGAGAAGGTCCACGCGGCATTGGACCATCTGCCGCCCGAACAGTGCGAAGTGTTGCTGCTCCGGTTCATCGAAGAAATGAGCTACGAGGAGATTGCCCGTGTCACGGCCAGCCAGCTCGGCACGGTGCGCTCGCGGATTCATTACGCCAAAATCGCTTTGCGAAAAGCGATGGAAAGGAGAGCAGAGACATGAGCGAACGGGAGCTGATAAAGGCCCTGCAGGAGCTGATCGCCAAACATGCGCCGCCAACTTCTCGGGCCGGACAAATGGCTCAAGAGATAAGCCGCCAGGAAGAAATTCGCGTACGGTTCTGGGCGGCGATCACTCTTCTTCTGTTCGCTGTCGGAGCACCCGGCCTTATTTTGTTTTTCATTGGGATGTACCAATTCACTTGGCACGTTCGTTTAGGAGGCAGCTTCGGCGACACCTGGCTGATCACGCACCTTATGTGGGTCTTTGGCGCGTCGGCTGTAGCGCTATTGGCAGCATGCGTCAGCACGGTTTTTCTGGTTTTTTCGTCCCGCCGCGCTACATTACGGCAAATCAACGTCAGTCTTGCGGAGATTTCCCATCAGCTCAAACAACTTCGACAAGCGGGGCAACCGGTGGAAAAAGAACAAAATGGGTCGGGTTAGCTTATTGCCCGCAGCCATTTCAGCCTGAACACGACGGTGCAAAGTTTTGGGGCCTTCCGTTGCGCGCAGCCGTCCCCTCGACCCAATTGCCAATCGTTCGATGTCCCCCGTGGCGCCCAATCCTCAGCGCCTCGGTGACCAGCCCGTGGGCCATCGATCGGCGGTCAGGAGGTTATGCGACTCAAGTCACTCGCTCTTCTTGCGCGCATACCCTTGCCACACCCATTCGATGGCGTGAGGTAGGAATTGCGCCTGGGCATTGCCAACGCTGTGGCCGGCGTTCAGGCAGAAAAGATAATGGTGATGATAGCCCTTGGCCTTCAGCACCTTGGCCATTCGGTTGTTGGCCTCGACCCAGTCGTGCATGTTGTCGCGCATGACATTGGGGTTCAATAAATCCCGGTCGCCCACGGAGATGAAAATCCGGATGGGCTTCTGCGGACTATTGGGAATGATCGTTTCATGAAAGTCCCAGGCGCCAGCGGGCGTCTCGGGGGTGAAGGGCCATTGCTGGTTCACGAAGGTGCCTGAGGTGGTCAGCACGCGATGGTAAAGATCCGTGCGATACCAGGCCATGATGAGTGCGGCCGATCCGCCAGAACTGTTGCCCATAGTTGCACGGCTGTCAGGGTCCTTGGTCAGCTTCACGTCACAGTTCTTCTCCACGCGCGGCAGGACCTCGGTTTCGATGTAATCCGCATACATCCCGGACATCGTGTCATATTCCTTGCCACGCTCATGCCCCTGCGCATCGCCGCCACCATTGGCGATCATGATGGTAATCATTGGCGGCACCCGCTTCTGTGCGATCAGGTTGTCAAGAATACGCGGTAGCTCCATGTTCGGTTTGCCCATGGGACCGTCGTGGCAGACCATAAACGGCGCATGGGTGCCCGCCACATACTGGGCAGGGATGTAAACGGTGATCTGGCGCTTGTAGTCGATGCTGTGGGTTTCGACGATAAGAGTCTTGGGGTTTTTCGGGTCCACCTTCCCGAAGACGTTTCGGGCAATCCCTGGATTGAAGAGTTTGGTCTCCTTCGAATCGATGGTGAACTGCTTCACCTTCCCCTGTGGAACGCCTTCGATCACCTTGCGTTCAGGGGCGGGTTTGTATTCGGGGCCGATCACAAAATTGCCGTCCACATCCAGTGGCGGATTCTCGCCGGTTTTCAGCACCTTAAAAGGCGGGGAACCGGGTTCATCAAACTTGCGAACCGGCGGTTGCGCAAAAGCTGTTTCTCTGAACAAGCACGTGAAGATTAGAAATGCCGCTAATGGCTTGGACATGAGGTATCCTCGCAAGTCTTGTGGACTCGGGATCGAGTCTCTGGAAGCCGATGCTCTGCCTTCTCCCTGCCAGGATAGCGCGCCGAAGCGACGAAGCCCATGTCGATTGCATGGACTGGGCCTACACGCCGAGTGCAGTTCTTTGACTCCGTGGCGTGCTGCGGTCCCATCGACCTAAGCGCGCAGGATGGGGTGGCCAGCGCGCTGAGGACCGACACACGAATGGCAGCTTTTGACCAAGGCAGAATTCGATGAAGAAATCGAATGGACCTGGTATCTCCTCCGGCACCACGAAGGCCGACGCGCCCGTCATAGGGCCTCGATGATGGCTCCTGATTACGCTCACTGGCACGGCATGTACGAGGTGGCAGATCGTTTTACATGCACTTCATTCCCCAGGCTCGCGAGATTGCCCACAAGGCCGACGCGGCTGGAAGGACCCGAAGCTCGGCCCCCTGCAGAACAACGGCGGTCCGGCACAGACTATGGCGCTGCTCGCGGGCAGCCCCGCCCTCGGCGCCGGCGATCCAGCCCTCCTGGGGACGACCGATTAGCGCGGCGTGACCGGCAAACGCGTAGTCGATGTGGGGGGCCTTCCAAGCGAGCTAACCATTCGCCGGATAGCCGCCTGGGACGACTCGTCGCGCTGGACAAGGCGGGAGAACATGCCTGTTTGCTCGGCTTGCCTGCGCAGGCACGGTCCAGAGAGGTGGCGCGTTTCGCTTTGGGTGTTCGGACGGCAAGGTAGACAAGGTCTCTTCGGTCACGGCTTGCGTCTCCGGCCCCATTTCTTCTGAACCGTCAACGCCAAAGGACTAATTTGCCTGATTTCGCCAAGTCACGAGACGCAACCAGCCAGAATGCCAGGCTACATTTTTTTTGCCCAGTAGCAAATCGTCTAAAGTTCAATGCATTTCGTGGTGTAGGCTTGAAGCACGAGTTGAGGCACTGTGCCGATCTCGAAGATGCGAAAGGGAGAATTATCATGACTCCTGACCTCGAAACACTGACCGTCGAACAAGCGCAGGCTGTGGTCGCCACG
>Ga0116223_10000749_pt1 | contig 37604 bp, 46 predicted proteins | sample Sb_taG_3_FD_90092 | JGI IMG/M metagenome (GOLD analysis project Ga0116223, IMG submission 90092) | Peat soil microbial communities from Weissenstadt, Germany - Sb_50d_a_PC metaG | ecosystem: Environmental > Terrestrial > Soil > Wetlands > Peat | place: Germany: Weissenstadt | collected 2010-09-21 | reverse complement strand
GCAAGACGACCTTGACGGCGGCCATCACGCAGACGCTGGCCAAGAACAACCCCAAGGTGAAGTTCCGGAGCTTCGATTCGATCGACAACGCGCCGGAAGAAAAGGCTCGTGGCATCACGATCGCGGTGGCGCACGTGGAGTACGAGACCAAGGCGCGGCACTACGCGCACGTGGATTGCCCGGGCCACGCCGATTACATCAAGAATATGATCACGGGCGCGGCGCAGATGGACGGGGCCATTCTGGTTGTCGCCGCGACCGACGGTCCGATGCCGCAGACGCGCGAACATATCTTGCTCGCGCGGCAGGTGGGCGTGCCCTACATCGTCGTGGCGCTGAACAAGGTCGACATGGTGGACGATCCGGAACTTCTGGAGCTGGTCGAGCTGGAAGTGCGGGAGCTGCTGACCAGCTACGGCTTCCCGGGCAACGACCTGCCGGTGATCCGGGTGAGTGCGCTGGGAGCGTTGAACAAGGAAGAAAAGTGGGAAAAGTCGGTCGAGGAACTGATGGATGCGGTGGACAAGTATGTCCCCATGCCGGTGCGCGTGGTGGACAAGCCGTTCCTGATGCCGATTGAAGACATTTTCTCGATTCAAGGCCGCGGCACGGTGGTGACGGGCAGGATTGAGCGCGGCATTTGCAAGGTCGGCGAGGAAATGGAGATCGTCGGCTTCCGGGACACGCGCAAGACCGTAGTGACGGGCGTGGAGATGTTCAAGAAGTTGCTGGATGAAGGCCGGGCCGGAGACAACGTGGGTTTGCTGCTGCGCGGGATTGAAAAGACGGACGTGGAGCGGGGACAGGTAATCGCCAAGCCGGGTTCGATTACTCCCCACACGACGTTCAAGGCTGAAGTGTACGTGTTGAGCAAGGACGAGGGCGGGCGGCACACACCGTTCTTTAAAGGTTACCGGCCGCAGTTTTACTTCCGGACCACGGACGTAACGGGAGTGGCGCAGTTGCCGGCGGGGATGGAGATGGTGATGCCGGGGGACAACGTGACACTCGAAGTAGAGCTGATCACGCCGGTCGCCATGGACAAAGGCTTGCGGTTCGCCATCCGCGAAGGTGGACGGACGGTGGGCGCCGGTACCGTGTCCGAGATTGTGAAGTAGGCTTCCATATGAGCAGCCTGAAAGAACGCATCCGTATCCGCCTGAAGGCGTACGATCACCGGATTCTGGACCAATCGACGACCGAGATTGTGGATACGGCCAAGCGGACCGGGGCCACGGTGGCGGGACCCATCCCGCTGCCGACGGTGAGAAACATGTACACGGTGCTGCGCTCGCCGCACGTGGATAAGAAGAGCCGGGAACAGTTCCAGATCCGGACGCACAAGCGCCTGCTGGACATTCTGGAGCCGACGCAGGACACGGTGGACGCGCTGATGAAGCTGGATCTGCCGGCCGGAGTGGATGTCGAGATCAAGGCGTTCGGACGGGGAAAGTAATAGCGGCCAGGCGTCAGGGGCCAGGGGCCAGTGGCGCGGGGTCAGTGGAGTGAAGCGATGAGCCCAGGAATCTTAGGTAAAAAAATCGGGATGACGCAAGTGTTCCGGCCCGACGGGCAAGTGGTGCCGGTGACGGTGGTCAAAGCGGGTCCGTGCGTGGTGACCCAGCGCAAGACGCCGACCACCGACGGCTATGACGCGGTGCAGTTGGGCTTTGTCGAATACATCAAGAAGACCAGCATCAACAAGCCGACCGCGGGGCACTTAAAAAAGTCCGGCGCCGACGGGGTGCGCTTCCAGCGCGAGTTTCGGCTGGACGAAGGAACCAATGGGCAAGGAGGCGGCGACCTGAAGCCCGGCGACCGCGTGCTGGCCGACGAGTTCAAGCCCAACGAAAAAGTGGACGTGATCGGCGTGAGCAAGGGCCGCGGCTACGCGGGCTTGGTCAAGCGCCATCATTTCCGCGGCGGCGACGCGACGCATGGGTCGATGTTTCACCGGGCGCCCGGGTCGATCGGCGCATCGAGTTTTCCGTCGCGCGTGTTTCCAGGGATGAAGATGAGCGGGCGCATGGGAACCGATCGCGTCACGGTGCGGAATCTGGAAATCGTGGAAGTGGACGCCGAGGAAAACGTGATCCTGGTGAAGGGAGCGGTTCCCGGGCCCAACGGCGGTTACGTGATGCTGCGGAGGTCGAAGAAGTAGCCATGCCGAGTGTAGACGTCATCGATTTGAACAATGCAGTCGTCGGCACGCTGGAGCTGTCCGACGAAGTGTTTGCCGCGCCGGTGAACGAAGACCTGCTGTACGAAGCCGTCCGCCATCATCTGGCTGGGACGCGCCGGGGCACGGCCAAAACCAAGACGCGGCATGAAGTGGCTGGGTCGGGCAAGAAGCTGTGGCGGCAGAAGGGCACGGGCCGCGCTCGAATGGGTTCGATTCGCAGCCCGCTGTGGCGGCATGGCGGCACGACGCATGGTCCGCAACCTCGCGATTACAGTTACCATCTGCCGCGCAAGATGCAGTTGGGGGCGCTGCGCAGCGCTCTCTCGGCGAAGCTGCGGGACGGCGAATTGCGCGTGGTGCGCGAATTTTCTGTCGGCGAGGCCAAGACCAAGCTGATGCGCAAAACCCTGAACGGGCTCGACGCCAAGCGCACCGTGTTGTTGGTGGACAACGCCGACAACCGCAACCTGACGCTGGCCAGCCGGAATCTCGAAGGCGTGAAGCTCGTCGCCAGCCGCGAGGTCAACGTGTACGATCTCCTGGGCCACAGTCAGGTGCTTTTGAGCGAAGCGGCGGCCAAGAAACTTTCGGAGGCGCTGGCGTAATGCCCGACATTTACCACATCATCAAAAAGCCGCTGGTGACCGAAAAGGGCGTCACGAAGAAGGACTCCGAGCGCACGCTGTGTTTTGAAGTCGCGGCGGACGCCAACAAGACTCAGATCCGCCAAGCGGTGCAGACGCTGTTCAAGGTGAAGGTCGCGGATGTCCGCACCTCGACCACGGCAGGCAAACTGCGGCGGCGGGGCCGCTTCGCCGGATATCGCGGCGATTGGAAGAAAGCTTACGTGAAGTTGAAGCCCGGCGAAAAAGTGCCGGAATACGCCGAGATTTAGGGGACATTTAATATGGCAGTCAAATCCTACCGGCCCACAACCTCCACCCGCCGTTTTCAAACGGTGGTGTCGCGCGAGGACATCACCAAGCAGACGCCGGAAAAAAGCTTGGCGACGGGCAAAAAACGTTCGGGCGGCCGTTCGAGCACGGGCCGGGTTTCTTCGCGCTTCCGCGGCGGCGGGCACAAGAAGACGTACCGCGAGATCGATTTCAAGCGCGACAAGCACGGCATTGTCGCTGTGGTGGCGGCGATCGAATACGACCCCAACCGCAGCGCACGCATCGCCCTGCTGCATTACGTGGACGGCGAGAAGCGCTACATACTGGCGCCGGTGGGCCTGGAAGTGGGCCGCAAGGTGACCTCGGGGCCGGAGGCCGATATTCTGGTCGGCAATTCGCTGCCGCTCAAAAACATTCCGGCCGGCACGGTGGTGCACAACATCGAGCTGCGTCCCGGCAAGGGCGGACAGATGGCGCGTTCCGCGGGTGCGCAGGCCCAGTTGGTATCGCGCGAAGGCGAATTCGCGCAGTTGAAGCTGCCGTCGGGCGAGATTCGCAAGGTGATGGTGGATTGCGCGGCGACCATCGGGCAGGTGGGCAACGTCGAGCACGAAAACGTGAGCCTGGGCAAGGCGGGGCGCAAGCGCTGGATGGGCAAGCGTCCGCACAACCGCGGCGTATCGATGAATCCGGTGGATCACCCGCACGGCGGCGGCGAGGGCAAAACCAGCGGCGGACGGCATCCGGTGACGCCCTGGGGCCAGCCCACGCGCGGGTTCAAAACCCGCAATAACAAGCGCACGAACAAGTGGATCGTGACCCGCAAGAGCAAGAAGCGCTAGGAGCTATCAGGAGCATGTCAGGAGCATAGATGGGACGTTCACTCAGTAAAGGGCCCTTCATCGACGACCACCTGCAGAAGAAGGTGGACGATATGAATCAGAAGAACGAGAAGAAGGTGGTGCGCACGTGGTCGCGCCGCTCGACCATCGTTCCCGAGTTTATCGGCCACACGCTGGCCGTGCATAACGGTAAGAAATTCATCCCGGTGTACATCACCGAGAACATGGTGGGGCACAAGCTGGGCGAGTTTTCGCCCACCCGGACCTTCAAGGGGCACGCCAACAAGGCCGCCGCGGAGAAGACGGCGAAGCCGGCTTAAGAACAGGGGCCAGGGGCCAGGGGCCCGGGGCCAGTGAGGCACTGAGACAAAGATGCAAAGCAAGGCAGAAGCTCGATACGTTCGAACATCGCCGCAGAAGGCGCGGCTGGTGATCGACTTGATCCGCGGCCAGAAGGCCGGCGAAGCGATCAATATTTTGCGCACCACCAACAAGCGCATTGCGCCTTCGATCGAGAAGGTCCTGCGCTCGGCCATCGCCAATGCCGAGAATCGCCACAACGACGTGGACGTGGACAAGCTATTCGTCACCGAAGCCTACGTGAACGAAGGCCCGCGCATGAAACGCGTGCGGCCCGCGCCGATGGGGCGTGCCTACCGGTATCAAAGGCGGATGGCGCACATCATCGTGAAGGTCGGCGACCGCGCTGCGGAAGGAGCCAAGTAACATGGGCCAGAAAGTTCATCCCTACGGATTCCGGCTGGGCGTCACCAAAACATGGCGCTCGCGCTGGTTCGCCAAGCAGGATTACGCCAAGCTCCTGCGCGAGGATCTGGAGCTCAAAGAATCTTTGCGCGAGCGCTTGAAGGCCGCCGGCGTCAGCTCGGTCGAAGTGGACCGGCCGGGCAATAAGCTGCGTATCACCATCCACACCTCGCGGCCTGGCATCATCATCGGACGCAAGGGCGCGGAGATCGAAAAGCTGAAGCAAGACTTGGCCAAGAAGACCAAGCGCGAAGTGTTCATCGATATACAGGAAGTGCACAAGCCGGAACTGGACGCGCAACTGGTGAGCGAATCGATCGCACTGCAGCTCGAAAAGCGCGTGGCGTTCCGGCGGGCGATGCGTAAGAGCGTGGATTCGGCGCTGCGTTTCGGCTGCAAAGGAATCAAGGTGCGTGTTTCGGGCCGGCTGAACGGCGCGGAAATCGCGCGCACGGAATGGTATCTCCAAGGGCAGCTTCCGCTGCACACCTTGCGCGCCGATATCGACTATGGATTCACCGAAGCCTTCACCACCTACGGCGTGATTGGAATCAAGTGCTGGGTGTACAAGGGCGAAATTCTCCCCGGCGGACAGCGTCGCGGGCTGCGGAACGAACCCGAGCCCCGGCGGACGCCGGCGCGCGAACGCCGCGAACGCAGCGATCGTGGTCCTGATCGAGGACCTGATCGTGGGCCCCGTCCGTCGGGCGGTGTCGTGCAGCAGGCTCCGGGCGAAATGCCTTCGCGGGCGGCGATGCTGCCTCCCATGGCCGCTCCGGTGCAGCCGGCCTGGAAGCCAGAAGCGAAGCCGGAACCCAAGCCCGAGACCGCGGAAGGCGCTGCGCCTTCCTCCACGACTGGCGCTCCGCCGCCGGCAACCCCCCCCGAAGGCGACAAGAGCGAATAGGAGCTGAGCCCATGTTGATGCCCAAAAAAGTCAAATACCGCAAGCAGCAGCGCGGACGCATGACCGGCAAGGCCTGGCGTGGGTCGACGCTGGCGTTCGGCGACTACGGATTGAAGGCTATGCAGTGCGGATGGATCACGGACCGGCAGATCGAAGCCGCCCGTGTGGCCATGACCCGCTCGATCAAGCGCGGCGGCAAAGTGTGGATTCGGTTGTTCCCGGACAAGCCCATCACCAAGAAGCCCGCTGAAACCCGTATGGGAAAGGGCAAGGGTGCGCCCGAGCAATGGGTGTGTGTCATCCGGCCGGGAAAGATTCTGTTTGAGATGGAAGGCGTGCCGCTGGAGGTGGCGAAGGTCGCGTTCGACCTGGCGGCGGCCAAGCTGCCGTTGCCGACGAAATTGGTGAAGCGCGAGCAGGCGGCGTAAGGGAAGTAGCGCACAGGCGTGAGTCCGTTGTGCGCGGCGAGGATTCGATCATGAAAGAGAATGCGGACAAGGCGCGGGCGCTGGACAAGGCCGAAATCAACAAGCAACTGCACGACGCCAAGGAACAGATGTTCCGGCTGCGCTTCCAGATGTCGATGGGCCAGATGGAAGGCGTAAAGAAAGTGCGCTCGCTGCGTAAAGAGCGGGCGCGGATGCTGACCGTGCTCCGGGAGCGCGAGTTGGCGCCGGCGAAGCCGGAGTCGGCAGTGGTCAAGCCGGAGTCGGCGGTGGTTAAGCCAAAGCCGGCAGCAGCGAGGAAGGGATAGCGGACATGGCGGAAACCGAAAGCAAGACCAGCAACAAGAACGAGAAGGTCGGATCCGTGGTGTCGTCCAAAATGGCTAAGACCATCGTGGTCGAAGTCACGCGCCGGGTGGCGCACCCGGTGTACAAGCGGATCGTAAGCAAGCGCCGGAAATTTTACGCGCACGACGAACAGGGCCTGGCCAAAGTGGGCGACGTGGTGCGCATCATCGAATGCCGCCCGCTGAGCAAGCTGAAACGGTGGCAATTGAAGGAGGTGGTGCGCCAGGCCGTCCAGGTGACCACCGATCTGAGCGCGCTGGGCATCGTCACGCCGGCGCGGCGCGTGGCCAGCAAGAAGAAGGGCCAGAAAGCCGGGAAGTAGTTTTTGTGGGGCAGGCTTTCAGCCTGCGGACACGCTTTTAAGCGGGTCCAAATTGGAGAGCCGGCAGAAGGCCGGCTGCGGGCAGAATTGCCCGCCCCACATTGAGCAGATGGGTTAAGGAGAGACTGCCATGATCGGAATGCGGACCATTCTCGAAGTCGCCGACAACAGCGGCGCGCGCAGGTTGTCCTGCATTTTGCCGCGCGGCGGCGACAAGGGATTGCGGGCCGGGCTGGGCGACGTGGTGACCGCCGCGGTGAAGGAAGCCGCGCCGGATTCGGCCATCAAGAAGGGCAAAGTGGTCCGATGCGTGATCGTGCGCATGCGTAAAGAGACGCGGCGTAAAGACGGGACCTATATCCGTTTCGATTCCAACGCGGCCGTGCTGGTCAACGAATTGAACGAGCCGGTGGGCACGCGCGTGTTCGGTCCGGTAGCGCGCGAGCTGCGCGACAAGCGCTTTATGAAAATTGTATCGTTGGCCCCGGAGGTGATCTAACCATGCCGAACCGAAGTAACGCAAAGAAAATCCCGAAGCGGCATCAAAACCTGCCGCGGGTCGTGATGAAGATCAAGATCAAGAAGGACGACACAGTCAAAGTGATCGCGGGCCGCGACAAGGGCAAAACCGGGCGGGTCCTGAATGTGGATCGCGAGCGCGGCCGGGTTCTGATCGAGGGCGTGGGCATGGTCAAACGCCACACGCGCCCCAATCCCGGCCGGCAGATCAAGGGCGGCATCGCGGAGCGCGAAAGCTCCATCGCCGTTTCGAACGTGATGATGGTCACCTCCGGCGGCGTCGCCACGCGCGTCGGCTTTCGCATGGAGAACACCGGCACGGTCACCCGGCGCGTGCGCATCGCCAAGAAGAACGGCGAGATTCTGGACAAGAAGGCTTAACGAGGCAAGAAGGCGTAAGTTATGGCACGGCTCAAAGAGACTTATCAAAAGAAAATCGTCCCGGCGCTGACCAAGGAGTTCGGCTATACCAACGTCATGGCGGTGCCGAAGCTCGAAAAGATTTCCCTAAACATCGGGCTGGGCGAAGCCACGCAGAATCCCAAGCTGATGGACGGCGCCGTGAATGAGATGACCCAGATCGCCGGGCAGAAGCCGGTGATCACCAAGGCCCGCAAGTCCATCGCCGCTTTCAAGCTGCGCGAGAACATGCCCATCGGCTGCACGGTAACGCTGCGGGGGGACCGCATGTACGAGTTTCTGGACCGCCTTGTGAACGTGTCCCTGCCGCGCGTCCGCGACTTCCGCGGGGTCTCGAGCAAGAGTTTCGATGGCCGCGGCAACTATACGCTGGGCATCAAGGACCAGTTGATTTTTCCCGAGATCGATTACAACAAGGTGGAAAAGATCAAGGGTATGAATATTTGCATCACCACCACCGCCAAGACCGACGCCGAGGGTCTGGCGCTGCTGAAACATCTCGGCATGCCGTTTGCCGGTCAGCCTAAACCGGTTTGAGGAAGTAGGAGAACACTATGGCCACTACCGCCAAGATCGCTCGCGACGAGAAACTCGCATTAGCGCAGGCCGCTAAGACACCGAAGCTAGCTTGCCGTCACCGCAACCGCTGCTTCCGCTGCGGCCGGCCGCGCGGGTACTTACGCAAATTCAAATTGTGCCGGATCTGTTTCCGGAAGCTGGCGCTGGCCGGGGAAGTCCCCGGGGTGACCAAGGCCAGTTGGTAAGCGCCAGTTGGTAAGCAAGGAGAGGCTAATACAGGAATGACGACTACCGATCCCATTGCCGACATGCTGACACGGGTCCGCAACGCGCTGGCTGCACGCCACCCCAAGGTGGACGTGCCGGCGTCGCGGCTGAAGACCGACATCGCCAAGATCCTCAAGGACGAGGGTTACATCGCCAACTACAAGCTCACTGAGGATGGGGCCAAGAAGTCGATCCGCATCTATCTCAAGTACACTCCCGGCAACGTGCCGGTGATCTCGCGGATTGAGCGCGTCTCGCGTCCCGGGTGCCGCGTGTACGCCGGCTCGAAGGCGGTGCCGCGCGTGTTGGGCGGCTTGGGCATCAATATTCTCACCACTCCGCAAGGGGTGATGACGGGGTCGTCGGCGCGCAAGCACGGCGTGGGCGGCGAGATTCTGTGTCACGTTTATTAAAGGGATTGAGGTAGGCAGGAGCAAGCCAGGAGTCACGTAATGTCGCGAGTTGGGAAAAAACCGATACCACTGCCCAAGGGCGTGAAAATCACCATCGGCAACGAACTGCTGGTGGAGGGCCCCAAGGGCAAACAGACCGTTCCGATTCCCGCCGGGATCTCGTTGCGCCAGGAGAACGGCGTGCTCGAAATCCTGCGCGACGGGGATGACAAAGCGGCCTTGCACGGGCTGACGCGGGCGCTGACCGGCAACGCCGTTCAAGGCGTCTCCACCGGATTTACGCGCGAGCTGCAGTTGTTCGGCGTGGGCTACAAGTGCGATGTGAAGGGCCGGATCGCTTCCTTTACCGTGGGCTATTCGCACTCCATCGAGTTTTATCTGCCCGACGGGATCGACATGAAAGTCGACAAGCCGGTGAATAACCTGACGCCGCTGATCCTGACCGGGTACGACCGGCAACTGCTGGGACAGGTGGCCGCGAACATGCGCGCGCTCCGTCCGCCCGATCCTTACAAGAACAAGGGAATCCGCTATGCCGGTGAACGGCTGCGCAAGAAGGCCGGTAAGACGGGCGCCGCGGGAGGTAAGTAATCTCTAATGGCACACGATTCCAAAGACATCATTCGCCAGCGCATTCACAAGCGCATCCGGCGCCGCCTGGCGGGGACTCCCGAGCGGCCGCGTCTGGCCGTCTTTCGCAGCGTGAAACACATCTACGCGCAGGTGATCGACGACTCTCAGGGGCGCACGGTGGTAGCGGCGAGTTCGAACGAAAAGAACGGAGCCAACGGCGGCAATGTCGCCGGGGCCAAGGCGATCGGCAAGTTAGTTGCCCAGCGCGCCCAGGAAAAAGGAATCAAGGCCGTGGTGTTCGACCGCGGCGGTTATCTGTACCATGGCCGCGTGAAGGCGCTGGCCGATTCGGCCCGCGAGGCCGGACTGGAATTCTAGAACATTATGTCTCTCACCGCAGCAAAACGCATCGACGCCAACAGCCTGAACTTGAAGGAACAGGTGGTCTCGATCAACCGCGTCACTAAAGTTGTCAAGGGCGGCAAGAACCTGAGCTTCTCGGCATTGGTCGTCGTCGGCGATCCGGGCGCCAAGATCGTGGGTTATGGAACCGGCAAAGCCAAGGAAGTCCCCGCCGCGATCAAGAAGGGCATTGAGTCGGCCAAAAAGAATCTGCGCAAAGTGAACGTGCTGGCGACCACCATCCAGCACACCGTGCTCGGCGAGTTCGGCAGCGGACGCGTGCTGTTGAAGCCCGCTCCGGAAGGAACCGGTGTCATCGCCGGCGGCCCGGTGCGCGCGGTCATCACTGCTGTGGGCATTCCGAACGTTTTGACCAAGTCGATCGGTTCGCACAACCCGCACAACGTGGTGAAGGCGACCATCGATGCGCTGGAGCAGTTGCGGGATCGCGCCGAGGTGGCCTCGCTGCGCGGTCTCGAAGTCGGGAAAGTCGGTTAAGGAAAAGGCAGGCTCATAAAATGGCTGGAACCATTAAGATCAAGCTGATTGGCAGCCCCATCTGCACGCCGGAAAAGCACAAGGTGATCGTGCGCGCGCTGGGTTTGAAGAAGATGAACCGGGTGGTGGAGCGGCCGGATACGCCGGCCTTCCGGGGCATGGTGAAGAAAGTGCCGCACTTGCTGGCTATCGTCGATTAAGTAGCGCGTATCAGGAAACGTCCAAATGAATTTAAGCCAACTCAAACCGCCTCGCGGTCAGAAGCACAAAAAGCAGCGCATCGGCCAAGGTATGGGCTCGGGGCGCGGCAAATACTCGGGCCGCGGAGCCAAGGGCGCCAAGTCGGTTTCCGGTTATTCCCGCATGCGTGGTTTTGAAGGCGGCCAGATGCCGTTGCATCGGCGCCTGCCCAAGCGCGGGTTCACCAACATTTTCCGCAAAGAATATGAGATCGTGAATCTGGGCCGTCTGGACAAGCTCGAAGGCGACACCTTCGACGCACAGCGGCTGGTGGAATTGGGTGTGATCCGCAAGCCCGGCCGTTCTTCCAAGTCGTTGGGCCTGAAGATTCTGGCGTCGGGCGAGCTCACCCGCAGGATTAGAGTGAAGGCGAACGTGTTTTCCAAGGCCGCCGCGGAAAAGATTCAGTCCTTCGGGGGCACCGCGGAAGTGGTTTCCGTTGCTGAGCCGCAACCGTAAGGGAGCGGGTGCGTTTCTCTAGAGAGCAGCTGGGGGCGTTATGAAATTCTTCGAAGCCGTAGCGAATGTGTTCCGCGTTCCGGACCTCCGGAAGCGGCTGATGTTTACGCTGGCCCTGTTAGCCGTGTACCGCGTGGGCGGGCACTTCCCCATTCCCGGCATCGACACCACGCGCTTTGAAGAGTTCATGAAGCAGAACCAGGGCACGCTGTTCGGGATGTTCGACCTGTTCAGCGGCGGCATGTTCCGGCGCCTCACGATTTTCGCCCTGGGCATCATGCCCTACATCACTTCTTCCATCATCTTGCAGCTATTGACCGTGGTGGTGCCGACCCTCGAAAAACTGCAGAAGGAAGGCGAACTCTGGCGGCGCAAGATCACCCAGTGGACCCGCTACCTGACGGTGATCCTGGCGCTGATCCAATCCTTCGGCATTGCCGCGGCGCTCGAAAGTTCCCAGCAGGGTTTCGTCCGCAATCCGGGCTTCGGATTCACGGCCATGACCATGCTGACGTTGACCACCGGCACCGCCTTCATCATGTGGCTGGGCGAGCAAATCACCGAGCGCGGTATCGGCAACGGCATGAGTTTGCTGATCTTCACCGGAATCGTAGTGAATCTGCCCAGCGCCATCGTGGACATCGTCAATAAGGTTCAAACCGGCGATTGGCCGCTGCTGCAGGTGCTGATCATTCTGGTCATGATGATCACCGTAGTCGCGTTCATTGTTTTGGTGGAGCGCGGCGAGCGGCGCATCCCGGTGCAGTACGCCAAGCGCGTGATCGGCCGGCGCATGCTGGGTGGGCAGTCCACGCACCTGCCTCTCAAAGTCAACGCCGGCGGCGTGATCCCAGTGATCTTCGCCAGCTCCCTATTGGCGTTCCCGCAGACCTTGATGCAGGTGGACTACGTCAAGAACAGCACGGTGCTCAGCGGCATGCTGAACTCCATCAGTGGAGCCCAACCACTGTATTACCTGCTCTACACCTTACTGATTATCTTCTTCTGTTTCTTTTACGTATCGATTATTTTCAACCCCAATGAAGCGGCCGACAACATGCGCAAGTACGGCGGCTTCATCCCGGGAATCCGGCCCGGCAAAAATACGGCCGAGTACATGAATAAGATCCTGACCAAGATCACGGTGGTGGGCGGGCTGTACCTGGCCATTCTCTCGCTGCTGCCGCAGATCATGATCCAGGGCATTAAGCTGCAGCGCCTGCCGGCGATCGGCAACTGGATCGACGGGCACTTTCCGCGCTTCCTGCTGGACGGCCTGGGGGTGACGTTCTATTTCGGAGGAACTTCGTTGTTGATCGTGGTGGGTGTGGCTATGGATACGGTGAACCAGATCGAAGCGCAGTTGATCATGCGGCATTACGAAGGGTTCACGCCGCGCGCGGGCCGAATCCGCGGACGCCGCAGCAGCATCTGATGGGTCTGACGGCGGGGTGACGGAGCGTACAGCGTTGTGCGCTAACTATAAGCAATGGGGAAGCTCAGTCTTATCTTGTTCGGTCCACCAGGTTCGGGCAAGGGGACGCAGGCGAAATTGTTGAAGCAGTCGCTGGGGATCGCGCATATCTCCACCGGGGACATGCTGCGGGAACGCGTGGCCTCCGGCGATCCGCTAGGCCAGGAAGTGGCCGGGATCATGCAAGCCGGCGGGCTGGTGCCGGACGAGACGGTGAACCGCTTGGTGGAGGATCGCATTACAGCTCCGGACTGCGAGAAGGGATTTATTCTGGACGGGTTTCCGCGCACGGTCAACCAGGCGCGGCTTCTCGAAGGGTTGTTGGAAGCCAAAGGGATACGGCCGCTGGTGATTCATCTGGAAGTCGATTACAATGTTATTATTGCCCGGATTTCGGGCCGCCGGCAGTGCCCCACCTGTGGAGCCGTTTATAGCGCGAACGCCAATGCGCCCTGTGTTTCAGAGGTGTGCGACTATTGCGGGTCGACGTTGGTGATCCGGCCCGACGATCGGGAAGAAGTGGTGGGGGAGCGGTTGCGGGCCTATGACCAGCAGACCGCACCGGTGCTCAAGTTTTTGAGAGAGACGGGCGTTCGCGTCTGGGATGTGAGAGGGGATGACGATTCGCCCCAGTCGATTGCCCGGCGCCTGGAGGGATTGATCCAGGAGGATCGCAGGAACCACAGGCGGCCTCCGGATGCCGAAACGGGCGCGGTGTAACGTCGTATGAGCGCAGAGGCGCAAGTCCGTCGTGCGTGAGTAAATTGCGCGAGTAAATTATGATCGTGCGCAAGAACATGGCGGAGCTCGAGAAGATGCGCTGCTCGGGCCTCTTGGTGTGGAAAATCCTGGAGCAGTTGCGCCAGATGGCTGGCGAAGGTGTCACCACCTACGATTTGGAAATGGCCGCCGAGAAGATGATGACGGATGCCGGAGCGAGGCCGGCGTTTAAAGGCTATGCGCAGGCAGGCAACGGGACCAAGTTTCCGTATGTGCTGTGTACTTCGGTGAATGACGAGATCGTGCACGGGATGCCCTCGCAGAAGCGGCAGTTGAAGAGCGGCGATATCGTATCGATCGATACCGGTGTGCAGTTGAACGGATATTACGGCGACTCGGCCATCACCGTCGGGGTGGGCCAGATCCCGGAGGAAACGCAGCGGCTGATGGATGTGACGCGGGAGTCGTTAGAACTGGCGATCGACAAGGCGCGGCCGGGCAACCGGCTGTTCGATATTTGCGGAACCGTGGAGCGGCACGTGACCGCCAACGGGTTCTCGATCGTGCGGGAGTTTGTGGGCCACGGCATCGGTACGCAGATGCACGAAGAGCCGCAGGTTCCCAATTATGTCGACCGGCGCAACGAGAATCCGCGCTTGAAGGAAGGCATGGTGCTGGCGATCGAGCCGATGGTGAACGCGGGCAAACCTGGCAGCCGGGTGCGCAGCGACAAGTGGACCGCGGTGACCGAAGACGGCAAGAATTCGGCGCACTTCGAGCACACCGTGGCCATCACGGCGAACGGGCCGTGGGTGTTGACCCGTCCGTAGAAGGAGCCATGAGTACAAGGTCGGAAGAGGCCGAGGTCGTGGAATTGTTGCCCAGCGCGTCTTACAAACTGCGGCGGACGAATGACGGTCTGGTGACCGCGCACGCGGCGGGAGCGGCGGTAAAGAATTTTGTGCGGTTGCGTCCCGGCGACCGCGTGCGGGTGGAACTCTCCCGGCGCGACGAAACGCGGGGCCGGATCGTGGAGCTTTTGAAGTAAGGAAGGTCAAGGATATGAAAGTCAGAGCGTCGGTCAAAGTAATGTGCGATAAATGCAAAATAGTGCATCGCGAAGGCGTGGTGCGCGTGATTTGCGTGAACCCGAAACACAAGCAGAGGCAGGGGTAGGTAGGAGAACATATGGCTCGTCTAGCAGGCGTGGATTTGCCCGCCAAAAAACGCACGGAAATCGGGTTGACCTACATCTACGGCATCGGCCGTACGCGCAGCAAGTCGCTGTGTTACCGGGCCGGAGTCAATCCCGAGAAGCGGGTCTCCGAGCTGACTGAGGACGAAGTCAACCGCATCCGTCAGATTCTCGAAGCCGAAGGCGCGGTCGAAGGCGATCTGCGCAAGGAAAACTCGATGAACGTCAAACGTTTAATCGAGATGGGTTCGTATCGCGGCCTGCGGCATCGCCGCGGATTGCCGGTCCGGGGCCAGCGCACCCATACCAACGCGCGCACCCGCAAGGGACCGCGGCGCGGCACCGTGGCCAACAAGAAGAAGGCTTCGGCGAAGACCTAAGGCGACGACCTAGAGAGATCAACCAGGAATATTCATGGCTAAAGCACCGGCAAAGGGCGGAAAAAAGAAGACTTTCAAAAAGAAGGAAAAGCGCAACGTGCCTGTGGGCTTGGTGCACGTCCAAGCGTCCTTCAACAACACCATCATCACCATCACGGACCCCATCGGGAACGTGCTGGCGTGGTCCAGTTCCGGTTCGTTGGGCTTCCGCGGATCGCGCAAGGGCACGCCCTTCGCCGCGCAGCAGGCGTCGTTGACGGCGGCCAACAAGGCTCGCGAGTCCGGGCTGCGGACCGTGGAAGTGAATGTGAGCGGGCCGGGCGCGGGGCGCGAATCCGCCGTACGAGCGCTGGCCACGGCCGGCTTGGACGTCCGCGCCATCAAGGACAAGACGCCCATCCCGCACAACGGATGCCGCGCGCCCAAAAAGCGTCGAGTTTGACGCCGAGAGTTGAGAGTTGTCCCCGAGCCGCGACAGCAAAAGATGGAGCGGTTTTTGAAAGAAGCAGGACGAAGGCGCGGTTTGCGCTGTAAACTGCACCGACCGGGTCTCCGGTCTTGGGCCCCTGGCCCTGGCCGCTGGCCCCTGAATAAGGGAGGTTTGATTTGGCACGATACATCGGTCCCGTGTGCCGGCAGTGCCGGCGCGAAGGGATGAAGCTATTTCTCAAAGGCGAGCGCTGCCACACCGAAAAGTGCGGCGTCGAAAAACGCAATTTCGCGCCCGGCCAGCACGGCAAGGATCGCAAGCCGAAGATCGTCGGCTACGGCCTGCAGCTTCGCGAAAAGCAGAAAGCCCGCCGTTATTATCAATTGCTCGAAGGGCAGTTCCGCAATCTGTTCGAGAAGGCCAGCGCCATGAAGGGCATCACCGGCGACAACCTGCTCAATATGCTGGAGCGCCGCCTGGACAACACCATCTACCGCATGGGGTTCGGCACCTCGCGGGCGCAGGCCCGCCAGTTGGTGCGCCACGGCCACATCCATGTCAACGGCCGGCGCGTCGACATCCCCTCGTTCCAGGTGAAACCCAACGACGTGATCGAAGTGGCCGAGGGCAGCAAGAAGAACCCCACCATTCTGCACGCCTGCGACGCCACGGCCCACGCTCCCAGCCCCAACTGGCTGGAAGTGGACCGCGAGAATCTGCGCGGGCGCGTGATCGGCCAGGCCAAGCGCGAGGACCTGGTGCAGATCCAGTTGAACGAACAGTTGATCGTCGAGTTGTACTCGAAGTAAGGGGCCCATTACATACATGTTCAAAGGATTTCAGAAACCCAAGCGTCTAGTCGCCAACACGGAAACGCTCACGGACCGCTACGGCATGTTCACGGCCCAGCCGTTCGAACGTGGATTCGGATCCACCATCGGCACGGGCCTGCGGCGCGTGCTGCTCAGTTCGATTGAAGGCGCGGCCATCACCGCCGTGCGGATCGAGGGCGTGGCCCACGAGTTCAGTCCCATTCCCAGCGTGGTCGAGGACGCCACCGACATCATCCTGAACCTCAAGCAAATTCCGTTCAAGATGATGGGCGAAGGCGTGCGTACCGTGCGTCTGAAGGTCGACGCACAGGGTGAGGTCTTGAGCGGCCAGATCGAAACCGGCTCCGACATCGAAGTGCTGGACCGCAACATGCACGTCGCCACGGTGGGCGAAGGCGGCAAGCTGTCGATCGAGATGCGCCTCAAGTCCGGACGCGGCTATGTGGCTGCGGACCGCAACAACGATGAGGACCTGCCGGTCGGCTACATCCCCATCGACTCGGTCCACTCGCCGGTGCGTAAAGTGAACTTCTCGGTGGAGGCCGCGCGCCTGGGCCAGATGACCGATTACGACAAGCTGACCATCGAAGTGTGGACCAACGGCGCGATTTCTCCGGCCGACGCGATCGGCCAGGCCGCCAAGCTGCTCAAGGACCACATGGCCATCTTCATCAACTTCGAGGAGCTGCCGGAGGCCACCGAAGAGCCGGCCGAGCGCGCCCTCAGCCAGATGAACGAAGTGCTCAACCGCAGCGTCGAAGAGCTGGAATTGAGCGTTCGCTCCTACAATTGTCTGAAGAACGCCAACATACAAACCATTGGCGATCTGGTGCAGAAGACCGAAGCGGAGATGCTCCGCACCAAGAACTTTGGGCGTAAATCGCTGAACGAGATCAAGGAAATTCTGTCCAGCCTGGGTCTGGGCTTTGGAATGAAGTTCGACGCACAGGGACGGCTGGTTTCGCCCGCGGGAACGCCCGCGCCGGTGGGAAGCGGCGCCTTCGAGGATATCCCAGAAGAAGAGGACGAGCAGGACGAGGACGAAGCGCAGCTTTCCGAGTAAGTGGCGCTGAGTGCAAGTAGCGAAAGAATCCAATGCGACACAATAGATCGGGATACAAACTCAAGCGCGACGCCGGATCGCGCAAGGCCTTGTTGAAGGGGCTGATCACCAGCGTCATCGAACACGAGCGCGTGGTGACCACGCTCCCCAAGGCCAAGGCAGTGAAGCCGCTGGTAGAGAAAATGATCACGCTGGCCAAGCGGGACACGCTGCACTCGCGGCGGCAAGCGGCGGCCGTGCTCGAAACGCCGGCCGCGGTCAAGAAGCTGTTCGACAAGCTCGGCACCCGGTTCGGCCAGCGCAACGGCGGCTATACTCGTGTCGTGCGGCTGGGCTGGCGCAAGGGCGATGGCGCGGAGCAGGCCATCATTGAATTGGTGGGTTCCGAACTGGTGAAGCGCGCGGCCGAGCGGGCCAAGCGCCGCGAGGAACGCCTCAAGGCCATACAGCAAGGCAAGGAAGAAGGAGAGGCTCCCGACGAATAAGCGGCCCAGGCTTCGGCCTGTCGTTGTAGTGGCACAGGCCCTCGTAGTCTGTGGCTGTTAGGGAGAAGACGTTATGTTCAATTTGTTCCGTAGCCGTGACAAACTAGTCCGCTACTTCCTCGGCGGCTTGCTGCTGATCGTGGCGGGCTCCATGGTAACGTACCTGATTCCGGGGTTTAACACCACCACTGGGACGCCCTCGGCAGTCGCCTTCGAGATCGGCGACACGAAGTACACGGTCCAGGAAATCCAGACCGATTTCAACCGCCTGGTTCAAGCCCAGCACATGTCGGCCGACAACGCGGACATCTACTTCCCGCAATTCGTCGACAACATGATTCAGTCTCGCGCGGCGGTGTACGAGGCCAATCGCCTCGGCCTGGGCGCTACCGACGACCAGGTCCTGACCGCCATGATGCAGTCGTATCCCCAGTTCTTCCCCAACGGCGTGTTCCAGAAGGATCAATACGAGGCCTATCTGGCGCAGCAAGGCGCTACCGTCCAAGAAGCCCTCGACGACATGCGCGGCCAGATAGCGCTGCGCACGCTCCAGGATTCCTTGCTGGGCAGCGTGATCGTGTCCCCCAAGGAAGTGGAAGAAGAATTCACTCACAAGTACGACAAGGCCAAAGTGCAGTACATCGCCTTCCCGCCCGCCAAATTCAAGGACCAGGTCAAGGTCGGCGACGACGACGTGCGCAAGGAATGGGAACGCACCAAAAATCTCCACGTGATCCCGCAGAAGTTCAACTACCAGGTTCTGGTGGTGGAACAAGACAAGGTGGAAGCCTCGATCCAAGTCACTGACGAGCAGCTTCGCGCCGCCTACTCGGCCAACATGGACAATTTCCGGACGCCCGACCGGGTGCATGTGCGCCATATTCTGATCGGCACGAAAGGCAAGTCCGACGCTGAAAAGAAGAGCCTGCTGGCCAAAGCCCAGGACGTGCTGAAACAGGTGAAGGCGGGCGGCGATTTCGCGGAGTTGGCCAAGAAGTACTCCGAGGATCCGGGCACGGCGCAAAGCGGCGGCGATCTCGGATTCATTGCTCATGGCCAGACCTTCCCGGAGTTCGACAAGACCATCTTCGAGCTCAAACCCAAGGAGATCAGCGGGATCGTTACCACCGATCTCGGCTACCACATCATTCAGGCGCTGGAGAAGGAGTCGGCCCGCGTCAAGCCGTTTGAGGAAGCCAAGGCCACGCTGATCGACGGCGTGCGGAAACAGAGCGTCACCGAAAAAATGCAGTCGCTCGTGGAGCAGGCCCGCGCGGAACTGACCAAGAGCCCGCGCGATGGCGCCGAAATCGCGAAGAAACTCGGTATCGAGCTGGTCAGTGTACCCAAAGGCTCGCCGACCGAGCCCATTCCCACCCTGGGCGTGGCTCCGGAAATCGGCGGTCCGTTGGCGGAAATGAAACCGGGCGATGTGTCCCAGGTCGTGGCCCTGCCGGCGAATCGCCTGGCGGTGTTCACCGTGCTCGAAACGTTCGCCGCACGTGCCGCCGACTTCGACGATATCAAGGGCGAAATAAAGGACACGTTGACCAGCCAGCAAGTCGCACAGGTGGCCATCAAGAAGGCCCAGGAAGTGGCGGATCGGCTGCGCAAGGGCGAGGACATTCAGAAGGTCGCCAAGTCCTTGAACCTGGATGTCACCACATCCAGCGACTTCGGACGCACCGACGCTGTCGAGGGATTGGGAGAAGCCGTGTATTTGCAGGATGCCTTCTCGGCCCCGGTCGGAACCATACTGGGCCCCACGTTCATCCAGAATCGCATGGTCGTGAGTAAGGTGATCGCCAAGACACCGGCCAACCTGGCGGCTCTACCGGCCGAGCGCGCCAGCTTACTGGCCGAAGTCAAGCGCAAGAAAGCCGGCGACGTGAACGAACTGCTGATGGACAGCATCGTCAACGAATTGCAGAACCAGGGCAAGGTCAAGGTGTACCGCAAGGAGATCCAGCAGATGCTGGCCTCCAACCGCCGCTAAGCGAGCACCCTGACACATGGCCGGCTCCCTACTCGAGATCTGGCGGAGCCTTACCGATCCGGACCGTCTGATCCACTTACTGGCCACCGCGCTCACCGGCTGGTACGGATATTTGTTGCTGGCGGGCATTGTTTTCGCGGAAACCGGGCTTTTAGTGGGGCTGTTTCTTCCTGGCGATTCCCTGCTGTTCACGGTGGGCGTGGTCGCCGGCGCGGGACAACTGGATATCATCCCTGTTTGCTTGATGTTAGCGGTGGCTTCCGTCGCCGGGGATCAGAGCGGGTACTTCCTGGGAAACCGCACCGGCCCGGCCATCTTCTCGCGCCCGGACTCGCGCTTCTTCAAACAGGAATATGTTCGGCGGACGCAGGATTTCTACAATAAGCACGGCGGAAAGACACTGATTTACGCCAAATTTGTACCGATTGTCCGCACATTTGCGCCATTTATGGCGGGCGTAGGCCGGATGCGCTACCGGCGCTTTTTCTCCTTCAACGTGTTTGGCGGACTGGGCTGGGTCCTGTCGATGACCCTGGCGGGTTACGGGCTGGGCGGAGTCTCGATCATCCGGCGGAATTTTGAGAAAGCCGTGATCCTGATCGTCGTGATCAGCGTGTTGCCGTTGCTGATCCAAGCGGTTAAGGCTCGCCGCGCAGCTTCTTGAGCGCGGTCTGCACCGCCGGATCGCGCTGCATCTCCACCTCGTCGCCTTTGGCCACGCCGAACTTGAGCGTGTAGACCTCTTGCAGCAGCCGGCTCTGAATCCAGTCGCGCTCGCTCAACCAGTCCGCCACGGACGGCTGAATGTTGCGCTCGGAGAGAAATACTTGTAATTCGTCAAGGAGTCCGGATGTGACCTGGAATCCCTCGGGGAGTTCGTGCGCGCGGAGGTAGTCTCCAGCGAAGGTGGTCAGGAGCGCGGTCGCGTCCAGCACGGCTTCGAGACGCGTTACCGGCTTAGCTGAAACCAGGGCGTCGGGCTGAATGCCGCCTCCACCGCGCACGGCTCGTCCGGAATCGGTTTGAAACACACCTTGCGGAGCCGCCGTGGTGGTGCCTAGTTGGCCTTCTTGGAGCGGCTTCTGAATGGAGCGCCCGCTCGGAGTAAAGTAAAACGCGGTGGTCAACGCCAGGCCCGCCGACGCCGACAGCGGATACACCTGCTGCACCAGACCCTTGCCATAACTGGGCTCGCCGATCACTACCGCGCGGTCGTGGTCCTGCAAGGCGCCGGTGACGATCTCGGAGGCGCTGGCGGTTTTGCCGTTCACCAGCACGGCCACGGGGAACGTGTAGGGCATGGCGAGTTCCGGCACCTTCAACTGCTCGTTGTTGGTCTTGCGGCCTTTCACGGAGAAGATCAACTGCCCGGGGGACAGGAACAGCGCAGCGGTGCGAATGGCCGCTTCCACGCTTCCGCCAGGATTATCGCGCAGATCCAGCACCAGGCTCTTGAGGTCTTCGCCGCCCAGTTTCTCGATGCTCTGCCGGATCAGATCCGCCGTGGGGTCTTCAAATGCGGTGACGTGAATGTAGCCCACGCCGGGCGCGAGGTAAAACGTCCGGTCGACGCTGGGACTGTCCACCAGCGCCGGAGCCATCGTGATGTTCAGCAGCCGCGCGTTGCCCGGCCGCCGGATATCGATCGACACCTGCTGCTGTTTCGCCTCGGTCAGCAGTTGCACAAGTTGTTCAAACGCCAGTCGCGATAGCGGAATTCCATTGATCGCGACCATCTCGTCGCCCGCGGAAAGGCCAGCCTTCGCCGACGGCGATCCGTCCACCGTTTGCAGCACGATCACGCGTCCAGGCAGCACGTTGACGATGCTGCCGAAACCCTTCTGCTCGCCCCGCTGCATTTGCTGCAATTGCTGAAATTGGTCGGGGTCAAAGAAAGACGAATGCGGGTCGAGGGTGCGCAGCATGCCGGGGATCGCGCCTTGAAAGAAGGCCTGTTCCGGCGTGACGGGGTCCGCCGCCTGGCTCTCCAGCGTGGTGTAGACATCGATCAGATGCTTGATGCCGGACTCGATCTGCGCGGTCCCGTTATCCGCCGCCCCAACGGGGACCCCAAGCAACGCGATTGCTGGAAGCCAACGAAAGACCCGCATACACTAACGGCAGAAACGCGTGGCTGCGCGCGCCCGATGGCGCTCCAGCGCCAGCTCGATCAGCCGATCCACTAAGGCAGAAAAACTCATGCCCGCCGCTTCCCACATTTTCGGATACATGCTGATGGAAGTGAAGCCCGGAATAGTGTTGATCTCGTTGACGTACACTCGCCCGGTGGCCGACTCCATCAGGAAATCGACGCGGGCCATGCCTTCGCAGCCCGCCGTCCGGTAGGCCTCGACCGCCAGCCGGCGGATTTCAGCGGCCTGCTCCGCGGTAATCTCGGCGGGCAGCACCGTGCGCGCGGCGTTTAGAACGTACTTGTCATCGTAATCGTAGAACTCGCGGGACGGCAGGATCTCGCACGGCCCGGCCGCCACGGGATCTTCGTTGCCCAGCACCGCGCACTCGAATTCGCGTCCCACGATGCCGCGTTCCACGACGATCTTGCGGTCGAATTGCGCCGCCAGTTCGATGGCCGCCTTCAGCTCTTCACAAGTTCGGACCTTGGAGATCCCCACGGACGAACCCAGGTTCGCGGGCTTGACGAACATGGGAAATCCAAAACGTGAGCAGACCGGTTCGATCCGCCGCTCGCCGCGAAACTGGTTACGAAACAAGGTCTCGAACTCCACCACCGGGATGCCACGCTCGGCCAGCAGGCGCTTGAGGACCTCTTTGTCCATCGCCACCGCCGACGCCAGCACCCCTGCACCGACGTACGGGAGTCCCGCCAGTTCCAGGAGCCCCTGCACCGTTCCGTCCTCCCCGAACGTGCCGTGCAAGACCGGAAACACCACGTCGATGCCGGGATTGGCGCCTTGTTCGGGGGAGAGGGCGCGGGGTTCCCACCGCCCCTCTCTGGTGATCAGGATGCGATGGACCTCGTACTTGGCCGGATCCAGGGCAGCGATGATCGCTTCCGCCGAGCGTAACGAGATCTCGTGTTCGCCACTTCTTCCCCCATAGATCACCGCCACACGCAGGGCCATGCTTTTCAGTGTAGACGGGAACGGCCGTTTAGTTTAGGTGCGAACGGCTGGGCGGGGAAGCACAAGCTCACCGGCGGCGAAACGCGTCAGGATCTCAGACCCAACTCCGTGCTGGTATCCGCGAGATGCCGAGCGGTGCGAAGGCGTTCCAGGAAGCCCGCTTTGAGGTCGGCATCGGAGACGGGCGCGGTCTCCATCCCGGCATGCCACTCGCGCAGGCGCGTGGACTTGCGAATGGAGAGGCCCAATAGAATCCACCCCACCAGCACCGGCAGCGACGGATTGCGCACCACAACTTTCATGCCAGCCCCCCGCCCTAGGGGTTACGTTCGGCCAAACCCACTACGACTACTTAGGCAAAACCGCTTAGGTAAGATAACACGCATCCGATTTCGTTTCCAGAAATCCGGGCCTTACCACCTGCATTTCCATCGTCTGACCGAGCAGGGTCCGATAGGCGGAGTTTTTACCGGGCGGCTACAGAATTCTCTTGCCCAGGGCCGAAAGCGCCAGTTCGACGCCCAGAATGGCAGTCTTATTGGCCTCGTCCATGACCGGGTTCACCTCCACCACTTCGAGCGAGGTCATCAGTCCGCTATCGCACACCATCTCCATGGCCAGGTGGGCCTCGCGGTAAGTGATCCCGCCGTGCACCGGGGTGCCGACGCCCGGAGCTTCGCCGGGGTCGACCACGTCCATATCGAGGGAGAGATGGAATCCAGCGGTTCCCGATGATGCGTAGTGGATGGCTTCCTGCATCACGTTGCGCAGGCCGCGTTCGTCGATATCGCGCATGGTGAACGGATGCACTCCGGTTCCGCGCACGTTCAGCCGTTCGATGTCGTCCACGCTGCGAAGACCCACGATAGCGACGTTGCCCGGCGCCACCATGGGAGCGGCGCCCGCAATCGAAGTCAGTTCCGGCGGGCCGAGCCCAATGATGCAAGCCAGAGGCATCCCGTGAACATTGCCGCTGGGGCTCGATTCGGGCGTGTTCATGTCGGCGTGGGCGTCGATCCATATCAAGCCGATGCTTCGGCCTTGGACGCGGAAGTGACGGGCCATGCCGGCCACGGTTCCCACGGCGCAGGAGTGGTCGCCTCCCAACACCAGCGGAGTGCGCCCCTGGCTGGCGGCCCGTTCTACGATCTCCGCCAGGCGCACGCAGGTATGCGCGATCTGGGTGAGGTAGCGGGCTTTGGGCGCGCCGGCGGGAGAGCTTTCCGGCTGATCGACCTGAACGTTGCCCAGGTCCTGGGATTCGTAGCCTAACTGCGCGAGCTTATCATTGAGGCCGGCAATGCGCAGTGCCGAGGGCCCCATGTCCACGCCGCGGCGGCCTGCGCCCAGATCCATGGGCGCTCCGATCACGGAGATCTGGACGGGGCGCATTGAGACGAGAGAAGACAGAATACAGAATGCGGAGGCAGCTCTGCGCGATTCCGACTTCTGACTTCTGTATTCTGTCTTCTGTATTCTTTTTCTTCTACTGCACCGGGACCCACACCTGACTCATGTCCGCCGAATCAGTGACCACTTCGATGTAGATGTTGCCTGGTCCCACCGTCGAAGGCACGACGACGTTCATCTGATATAAGCCCGCCAAGCCGGGAGCCAAACCGGCAAAATTAATGGTCGCTTGGGCGCCGACGACATTGTTGGTGTAATCGTTGAAATACACCGCCATGTAGTTGTTAGTGTAGGCGACGGCCTGGCTGAGAGGACCCGAGGGCCCGAGGCCGCCGTCGGTAATTGTGGGCGTCACCGCGCCCAGGCCGGTGAGAAACAACGAAATCGTCTCGCCCTTGTGGGTGGGATTACTGGCAGTGATGATGGACGGAGTCCCGCTGGAGTCATAGCGCAGGGCCGCGGCGAGACCCGTGCCGTTTTGCCCCGCCGTGAACAGGCCGGGTGCGTTGTCGTTCAGGAACCACGTGACCGCGTTGGATTTGGTGCCTCCGTTAACTACCTGGATTTGGAGGAAAGGCACGGACGGAGTCGCCGTGGGATCCAAGGCGTAAGGAACCACCACCGAGATCTGACTCGGGCTGACGTAATAGATGGGCGCCGCGACGCCGTTCATGAGGACCTGCACGCCGCCGAGCGTGGTGGGAAACGTCTGCCCGCCCTGAGTCGTCAGCGTGGCGGACGCGAGGCCGGACCCAAACAGCGTCAGCAACTCGCCGGGAGCAAAGCTGGCGGTGATCGGCGCATAGCTGGCGGCGTTGGTGATCCCCGCCGGATTCAGGAACACTCCGGTGCCGGTGAATGCGGGAGCCTGTACGCCCGCTACTAGTGAAAAGTACCCTTGAGTGCCGACCGCGACAAATGCGGTACTGTTCGCGCCGAATGCAAACGAGTATCCGAAGTCGCTGTCCGATATCGTGCCGTCGGGATTCAACCCGGCGTCATCGTCGATTCCGTAATCTTCCACGCCGTTGAGGTAGAACGCGGTCAAGCGCTCATGGATGATCTGATGGGCGGCGCCGTTGGAGTTCAAGGAGCCATAGTACGAATCCACGCCGTTGCTCGCGGCCAAATCTTCCAAGGATCCCAGGAAATAAAGGCCACTAAAGCTCTTGTCGGTGAAGGGGGTGGAAGGAGCCTTAACGCCGAAGAAAATGTCAAAGCCGTTGCTGGTACCGCCCAACACGAAGTTCCCGTCGCCCGATAGATACAGCGTTTTGGTTCCCGAAAACAGGGCGTTGTTCGCAGTCACACTGGAGGGAGTGGGAACAGTCAGGGTGAAGCTTCCATCGCTCTGCGAAGCATAGGTCGAGCCGCTCGCCGTCTGCGTCATGCTGGCCGGGCTCTGATTCGCGATCTGCCCCACCAGGGACAGCGTACCCAAACCGCCTTTTCCGTCGGGCGCGATCTTAAACAGGGCATTCTTGATGGACGCCTCCTTCGCGCCTGGAAAATCGAGGACGCCGAGGGAATAGGTCCCGGTGAAGGTGGCGTTGGTGGGATTCGCCGTGGCGGCAGGTATGGCGATGAAGACGTCGTTGTACGAGCCTTCGGTGCTGCTGCCGATGAAAATGCCGCCCTGTCCGACGGAGCCGTAAACCCAAGAGGAGCTGTCGGTCGGCGCCAGCGGATTATCCAGGGAACCCAGCGCGTTCGAACCGATGCCATACGACGCGGTCACGCTGAGGGGTTGCGGCTGGCCTCCGGATACGGCGTTATCCACCTTCTGGCCGGTCAAGACATATCCGCCCTTGCCGTCGAACACGATTTTCCCGTACGTCGCGGCCATTTCGGTCACGTTTCCGTTGCTGTCGTAGTTGACGACGCTCAATTGACGGAAAAAGTAATTGCCGTTGAGCCGCCCGTCTCCGCTGGTATCCAGGTTGACCGTGGTCTGGCTCCAGGCGAGCGTGGCCGCGGCCGTAAGCGCGATTGCAGTAATGATTCGGTTCACGAGATTCATCTTATCCCAGTTAGTCCTCACCCACGTTGACCCACGTTGAATAGGACGCGGTCAAGGGTGCTTTCGTTTCGGCGGCGGCGGCCCGCCCGTGCGCCGCATGCCGCCCCCGGCAGCTTGTGTACACTGTAGAACATGATCCAAAAACTCCTGCTGCTGGCCTTTCTGATGGCGAGCGCCACCTTCGCGCAAAACGCCGTCTACGAGCTGCGTACTTACACCACGCCCGATGGCAAACTGGACGCGCTGGTCGCCCGCTTCCGGGACCATACCGTCCGCATCTTCAACAAACACGAGATGGAGAGCGTCGGTTACTGGATTCCTCAGGACAGAAAGAACACGCTGATCTATGTCCTGAAGCATCCTAGCAAGGCGGCTGCCGAGAAGCACTGGGCCGACTTTCAGAACGATCCGGAATGGAAGAAGGTCGCGGCAGAGACCGAGGCGAATGGCAAGATCGTCGACAAAGTGGAACGGGTGTGGATGGATCCGACGGATTTTTCGAAGTTGAAGTGAGGCATGTGGGGCAGGATGGCATCCTGCGGCGGGTTGTCAACCCGCCTGTCGATCCGCAGAGACGCGGACAGGCCGATTCACAATCGGCCGCAGGTTGACAACCTGCCCTACATTGCTACTTCAGCTCGAAGCTGATCAGGTGGATCTCCGTCTCGCCGACGTTTTCGACTGAATGCGGCGGCAGGCAGTCCAGGCACGCGGCTGACGGTAACGCCGCTGGAAGCTGGCGCGAATCCAGCAGCACGTTGCCTTCGCCGTCGCGGCGGATGAAGTGGCTGAAGCTGAGCGTGTAATACACGGCGGGCCAGCGGTGGGTGTGGACCGGAGCCGTGTCGCCCACAGGAATGTGCGTGTCTAATACGCGGACGCGATTGTTTTCGAAAACTAACCGGTGATGCTGGGGCGCGGCGATTACCGCGTCCAATTCGTCGGGCCAAGGCCAAGGGGCCCGGGCTGCCATTTGTTCCGCCATGTCCGTTACGGCCGCGTCCGGTACAGCATGCGCGGGAAGGCGATGGTCTCGCGGATGTGCTCCAGGCCGCACATCCAGGCCACGAAGCGCTCGACGCCCATGCCGAAACCTCCGTGCGGGACACTGCCGAATTTGCGCAGGTCCAGGTACCAGTTGAAGGCTTCGCGCGGCAGGTTGTGCTCGTCCAGGCGCTTCAGGAGCAGGTCCAGATCGTGGATGCGCTCGCCGCCGCCGATGATTTCGCCGTAGCCTTCCGGGGCGATGAAGTCGACGCCCAGAGCCACGTCGGGGCGGTCGGGAGCGGGCTGGAAATAAAACGCCTTCACCGCGGCTGGATAGCGGTCGACGATCACCGGGCGGTCCATGCCCTCGGTCAGGAGCGTCTCGTCGGTGTTGCCGAAATCGCCACCCCATTGGATCTCGCTGCCTTTGACGCGCAGGTTCTCTACGGCCTCGTCGTAACTCATCCGATGGAACGGGCCCTGCACTGCTTCCAGCTTCCCAGCGTCGCGTTCGAGGACCTTTAATTCCTCGCGGCGGTTTTCGAGCACGCGGGCGATGACGAACAACACCAGCTCCTCGCCCACGCGCTTGACATCCTCCAGATTGGCGTAGGCCATCTCCGGTTCGACCATCCAGAACTCGGTCAGATGCCGCCGGGTTTTGGATTTCTCCGCGCGGAACGTGGGGCCGAAGCAGTACGTTTTACCGAACGCCATGCAGGTGGCTTCGTTGTAGAGCTGGCCGGACTGGGTCAGGTACACTTTTTCATCTTCGAAGTAATCCACCTCGAACAGCGTGCTGGTGCCCTCGCAGGCGGCGGGCGTGAAGATGGGCGTGTCCACCAACACGAAGCCGTGCGAATCGAAGTAATCGCGGATGCCCTTGATCACTTCGTGGCGGACGCGCAGGGCCGCGTGCTGACGCCGGCTGCGCAGCCACAGGTGGCGGTGGTCCATCAGGAAATCGATGCCGTGATCCTTAGGCGTGATGGGATACGGGTCCGACTCCGGCACGCGTTGCACGATCTGCGCGTTTTCGACGTCCAGTTCAAAGCCGCCATGCGCGCGAGGTTCCGCGCGGATTTTGCCTTGAACCGTCAGCGACGATTCCTGCGTCAGATCCTTTAGAGCCTCGAACAGCTCTTCGGGGAGCGCGCTCTTGACTGCGACGCACTGCATGATGCCCGTGCCGTCGCGCACCTGCGGGAAACAAATTTTGCCGCTGCGGCGCAGATTGTACAGCCATCCGGCGATGCAGACACTCTCTCCTACGTGGCGTCCGGCATCGGCAATGGCGATCCGGGGCGCGGTTGGGGATGGGGTGGTCATTTCCAATTCTTAGTATGCACGTACGAGCGCGCCAATCACGCGAAGATATCCAACTTGTACCCGGCCTTCTGGAACAGGTAGCCGCGCGACTCGTCCACCTGCTGCCGGAATTTGGCCATGTTCACGCCCACCAGTTTGCCGTGGAGTTTCCGGATGACGCCTCCGATGACGACGGTGTCCACGTTGCCGATGTCCGCGGCCATGGCCACCGTGCCGATCGCGTTGTTGGACGGATAGAGGTTGATATCATCCGTGCGGATCAGTACGATGTCGGCCTCCTTGCCGGGCGTCAAGGTGCCGCATTTGTCGAGGAGCCCGGCGCATCTCGCGCCGTTCACCGTGGCGCATTCGAGTACTTCGCGGGCGGTGACCAGCGCGGGCGGATTCGCTTCGCCGCGCGATTTTCGATTGGTGGCCAGCGCCCGCTGAATATTGAAAGCGACGCGCATCTCTGTGAACATGTCGGTTCCGTAGGAGGTCTCGTTGTCCACGCTGAGGCCCGGCCGCAGGCCGTGATCCAGCGCCTTCTGGAAGCCCGGTATGCCTTCCCCGATTGCATATTGCGGATCGGACCGGGGGCAAACGTTCACGGTGCCGCCGGACTCGTGGAGGATTTCCCAGGCGGAATCGGGCAGGCCGTTGCAGTGGTTGTACGTGTTATCAGGGCCGAGAAGTTTTTCCTTGCGGAATTGCTCGATCAGCGACGTGCCTAGCTGCGGGATGACCGGGGCCCCGGTGAGTTCCGTGGTGATCCGCAATCCCAGTTGGCGGGCCAGCGCGAAATTCGCCCGGTCCAACCCCGAGAACATGCGGAGCGTCACCAGTTGGTCATCCGAAGTGAAGAACTGCTTTTGAATGCGCGCCAGGTCCTGGGGCCACTGGCGATCCCAGGTCCCGGTTTGCGGCGCGCCCGAGGCGTGCACCGCGCGGATGCCGGAATCGAAGAGAGCTTGGATCGCCGCGTCGGAATGCGCCGCCGAGCGGGAGTTGTGGGAGTTGTCGATGATACAGGTGATGCCTGCGTCGATACAGCCGAGCGCGGTGACCAGGTTGCCCACATACATGTCGTGCGGCCGGTAGTGGAGCGCGAAGAACTGGTGGGTGGTGGCCATGTACTTGGCCAAGTCGCCATCCGGGATGATGCGCCGCAGCACGCCTTCCCAGGAGTGACGATGGCAGTCGACGAAGCCCGGAATCAGGATCATGTTGGACGCGTCGATCACTTGGCCGGCGGAAGGCACGTTCGGTTCGATGGCCTCGATCTTCGCGCCTTGGATCAGCAAATCGCCCTTCGCCAGATTGCCGACTTTCGGATCCATGCTCACGATCGTGCCGCCCTTGAGAAGAATGCGGCGACGCGGATCGGGGCGAGAGAGACGCTCGACGATGCCGGAGCCGGCTTGGGCCGACGCTTCTTGGGGCAAAGCGGAAGCGGCGGCCAAGGAGGCGCCAATTTTGAAAAAACTGCGACGGGCTAACATGGCAGGGATGCTATCACGTTTGGAGCGCGAGGTCACATTCACTTCATTTCAGGCCTATGCCACGCAGACGGGCTTACCAAGCGGCTGGAGCACCCGCGCTCTCCAGCTTCTCGAATACTCGCTTTACGACTTCCAGGGGCTGCGCCATGTCCGCGACTTCCTTCAACTCCAGCACCAGCGGATACCGGCTCTCGCCCTGCCGTAGCGCCGTCATGGCCGACCCCCAGTCAACGGTTCCACCCTCGGCCGCAGGGAACAGATGCTGATCCTGCTGTCCATCGTTGTCGTGGATGTGCGTCGATCGGATGCGGGGTTTCAGCAGCCGGTATTCGTTTTCCACGCTGCCGCGCATGTGCGCGTGGCCCACATCGAAGCACACGTTCAGATCCAGGTGGGTCATCCCGAAAAAGAGCAGGAGCCTCTCGGCGTTCGAAAGCGCGTTGGGCGTGTTTTCGATCAGCACCTCCACCCCGCGCTGTTTGGCGAAGACGCTGATTTCTTCGAGCGCGGAAAAGGCCGCGTCGACTTTGCGCTCGTCGTATTCTTCCCCACTCACTCCAATGTGTTGGATCAGGTACTGAAAGGGAATCGTCTCGGCGATTTCCAGCGAGCGCTTGATTTCGTCGACGCTGTGAAGGCGCTTGGATTTCACCGGCTCCGTGATGGTGATCACGGCGTTGGGCCCAGAGCGCCCCCACACATCGTCGGAATACATGGGCGCGTGGACGGAGTGCAGCTTGAGCTCGGCTTCCCGAAACCAATAGCCCAGCTCGGCGATCTGGCCTTTATCGCGATAGTCGAGGTGCTGGCGAGCGCAGAAGATCTCCACCAGCGGTATCCCGGCACTCCAGATGCGGTCCAGCCACACCGTGGTCAGGCGATGGCCGACGAATAAATGCGTTGAAAGGGCGCGTTCCATTGCTTGGTAAGGGGGCTCGTAAGGTGCGGCAGTCAGTATCCGGCCGCGGCCTTCCCTTCCCGGCGGCCATCGAGCCCGCCCTGGAGCCATCCGCCATCGCTCAAGATCGCCTCCACCTGGGCAAGCACCACGCTCGCCGAGTAGTCCACGTCATGCCCGCGCGCCTTCAGCAGCGCCACGGTGTCGGGTGACACACCGGCCTCCAGATACAGCCTGTCCGGCAGCCATTGATGATGAAAGCGGGGCGCGTCGATGGCGTCTTGAACGTTCATTCCAAAATCGATCACGTTGAGGACCACTTGGAGCACGGCGGTGGTGATGCGCGAGCCGCCGGGCGCGCCCAGGGCCATGAAAAACTGGCCGTCGTGCGTCAGGATCGTGGGCGTCATCGACGAAAGCGGCCGCTTACCGGCCTCGATGGCGTTGGCTTTACCCTGTACCAATCCGAACAGATTCGGAAATCCGGGTTTGGCGGTGAAATCGTCCATTTCGTCGTTCAGCAGGAATCCCAGGCCGGGCACGGTGACGCCGCTTCCGAAGCCGTCATTCAATGTGTAGGTGACGGCCACCGCGTTACCCTCCGCATCCACGACATTATAATGCGTGGTCTCGCTGCCCTCGACGCCCGCGGGCTTTCCGGGGCCGAGTTGCGCGCTGGGCGTCGCGTGGCCGGGATCGATACTGGCGCGCCGCTTCTGAATGTACGCCGGATCGAGCAAACCCGCGACCGGATTCTTCACCGCGTCGGGATCGCCCAGGTACTGATTGCGGTCCGCATAGAAGCGCCGCATCACCTCGGCGACAAAGTGGATCTCGGCGGCGGACTCGGCCGCGGATTTCTGGTACCCGGAGCCGTCGAGCATGGCCAGCATCTGCAACAGACCCACGCCTCCGGCGCTGGGTGGAGGCGCGGCGATGATGCCGTAGCCGCGATACGACCCGGTGAGCGGCGTGCGCTCGACCGCCGCGTAGTTTTTCAGATCGGCCAGCGTAATCAAGCCGCCGTGCCGCGGCATCTCTGCGGCCAGCTTGCGCGCAGTCTCGCCCTCGTAAAAATCCTTCGCGCCCGACTGCGCGATGCGTGACAGCGTGCGCGCCAAATCGGGTTGCGTCAGCACGGCGCCGGGCTCCCAATAAGCGCCGCCGTTCTGGAAAATGCGTTTGGATTCCGGATCGCGGGATAAATTGCCGGCTCTTTTCAGCGACTCCGACAGCGCGTAGCTGACCGGAAACCCCTTGCCGGCCAGCTCCACGGCGGGCGCGACCAACGCGCTCCATTTCGAGCGGCCGTATTTCTGGTGCGCCAACTCGAACCCGCGAACGGTGCCGGGAACTCCGGGCGCGCGCCATCCCTCAACGCTGTCCTTCGTAGGCGTGCCCGAGGCATCCAGATACATATCCCGGCTGGCCTTCTCCGGAGCGCGCTCGCGGAAATCGATGAACGTCGAGCGCCCGTCGGCGAAGCGGATCAGCATGAATCCGCCTCCGCCCAGGTTTCCGGCGAAGGGATGCGTGGCGGCGAGTGCGAAACCGGTTGCGATCGCGGCATCCACGGCATTGCCGCCGCTCTTCAGGATCTTGAGGCCGGCTTCGGCCGCCAGCGGCTCTTGGGCCACCACCATGGCGTGGCGCGCCCGAACCGGTTGACGGGCTTCCAGTTGCCAGCACGCCAACAGCAGGACCAACATACGCCCTGGGGCCCACAGCCTGCGCATGCACTCGATTCTAGCAGCCGCGCCGCGCTCATAGATTCTTTCAATCCAGGCGATCAAAAGAATCGAACGCGAGAAAGCGTCCGCGCTTAATATACTGGAGAGCACCGCTATGTCCGCGGTAGGAAACACGCCAAGGAGCGTTCATGCGAATCCTGTCTGTTCCAACTACCGGCGCCCTCGCGCCCCCTATGCCTCTTAGAAAATGCGCTCGATCCCTCACCGCACTTGCTCTCCCTCTGTTGTTCGCCGGGATCTCGTTAGCGCAAACTCCACCCGCGGATCTCGAAAAGCGTCTGGCCGATTTGGACAAGGCCACCAAGTCCGCGCAGATGGCCGGCGACAACGCCTGGATGTTAACCAGCGCCGCACTGGTGCTGATGATGACCGGGCCCGGCCTGGCTTTGTTCTACGGCGGTTTGGTGCGGCGCAAGAATGTGCTCAGCACCATGATGCACAGTTTTGTCTTGATGGCGCTGATCTCGATCCTCTGGGCCGTGGTGGGTTACAGCCTGGCGTTCGGAGAAGGAACTCCGTTCATCGGCGGCTTGCGATACTTGTTCCTCAACGGCGTGGGGGGCGATCCCAACGTGGACTACGGCCCGACGGTTCCTCACCAGACCTACATGGTCTACCAGTTGATGTTCGCGATTATCACGCCGGCGCTGATTTCCGGTGCGTTCGCCGAGCGCATGAAATTCTCGGCGATGCTGCTGTTCATGACCTTGTGGGCGTTGGTCGTATATTCTCCGCAAGCGCATATGGTCTGGGGTAAAGGCGGATTCTTGAACGGGACGTTAGGGGGCAAAATCCCTGCGTGGGATTTCGCGGGTGGTACGGTAGTGCATATCACCTCGGGAGTTTCGGCCTTGGTCTGCGCGCTGTACTTGGGGAAGCGGGAAGGGTATCCGAGCGAGACGATGCGGCCGCACAATCTGGTGATCAGTTTCATCGGCGCCTGTTTGTTGTGGGTCGGCTGGTTCGGATTCAACGCGGGCAGCGCGGTGGCGGCCGGCCCGCTGGCCACCAGCGCGTTTGTAGCCACGCACTTCGCTACGGCCGCCGCGGTGTTAGGCTGGATGACCGCCGAATGGATGGTGGTGGGGAAGCCCAGCGTACTGGGGGCGATCTCGGGCGCCGTCGCGGGGCTCGTGGCCATTACTCCGGCCTCCGGATTCGTGAAGCCCATGCCGGCGATCCTGATCGGCGTGATCGCCGGTGTTGTCTGCTACTTCATGGTCAGCAAGGTGAAGCAAAAGTTCGGATATGACGACGCGCTCGACGCCTTCGGCGTGCACGGCATCGGCGGGACGGTGGGTGCGATCCTGACCGGTGTCTTTGCCACCAAGGAGGTCAATGACCTGCGCATGGGCAAGGCTATGGGCCTGGTGGATGGCGACGCCGGCCAGGTCGTCAACCAGCTTGTGGCCTGCCTTTTCGCCTGGGGCTTGGCGATCGTGGGAACTTACATCATTTTGAAGATCTGCGATGCAGTTCTGGGAGTCCGGGTGAATAAAGCTGCGGAAATCGAAGGCCTGGATTACAGCCAGCACGGCGAAGAGGGATACAATTTCGAATCGTAAGCGTCCTCGTTCCGACGCACGGAAGGGTTCACGCCCGAAAGGGTACGACCCCCGGAAGGAAACCACTCCAAGAAGAGCAGGTACACAACATGAAAAGAATCGAAGCAATTATCCAGCCTCACAAGTTGGAGGACACGAAAGAAGCCTTGAAAGGTATTGGCGTCGACGGCATGACCATCACCGAAGTTCGTGGTCACGGACGCCAGAAAGGGCACACCGAAGTCTACCGCGGGATGGAATACAAGGTGGACTTGCTGCCGAAAGTGAAGATCGAAATGGTGGTGCCGGACACGCGGGCCGATGAAGTGATTCGGACGTTGGTCACGGCCGCCCGCACCGGCAAAATCGGCGACGGCAAGATTTTTGTATATGAAGTCGCGGAGGCCATTCGCATCCGCAACGACGATAGAGGGGACGCTGCATTGTGAGTGAATTGGTAGGGCTCCCTCCTCCGGAGCCCGAAGTAGTCCATCAAACCCTGGCGCGGCGCACGGCTGAAGTCGAAGAGAGCGTGCGCCGGGCCTACGCGGCCCACCTGGCCCCTGGACGTGCATCCGGGCTGGCCCTGGTCGCCGTGGGCGGGTTTGGCCGTAAGGAGCTGTTCCCGCAGTCCGACGTGGACTTGCTGTTGTTGGTGGCGTCCAACTCGCAGGTGCCTCCGCGCGAAGCCATCGCGGTCTTTCTGCAGAACCTGTGGGACGCCGGATACCGGCCCAGCCATTCGGTTCATACCGTGGAGGAGTGCGTCACCGAACACGACGACAACGCGGAACTCACGGTCAGCCTGCTGGACCGGCGGCTTCTGGCCGGCGAGGAAGCGCTCTATCACACCCTGGATCAACGCTTCCGTGGCTTCGCGTCCAAGCGCGCCGCGACGCTGGCGCAGCAACTGGCTAGCTTGGCCGAAGGACGCCGCGCCAAGTATCAGAAGACCATCTATCATCTGGAGCCCAACATCAAGGACTCTCCCGGCGCCTTGCGCGACTTGCAGACCACGCGCTGGCTGTTGATGTTGCACGCCCACGAAGGCGCGCCGGATCTCTCCGCGGCGTTCGATTTCCTGGCCGGGATCCGCATCCGTTTGCATGAGGTGGCCGGGCGCGATCAGAATGCGTTGAGTTTCGCCGTGCAGGAAGCGCTGAGCGAAAACCCGGCCGATCTCATGCGCGACTACTATCGCCACGCGCGCTTGGTGGACCGCGCCGCCCGTCAGGCCATTGAATCCGCCACCGAGAAACCCGATTCCTTGCTGGGACGCTTCTATGAGTGGCGTGCGCGGCTGTCGACTTCCGAGTTTTCCGTCTCGCGGGAACGCGTGCTGCTCCGTACGCACCAACCGCCCCAGGGGCTGAAGTTGTTCGAATTCCTGGCCCGTCATGGTTTGCGTCTGGCGCCCGACACCATCGACCGGTTACAGGGGTTCGTTCCGAAGGCGGACTGGGCGGAGTGGAAGAGTTTGCTTGGCCTGCCCCAGGCGGCCGCCGGATTGCGCGCCATGCAAGAAGCGGGCGTGTTGAGCGCGGCTCTGCCGGAGTGGGGCAACATCGAATGCCTGGTGGTCCGCGACTTCTACCACCGTTACACCGTCGACGAACACACGCTGGTGGCGATTTCCGCCCTCGAGACGGTGGCCGACGGCCGCTTCAAGGACCTGTTCGAAGAGGTGGAAGATCCCGCGCTGGTGCGCTTCGCGCTGCTGCTGCACGATACCGGGAAAGGCTCCGGGCGCGATCACACCGAGGTCTCGCTGGAGAACACGCGCACGGTGCTGGAGCGTCTCGGCGCGCCTGAAGCCGATCGCAAGGCCGTGGAGTTTCTGGTCCGGCATCACCTGGAACTATCGGCGGTGATGAGCTCGCGCGACGTGCACGACGACACCACGGCGCGCATGCTGGCCAACAGCGTCGGCACCATCGAGCGCCTTAAGATGCTGACCATGCTCACCTATGGCGACATCAGCGCGGTGAACCCGCAGGCCATGACGCCGTGGCGCGCCGAGCAGTTGTGGCGCGTGTACCTGCTGGCATATCACGAACTCACCAAGGAGCTGGAAACCGAGCGCATTCATCTGGATTCCGCTGGCGCGACCTCCGGCGTGGTGCCGGAGCGCGCGCGTTTCCTGGAAGGGCTGCCGACCCGCTATCTGCGCATCCACTCCGAAGAAGAGGTCGCGGCGCATTTCGCGCTGGCCCAGCAACTCGAAACCCGGCCCGTGGCGGTCGAAATCAAAATCGACCGCGGTTTCTATCTGCTGACGCTGCTCACCCACGACCGTCCGGCGCTGTTTGCTTCCGTGGCCGGAGCCGTTGCCAGCTTCGGCTTGAATATTCTCAAGGCGGAAGCCTTCTCCAACGCCCAGGGCATTATCGTCGATACCTTCACGTTTTCCGATCCGCACCGCACGCTGGAGCTGAACCCCACCGAGGTGGACCGTCTGCGTAGCGTCGTACGGCGCGTGGTGGAGGGCAAACAGAGCGTGGACAAACTCCTGCGCGGCCGGCCCAAGCCGCTGCGCTCCTCCCGCCTGCAAGTGAAGCCGCGCGTGTCGGTCAAAAACGATGCTTCCGAAATCGCTACGCTGATCGAAATCGTCGCCGAAGACCGGCCCGGCCTGCTATACGACTTGGCCAACGCCATTTCCCAGGCCGGCTGCAACATTGAAGTCGTGATGATCGATACCGAAGCCCACAAGGCGTTGGACGTGTTCTACGTGACCGCGCAGGGCCGCAAGCTGGACGACGAACAGCAGACGCGGCTCCGGGCGGAGCTTCTCGCCGCCTGCGCCGCCGTCCGCTAACCCCCTCCCAAGTCCCGGCCTGACCGCCCAGTCCGACTAAACAAGACCACTTTGGTCCAAGTTTTTGGTGTATACTGAGCTGGCGAGTCAGTTGCAACTCGCTGTCATGTGGCTTTTGAGACAAAACCCAACATTGCAGGATTGTAGCTGGAGCGTGAGACTCAGTTGCAACTGGCGTGCAGAGCAACACTCAAGCTAAAGGAGGGCAAAACGCTCCAGTAACACCGGCTGACTGAAATGAATCGGGGCCGCGTGGCCGACCTTTTGGCGAAGCACAGGCACGCAGCCCCACCGCATCGACAACCCGCACGGCTGGCGACCTGTACTCATTCTAGGTTTCCAGCCTGCGGCTTCAAGGAAAAGTCAAAGGAAAAATGCATATGAATGACTTAGAAAGAAGAGCGCGTGCGCTCATTCGACGCCGACGGCTGGCTTCAGATACGTCCGCTCTGTTCCTGATCGTTTTCGTGACGGCGCTTGCTGCGCCCAGTCCAGTTCATGCGGACGAGCCGCTTTTTGGCTTCACTTACACGACAGACCTGCTACCTAGACCATTTTCTGAGATAATATAGACCAGCTCTGGCGATCCGGCTGCAAGCAAGAGATGGCGAAGGCCTATTCTGACGATCTACGACGGAAGTTGTTGGAGGCGCATCAGCAGGGGGAAG
>Ga0116223_10000747_pt1 | contig 37759 bp, 37 predicted proteins | sample Sb_taG_3_FD_90092 | JGI IMG/M metagenome (GOLD analysis project Ga0116223, IMG submission 90092) | Peat soil microbial communities from Weissenstadt, Germany - Sb_50d_a_PC metaG | ecosystem: Environmental > Terrestrial > Soil > Wetlands > Peat | place: Germany: Weissenstadt | collected 2010-09-21 | reverse complement strand
GTCCCGACACGCTTGCTCGGTGTCGAACCGAGCCTCGAAATCGGCCAGACTCCGGGGATACTCCTCCACAGCCGGCCATGCTACAGGTTGGGGCCACCTGAGTCAAGTAAATACCCCCTTTCTCGCCATTCTGGCTGGCGTTGCCGACGCGGAGCAGAGTGATATCATCCTGGATTTCATCGCGCGATACTCACTGGACATCTGGCCCCTACGGAGCCTGACCCCGGTAGTGCGGCCTGGCGACCCTGACTGGCGTGATTACTATGGGTCGCTGAACGCTCCGCACCACTATCACAATGGCGGTGTGTGGCCGTTTCTCGGCGGATTCTACGTCGCTGCATTGGTGAAAGGCGGCCGTGGGGAGGCTGCTGCTGTGGCTCTGCGCAGCCTCGCTCAGTTGAACCAATGTGGGCAGTTCAACGAGTGGCACCATGGTGAAACCGGCACCCCGATGGGCGCACAGGATCAAGCCTGGTCTGCGGGGATGTACCTGTTCGCTTGGGAGTGCGTCAGGCAGGGCCAGGTGGCCCTGCCATGATCTGGACGGACGCTCGGCACGGTCCGGATTAAGTCGACTCGGCATCCGCGATCAGTTCCCCGATCAAAAGATCCAGGGTTCTTCGACTCCCGCGATCGGCAATACTCTCGGCCGCCAGGCGTGCGAACTCGAGTTCCTGTACATACTCGAGAAACATACCGCTAGACCGGAACTGGCAAGCGTTTCTTAAGTGTTCGTGAACCGCCCGATCCGGTTCGTCCTCGGGACATTGGGCGACAAATTCAAGAACATCGCCCAGTTTCGTGACTTCGGAGTCCATCTGTTTGGGCACGGTTCTCACCTCCCTATCTGATCGACGGAGAACAGATTGACCCGATCGTTGGGTTGAGAGGTGGCTCTCAGTGCCGCCATCGATAATTAACAACCTGCCACCATAAGCCGACGGTTTCTTAACAACCAGACGCAGACAGCGATCAGTCCGACGACGTTGAGAATTCCCTTGATGCTCTCCGCCATCGGAATGTACGTATCGATGAGCCACAGAGTCATCCCGACGATGATGAGGGTCAGCACGATGTAGATCAACGCATATCCGCTCACGCTCCTTTCACATCAGGCTGGTGCGCGGCGTGCGGCGCTTCCCGCGCACCAGCTTGGTCGATGGACGCCTCGGAAGACGGGCCGACCTTATGCGCCAGTTAGTACGGCGGATAAGGTTGCCAATAGCCCCATCGGTCATAGTAGCCATAGGCACCGTACGATGGACCATATCCGAAGTAAACGCCGAACCGGCCATGTTGGTGGCGTCTATGTTCCCGGCCATGGCGTTCTGCCAGAGCCGTTGTGGGGACCAGCAGTGCTAACGCCGTGGCAAGAAGCAGCGCAGGGAGTCTAAGTTTCTTTGACATATTCGCCTCCTTCTGCCACTCATCTGGTTAGATGCATCGGACGGGCGGGCGTTGCGCTCCGCGCAAATAGTCACGCGACAAGATGTTACGAGCGACCGTGGGCCGCGTCGCCGAGATCACGCCGTCAATCGTAACTTCTACGCCTCTGGTGCAAACGCGTGGGTGGCGGGCGATGATGAAGAGATGCAATGGTTCGTCCCGATCGAAGATCTGTTCAAAGGACGGCACTTCGACCGACAGATCATCGTTTTGTGCGTGAGCTGGTACACGAGCTTCAAGCTGAGCTTGCGGGATCTGGTGATGATGATGGCAGATCGAGGGATCTCGGTGACCCATACCACGATCCTGCGGTGGGTTCAGCGCTACCTTCCAGAATTCGAAAAGCGCTGGCGGCGCTACGCTCGTTGCGTCGGCGGCTCGTGGAGGATGGACGAGACCTATATAAAGGTTCACGGACACTGGGTGTACCTGTACCGTGCCGTCGACAAAGCGGGCCAGACGGTGGATTCTTTCTCAGCCGAAACCGGGACGTAAACGCTGCCAAATCGTTTCTCCGCAGCGCGATGAAGAACACTCGCGTGCCCACGAGGATCACGTTGGACGCCTATGCGGCTTCGCATCGCGCGGTGCGGGAAATGAAGCAGACCGGCGAGCTTCCACGGCGGGTGAAGGTCCGCTCCAGCCAGTACTTGAACAACCTGGTGGAGCAGGACCATCGCCGAGTGAAGCAACGAATCCGGCCCATGCTGGGGTTCAAGCGATTCGACAATGCGGTGGTTACAATTTCCGGCGTCGAGTTAGCGGAGAAGATCAAAAAAAGGACAATTCAAGACCGGCAAGTTGGGCGGCCGAAAGGCGACGATGTCGGAGTTGTGGAACGCGGCACTCGCTGCTTGAGCCCATCGCAGGTCACTCAGCCAGGCGGAACCCAACCGAATCCCCGTTGGCCTGAGTTTGCACCAGAGCCATATTTCCATCCGTCGAGATCTTTCGGACCACATTGTTGCCAGCGTCCGTGAAATAAAGATTGCCCGAACCGTCGAGGACCAGGATCCTCGTACAAGCGCCTGAGTGAAACCGGAAGCTCGCATCCAGCAAGGCTTCCAGAGTCTCAATCGAGACGGTCATCATGTCCGCCGGACACTGCGGGCGTCCAGCCCGCGATTCTGACGTGGCCAAAATGACGCAACGACCGTGGGAGGGCGATGAAAGTTGCCAGCAATACGGCTACGATGGCGAAACTCCAAAGTTTTCTGGCGGAGAAGAACGGAATCACAACCAGGCATTCCACCGCCGCCCAGCAGAAAAACAAGCGCTCAAAGTACCGTTGGAACGCGGCTGTCAGTTCCGTTCGCAAGTCTTCAGGGATTCTTCGCACGGCGGCCCTGGACTCGGATTGTACAACCTTGTGGTTAGCTGGGACAGCTAACTCGCTCTTCGACCGGACTGCGGGAAGGCCATGGGGCAGATCGGCGCGAAGGGCGGCAAGACAGCAGCGGAGAACATGACGCCCGCTGAGCGCAAAGCCCGTGCTAAAGAAGCCGTCACTGGCTGCCGCGAAGAAACGCACGGCGGACCGTCTGGCGCGAGAGCGGAAGGGGCGCTAAGCGGCTCCCCACCACGCCTCCCGCCAATTCAGGCCGACTGGCCACTGGATGCTGCTAGAGTGTGCGAGACACACTCCGCTGTAAACATACGCAAAGAGTTCGAAAAGTGGAAACCGAGACGACGACGGCGTTAACCGCGCGTGGGCGTTCTCCAGAGAGATGGAGAAGTCGGGCGCAGGTGCGCCGCAGGCGACTCACTCGGCTAACGACAACGGTTCTCCGAGGCCGGAACGAGAGAACAGGAGCGTCTGGGAATGTATGGCGGAATTGGGGATATCTGGCGGGACTACGACAGAGGTGGGCAGGCCGATGGCGTTAACGAATCGGCAGGCTGGGTTCGGAGAGAAATAGTTTGGCTCCCCGCGATGAGTTCGAACTCTTGTTAACGACTCCAATAAGCGATCCGGCTGCATTTGAATCGTCGACTGCGGCAGGCCGGCTGCAGCGACTGCGGCGGTGAGCGTCGTCGAGGTGATCGACTGCCCGTGCGCCCAGCCCGCGCCGCCATAACCCCGCCCGGTTCCCACTCGCCGCTCTCGCACGGCGCCAGCGTGCTGGGGTCCATTCCGAATTTCCGTTCGAACGTTGACCTTTCCCCTGTAAGTAAAGGACTAGCAAACAATGGAGGGCACAACCCTGGCGCCAGAGACCCGACAAACCCGACAATGATTGAGCACGGCTCTTATGGTTAGTGCCGTTCCGTCGGCTGGAACGGCAACGTCGGAGAGGCTCTTGAATTCACCTGCACTAGAGCACGGGCTTTCAGATGAAGCACCTGTCTCGGGCTGCCCTCCAAGGTGCGACGTACCTGTACCATCTGGCGGCCTGCGTCAATGCTGGCCAGAAGGCCGCGCTCGCGCAGCCGGTGGCGTAGCGCCTGCTCGCCCACCAAGCGATTAGCCCCGGCCAGTTCCTGGGCCACTTGATAGCTGGCCGCCGGCTCCAAAAATAGGTCGGCCCCGGCCACCCAACCGATTTGGGTACCCCGCGGCACCCACCGGCGGCCAGTAGGTTTGCGCTGCCAGCCCCACACCGCCGCCTCGTCTGGTACCCTACCCCGGCGGTCCGCCACATGGGCACGTCCGCAGGCCAGCGCAGCTGGTAACAGGGCCACAAAATGCAACGCGGGATCACCGGCCTGCTGGTAGGTGGCTTGGAGTGCGCACAGCTTTGCGAACGCTCTCTGGCTCCGCTCTGCGAGTTCCTCCTGTTCCGCCCTGCCGATCGCGCCAACTTCGACCGCGAACTCCAGGAATAGCTCCCACCCGCTTTGCAGCTCCGCCAAAGCCGCCGGCAGGCGGGCATGAATCGCACGTCCAGAGCCCCGGCTGCGGATTTCCAGCATCCGCGCCCGCAGGCGCTGCTGCCGTTCCTCGTAACGTCCCGCGATCCAACTCAGGAATGCGCCCATCGATTCCGCCAATCGTCCTTGCTGCCCCGCGCACTGACACTCGCTTAGCGTGGCCCGGTTCACCTCTCCCGGTCCCAGCTCGACCACCAGCAGGCGGGCACGAATGCTGTGCACTGGCGGCACTTTTTCTCCCGTTGCCAGCACCAGCGCGCGCGGCGGCCGGGGCGCGCTCAGCCGTCCGTTGCCGCCCAGGCGGCTCCGCCCCTGCTGGTTGCCCGTGGCGCGAAAGAGCCGTTCGGCGACGCCGTGCAACTCGGCATCCCCGTGCCTGCCGGTCGGGGCAAAGTCATCCACTACCAACAGCGCGTCCTTGGCGTGGAAGGCCAGCCCCTCTAACGCGTTCTCCGTCGAGGCGAAGTTGGCAGGCAGACTACCGGCATCCATCCCCGCTCCGAAGTGCTGCTGGCACAGTGCCGCCAAGGCAGTCTTGAACACGCCCGTTGTGCCGGTGAGAAACACGCTGAAATCCACCCTGCCGAACGGAGCCCGGTAGACGGCTGCCAGCAACGGGAAGCTGATTCGGTCGGGCGCCACAGACAGGCAATGCAAACTCGCGCGGACCGCTCGCACCAGATCTTCGGGATCTTTCGGGTATCGCACTTGATACGACTGCAAAGCGGCCGGCACTTGGACCTGCACGCCGGACAGCATCCCGCCGGCACCCAGGGCGCCCCCGGCATGCAGGTACAGCCAATGCTCGCCGTGCTTCCTCCACCCCAGGTGGGCAAAGATGTGTTCTTGCCGAATCTCGCCGGACAACCACTGGATCGCGGCGCGCGCATGCTGTTGCTGACCCGGATAGACGATCGCCTGCGGTCCCAGCTTGTTGAGCACCCAGCTCATCCGGCTGAACTCCGCCGCGCACACAGCGAAGGCAACCCTTTGTCCGCCCAGCGCGGCTTCCAGGCCGAAAAGGCGCCTTTGTTCCTGGCCATCGTCCAGGATGACATCGCGCACAATCCGGGCGTGGAAGTTCGCTACCGCCGTGGTTTTCAAACGGCCATTTTCCCGCTGTTCCACGCGGATGATGTCCGCCCCCCTCTGCTCGTACCGCAGCACTCGGCACTGGCTAGGGGGCACTCTGGCGGCACGTGCCTGCGGGCGGCGGGGCCCGTCTGGGTCGTCGTCCGGCCCCAGCAGAACAAATTTAAATTTCATACCTGCCGGCTGTGAGCACTCGCGGCGGGCCCCATTCCCTGGACGGTCCCGGTCTGCGCTCCCAGACATTCATGGCTCGTCAGGGACGGAGCAGTCAACTCTGGCCTACGCGGGAGAGTAAGTAAGCCACGGCGGCTTTTTTGCGGGTGGTCCGAGGGCAGCTGCGACCGGGAACCGGGCCCCTCGGAACTGCGGAAGCGATTGCCGTGAGGTTCCGTTGGGTGGTTCGTTTGCGCGGGGCCCGTTTGCCTCGCCCAGCGCATTTCTGGCGCGGCTATACCCGATGCGCATGGAGTGATCTACACCGCGGTATTGCGGACGCAATCGCAACCCGTGAAGGCCTGCGCCGGAGAAGCTGGCGCGTGAGCACGCGTGAGAAAGGTGCTTGGTCAAGCAACGAAAAACGCCGCCGGGGATAAATTCCGGCGGCGCGTAAGGAACCGAACCGAGGGAATTCAGGCTTTGACGGAGTAGCGGCGCTCCCCGTCCTCTCCTTTGGTCGAGGTAACGGTCAACCCCATCTTCTTGCCCACCGTGCCAGACAGGAACCCGCGCACGGAATGCGGCTGCCAGCCCGTGACTTTAATCAGTTCCTTAGCGGTCGCGCCGCCCGCCCGCTGCAGCAGGTTTAGGACCTTGGCGGTCTTGCTGCCGTCGCGGGCGGACTGGGCCCGTTTCGCGCCCTTTGGCGTTTTCTTTACGGGGCTGGCCTTCTTGGCCGCCCTGGCTTTCGTGGGCGCGACGTGGCGCGCACGTTTCGCCCGGCTGGCCTTTTTGGTGCCTTTCGCCGGCGCTGCCGTGGCAGGGACGGCGCTGGTTGGTTCTGTAATCGAGGTCATGGTTTCTCCTTTGGCGGTAATTCCCGCGGTCACGACATGGATCACTCGGGTGCGCCTGAAATGCAAGTCCAATCTGCACCGAAGCGGAAAGGGCGATGGAATGGCGATGGAGCCGAGACGGGCCCGATCCGATCTCGAAGCGGCATCAGCGGGTGATCTTGAGCCTCGGGCGGCAGAGGCTGGCCTTTGACTTCTACAGCCAGGTCACCGCGTTGAACCCGGAACCGGCCCCGGTGGTGCCGTTTGCTCAAGGCAAGCGCGGAAAGCGCCCACGATCGCGAGTAGCCGCTCGCGACGGTGCCGCCGGTTAGGACCCGGCACCACTTTGCTCGCGAGGTTCTGTGCGAGCGTCGCGCGTCAGGAGTGCTCCGTTTCGTGCTCACAACTCCGCGAACAGTTTCACCTGCCGCCGCCAGTCCATCTCTTCGGCGATGCGGCGTAGCGCAGATTCCTGTATCCGATCGGCTTCCTCGGTCAAAAACAGGAGTTGCTCCTGGATGGCGGGGGCCAGGCTGCGCAGCTTCATGATTTGGCTGATGCGTGTGGTCGAGACCCCCTCGCGCCGGGCCAAGTCCGCGTAATTCTGAACCGTACCTGCTTTGAGTAAGCCTTCCAAGCGGATCGCCAACGCCATCAGCCGCGTGGCGCGGGGCAGGTGCTCCACAGCACCCGCAGTGCGGGGAAGAAGAGCGCGCCGATCAAACGGGGATTTTCGAACGCGGACGGCGAACTCCACGCCCTCGGAGCCTCCGTCTTTGAGGCGCACGCAAGCTTGCTCGACCCGATGATCGTAGCTGATCCGCTCAATCAGATTCTCCCAGAGCCGACGCTGATCAGCCGGCTCCAGTGGGTCCCCTTGCGCTGGGTCTACGGGGAACCCGCCTTCGACTACCGGGCCGCCGGGTTGGCCCACCAGTTGGTACAGCTTGGACTCGACGGCGTTTTCGATTCGCCGTGCCGAGATCATTTGGCCTGGGCAGGCCTTCGCTCCGCCCTTGCGCGCCGTCTGGCACAGGTAATACCGGTACCGGCGCCCGCGTTTGGTCGTGTAGCCCGGCCCCATGGATCTCCCGCAGATGGCGCATTGGAGCAGACCCTCCAAGATGGCCCCCTGCCGCTTCCGCCGACGAAGGTGCCTGCCACGCTTCCGGTGCTTCAGCAGCTCGTTGGCTTTCGTCCAAATCGCGTGGTCCACAATGGCTTCCTGCTCGCCCGGATACCCCTGCCCATGGTGGCTGACCTCGCCGACGTAGAGCACGTTGGTCAGCACGCGCACCAGCGCCGGGCGATCGAATCGTACGCCAGTACGGCGCTCGTTCTTGCGCGTGGTCCAGGTCTTGGTCCGCCAGCCGCGGCGCTCGATCTCTTCGAGTGTGTCGGCCAGCGACTCGCAGCGCACGAACACGGCAAAGATGCTCCGCACCTGTTCGGCTTCCGCTCGGTTCAGCGTCAGCTTCCGCGTCACCGGATCGGGGTCGTAGCCCAACGGCGGGTATCCGCCCATCCACTTGCCCTTACGCCGTGCCGCCGAGATCTTATCGCGCGTGCGTTCGCTGATGATTTCCCGCTCGAACTGCGCAAAGGAGAGAAGCACGTTCAGGGTCAGCCGTCCCATCGGGCTGCGGGTATTCAGCTGCTGGGTGACGGAAATGAAACTGACCCCGCGCTTGTCGAACACCTCCATGATGCGGGCGAAGTCCAGCAGCGAGCGGCTGAGCCGGTCCACCTTGTACACCACCACACAGTCAACAGCTTCGGCTTCGACGTCTGCTAGGAGTTGGCGCAGGGCGGGGCGTTCGAGGTTGGCTCCGCTCAAGCCGCCGTCGTCGTAGCGCCGGGTCAGGGTCGTCCAGTGTTCGTGGCGCTGGCTGAGGATGTAGGCTTCGGCGCACTCACGCTGCGCGTCGAGCGAGTTGAAATCCTGCTCCAGGCCTTCCTCGGTCGACTTACGGGTATAGATGGCACAACGGACTGGCCGGGTTGTCCCAGCGCCGCTAGGCTGCACGGCTGGCCTTTCGGTTCACGGCGGTCGTTCCGCGCTTGCGCGGGGCAGGTTCTCCTCGTTTCGCCACCCCGAAGAACACCAGCCCGTTCCAACGCGTGCCGGTCGCCTCTCGGGCCACCGCGCTGAGCGAACGATAGCGCCGGCCTTCGTACTCAAAACCCTGTGCCAATACCCTCACCACGATGGTCTGGTCGCGGTATACGCGGCTCAGCTCCGTGCCGGGCGCAGGCAGCCTCCTGTCGCGCCGATTCGGCCGGCGTTTTCCGGAGGCGCGAGGGAGTCTTCCCGAAACCAAGGGAACCTGATCTCGAAGCTCGGCATCCTTGGCAATCTGGCGTGCCCGGTCCACCGCTCGCTGGGGGAGATCCCCCTCCGCCAGCGCTTGCAGCCGCCAGGCGATGCGCCGCATCAAGTGCTGCTGGTTTGTGGCGGCGCTTTCTTCACCCCAAACCTCGCGGTATCGCTCCCGTAGTTCGCCTGGCTGCATTCGCCGCAGTTGCTCAATTTGCGCGTACACGTCCATGTCTTGCCCTCCGGTCTCTGGGCGTTCACTCCACAGTTCCATGCACGCTCTCTGCGGCTTCAAAAGCAAGTCGGAACGTGGGCTGTCCTTGCGCCAGAGAACGTCCGGCGGGCCGACCGCCTTAGGGCCATTGTCACTGAAGCAAACCGCGCATTTCCCCGTACTTCCCCCGCATCCCAAACTCTTGGGCGATCATATACCCCAGTGCGTCGCTGACATGGCTGCGCTGGGGGTCGGACTTATCGATGTCGGCCAGGGTGTTACCGTTCAGGTCGCACTTCCAGTGCACGCGCTCAAAATCCAGGATGAGTTGTTTCGCGCCCGAGTCAATCCGCAAGCGGCGCTCGCCCGCCTGATTGTGCAGCATCGCATTCACGCAGTTGACCCGGTCCTTCACCGGTGGATTCGAGGACGCCAGGTGAAAGCTGACGCGGTAGGGGTAGCGCTTAAAGAAATCCCGCACGATCTGCCAGTCGGTACGGGAGGCCGCCGTGTGCCGCCCCTGGCCGGTCGCATCACCATAGACTTGGATGTGGGTGGTATACGGCGAGAGCGAGCTCCAGCGTCCAATGCGTCCTAAGAATGCCTCGCACGCCGCCCATGTATTTGAATCGGGCAGCGCCAGTTCATCCAGAACATACACGTTGTCTCCCTCCCGCTGCCCGATGACCGAGCACATCGGGTTGACGTTGAAATCCAGCGACCAGAACAATGGCGATCGGGGATTGTAGCGCAAGGGCTCTACGTTCCTGGTCCGGTCGAAAGCGTAGTACACCAGACCGGCGGTGAGGTTCTCGAAACTGGCCTGAAACTCCTGCCGGTATGTGCGCTCGTCCAGTTCATGCGTGGCGCTTTTCAGTTCGTCGCCCGAGACGTTGCCGCCCTCTTCGGTAGTGAACTGGAAGGTGGCCCAATGCGCCTGGCTTTGCGCCTTCTGGTACAGGTCGTAGAAATGGTCGTAGCCGCGCGGAGTGCCGATAAACAAGGCGCGACCCTGCTTATCCGCCAACGCCGGTCGCAGTACCTCGGGCCAGGCCTGCCGGGCGATCGAAGCGTACTCGTCCAGAACCAGGAAGTCCAGGCCATCCCCGCGGAGCGAGTCGTAATTATCGGCACCGCGCAGGCCGATGGTACCGCCGGTGATCAACTCAATCCGCAGATCGGTTTCGTTAGGCTGCCGGGCCCAGTAGGGCCGGGTCATCTCCTTGAGCGGCTTCCAGGCAATGCGTTTGGCCTGCTTGTAAGTCGGGCCTACATACCAGACCAGGCGGCCTGGTTTCCAGGCCGCCTGGCACAATTCCGTGAGTGCCAGATAGGTTTTCCCGAAGCGCCGGCCGGCCACCAGAATCCGGAAGCGGGCGTCCGAACGGAAGACCGTCCATTGAGGAGCTTTGAGACGGATCATGGCTGCTGCACTCCGTTCTCCTGAGCCACCACAAACGGTGGTGGTGCAGTAGCGGCAGGCTCAAACGCCGGCCGCTCCCGCCAGCCACTGCGAGCCTTCAACCAGAACATCTGGGCAATAACATTTCCGGCTCTGGCGTTCTGATACAGAGCCTGCGCCACGTTGTAGTTGGCATCCGTGGCGCCTTCGTCCAGTTCGGACCGAAAGTGTTTCCGAAGGGTCTTGGGAGAGCGGATTCCAACCTTCCGGGCAATCTCCTCGTGGCGGACGCCCACGGCCGCCATGGACTTGACCATCTTCCGTTGTTCGTCGGTAGGATTGAATCGGGGGCGCGGCATGGCTATACCTCCACCCCAGCCGGGACACGCCCGGCTGCGACCTGATCGAACCGGCGGCCATCGGATAGAAGCACCGCCTCCTTGCCCGTGAGCTTCTGCCAGCGCAGAACCGTGACATCGACATACCGGGGGTCAATGTCCAGTCCGTAGCAGACCCGCTGGGTGGACTCGGCAGCGATCAGCGTCGTACCGGAGCCCAAGAAGGGATCGTAGATCACGTCGCCGCTCACGCTATGGTTGAGAATCGGCCGGCGCATCAACTCTAGGGGCTTCTGGGTGCCGTGTCCGGTGGCCGCTTCCTCCCGGCACCCTCCAAACGGATTCAGGTTGGCGACCTGCCACAGCGTCGATTGGGTGCGGTCTCCGCACCAGTGCGAGGTCTTGCCTTCCCGCACCGCGTACCAGCAGGGTTCATGCTGCCAGTGATAATCGCCGCGGCCCAGCGCGAAGTGCTGCTTGGCCCAGATGATTTGAGCGCGAATCCGCAGGCCCGCCGCCTCCAGGCCTGCGGCTACTTCCCCGGCATGAACGCCCGCGTGCCAGACGTAGGCAACATCCCCGGAAAAGAGCTGATACGCTTCGGTCCAGTCCACCCGGTTGTCATTGGCAACCGTGCCCGTTTGCCGCTGCTGGCCCAATCCGGCGCGCTCGCGCCATATCGGATCGTACTCCACCCCGTAGGGCGGGTCGGTCACCATCAGCGCGGGCGTGGCCGAGTCAAACAGGCACCGCGCCGCCGCCGTAGAGGTTGCGTCCCCGCACAGAACTCTGTGCTGGCCGCACACCCAAAGATCGCCGAGTTGGGTGACCGCCTCTGGGGGCGGCTCCGGAGCGGCATCGTCCTGCCCCTCGTCGGGGTCGCGGAACAGAAAGTCATCGATCTCCGGCGCATCGAAGCCCGTGAGGTTTAAATCGAAATCCAGAGCTTTCAGTTCTTCGATCTCTAGCGCCACCAACTCCAGGTCCCACTCGGCCCAATTGACCGACCGGTTGACCAATAGCCGGAACGCCTTGACCTGCGCCTCGGACCACTCGTCGCACAGGATGACGGGCACTTGCGTTAGGCCCAGTTTGTGCGCAGCCTTGAGGCGTAGGTGGCCATCGACCACCTCACCGCTGCTGCGGGCTAGGATCGGGATCTTGAACCCGAACTCGTGGATAGAAGCCGCCATCCGCTCGACTGCGTGATCGTTCTTGCGCGGACTGCGGCCATAGGGAACGAACTTACTGACGGGCCACATTTCCATGTGCATGGCCGTCCTCCTCATCTGGTACTGCCGTTAGACTGCTCACCCAGGGAACCGGATGCTGCGCTTTTTGAGTGGTGCAGATCACTTTCGGTTGCCGCGCCAGGGTCCGTCCCTCCAGGACCCTCGGCAGGGCAGCTGAACTACCGTGAAAGCTTAAAACACAATCTTGGAAGTGAAGTGCTTGTGAACCAGGGGTGGCTCACTTGAGTGGAGCCCGACGGCGTGGTTTTTCGGGCATGGTCCGTGGGCCAAATTGCAATCGATGCAGCGCCTCATACGCTGGAACGACACGCTTTCGGATATCTTCTGGGAGGAGTCTTTGGGACATGACCACCAGGTTCACTCCGGCTAGCTTCTGGCACAGGCCGAGAAACTTGCGGCGACTAAATCTACCTTTCGGGCGACGTTGGCCCTTGATCCGCTCTCGCCACCGGCCGATGGTTCTATGATCGACGCCCAGCCGGCGGCCCAATGCGCGGTCGCTTTCCCGCTTCCGCAGCGGGCGGTCGAGTTCCTTGAGGATGGCGCGAGCAATCTGCGCGTTGCGGCCCTCGCGTGCGAAGGCCCACTCACGAAGCTCGGCCTTGCGCTTCTCTTGAGTGGGGCACTTCCCCAGCTGTTTGGCTTTCTTACCAGAAGGCTTGGGAGTCGGCAGTTGCTTAGAATGTTGTGGTTCCATACGCCTTCAGTGTCGCTCGACCGTCAACGGGGGGTTGTTTTTCGGCGGCGTTTGGCGGCGTTCTGGTTGCCCTTCGGGGCGCCGCCGCGGTTGCGCGGCTCCGGAGGCACGGGGTCTAGGTCGGGACTCAGTCCCAGGAGGCCGTTGATGTGAGCTTGCAGCAAGGCGTCCATCTGCTGAGCCTTTCTCGGGTCGCGTAGCTTTTCGGCCGCGCTCATTTCGTTCCCGGCCTTCACCATTCGCTTAAACCAGTAGAGCTGCTCCTGGTTCGTGCGCATGCGAACGTAGCTCTCCTCACTGATACCCGCTTTCGCGGCTTCCTTGGCGATGGCTGCGGGGTCGTCATGCTCTCTTTTGAGTAGTTCGTCTTCTGGCGAGTGGGATTCTCCGCCGCTCTGCCTCCAGGTACCGTCCTTGCCTTTGAACGAGTGGCCCATGTTATTCCCCCGATACCGGTTACTGAGGATTTTCGCTCTTCTCGATGGCAAAATCCAGGCCCTGAACCCTTTACCCTTCCGGGCATGAGCCTCCCAATCGCAGTTGCCGGCGCCGGCTCGAATTCGGAGGCGGGCGGCTTGCGACCCCAGCACTGGTGTGACTGTCGGCGTCGCGTAACTCCAATCCGGTACCGTGTCCTTCGGGAAACGTGAGCTACCGTCGGCGAATCGCCACGGCTCCGCCCCGCTCGCTTGGGAACATTTGGCGGGGATGGCGTTCTCGTAGCGGCTGGCTCGAACATAGTCGCCAGTCCTAGTCCCGACAGGTTCAGCGTACTTTGGTGCGCCCCACAGTTCCTTTGAGTATCCTTGGGGTCTCCCTGGGTGCTCCTTTGCTTCCGTTTACGCAGGCGTGTTTGGGCGGTTGGGGCTCCGTGGCGCGCGGCCAGGGTACGCTCTCTGAACCCCCATGGCGGCTGGGACTTAGAGTAACGCCAAGGGCGGAGGAGCAGCCCCGGAAGGGGCAATTTGGGGCGGAGTTTTTACCGTTTCCTTCCTTATTATATAGGCGGTAAAAACTCGGAGACGGGTTCCGACCAACGCAGTTTCTGCCGAGCCAAAACTTCAGCTTCGAACTCCGATCCCCGTTTTGTTGACAGCATCGGACTGTCTCCAAACTACGCCTGTATCCGAAACATTTTGAATGTGTTGCGGTTTTCGCAGCCTTCCGGAGAGTGAACAGCTGGCTGTCGGCGACGCGCGCCGGCCGCCTCCCGAGGGCCACTTCCGCGCCGCGTTCTCCGTTTTCTCCAGTTGACAGGTCCCGTTTGTTGACAGCCTCGTTCGGCCTGGGGTCCCAGAACTGCGCGAAACCGAACCGAGAAACGCCGCGGCCATCATGTAGACCGACAATGATTCCGACCATCAAAAGAACTTCGGCAAAGAAACGTCCTTTCGCTGGTCGGCCTGCCAGCTGGCGTACGCTCTGAACGCGCGCTCCGCACGCATTCTTCGCCGGCGAACGAGAACACGTGATTGATGCTGATGACTCCTGGCCGCTACATATCTCCCGTGGTATGTTTTTGGAATGGACGATCGACCAGGTCCTGAGTCACCGACTAACGTAACCCCACCTCCTGGTCGCAAGAACACCAAGTCCGCCAGTAACCGGGAGAAGCCAACGCCGAATAGTGACCCAAGTTACCCCAACGCATCATTGAGCCAGCCGCTACCGACCTTGCCGCGAGAAGCGCTAACGCGAATCGAGCAATCAGAGAAAAACGCGCGCGAGACGTATGACATCGACAAGGTGCCCTGCGAACGGAGAATTCCGCCCTTTTTGGCACTTCAGAGGCGAGAGTCCCCGACAGCGGTCAGAACGGAGACGCCCTGGGACCCGCATATTTGGCCCTTCTGGGCAGTTTCGCGTGAAACAACGGGGAGAGAGAGTTCGAGCCAGGACAAGTGGCTCCCCGGCATGGATTCGAACCACGATTCACGGCTCCAAAGGCCGCTGTCCTACCATTAGACGACCGGGGAATTTAAACTAGCGCTCCCCCAGTTTAGCAGGGACGCCCGCCCTGGCACGCCATTCGTCTCGTGCCAGTGCCATCGTCCGCAAATCCTGTTTTTCCCAGTGGACCCAGGGAGCGAACGCGGCAACGGATCCCGTCCCTTAGACGCTAGCCCGAATGACGTCCACACCCATGAACGGCCGCAGCGCTTCCGGCACCACCACGCTTCCATCCGCCTGCTGGTAGTTCTCGATGATCGCCAGCCAAGTCCGCCCCACCGCCAGGCCGCTGCCGTTCAACGTGTGAACGTAATCGCCCTTACCCTTGCCCGACTTCATGCGACCCCAATTCAAACGAATGCCGGCCCGCCGCGCCTGGAACGCCTCGAAGTTCGAGCACGAAGAAATCTCCTTGTACTCGTTCTGCCCCGGCAGCCAAACTTCCAGATCGTAAGTCTTGGCCGAGCTGAACCCGATATCGCCGGTGCACAGCACCACGCGCCGATACGGCAACCCGAGCCGCTCCAAAATCTCCTCGGCATCCCGCGTCAGCCCCTCCAGTTCTTCGTAGCTCGACTCGGGCCGCGAGAACTTCACCAGCTCGACCTTCTGAAACTGATGCTGCCGGATGATCCCCCGCACATCGCGCCCGTAAGAACCCGCCTCGCTGCGGAAACACGGCGTGTACGCGCAATACTTGATCGGCAACTTCTCGGCGTCCAGCACCTCATCGCGATGCAGATTCGTCACCGGCACTTCCGCCGTCGGTACCAGGTAGTAATCGGTGTCGCGCAGTTTGAAGAGGTCTTGTTCAAACTTAGGCAACTGCCCAGTCCCGTAATAACTGGCCGAATTCGCCATGAACGGAGGCAGCACTTCGGTATACCCGTGCTCGTTCGTGTGCACGTCCAGCATGAAGTTGATCAGCGCCCGCTCCAGCTTCGCTCCGAGCCCCATGTAGACCACGAACCGCGCCCCGGTGATCTTAGCCGCCCGCTCGAAATCCAGAATCCCCAGTGCGGGCCCCAGATCCCAGTGCGCCTTGGGCGTAAACGAAAACTCCCTTGGGCGTCCCCACCGCTTGATCTCGACATTATCCGCCGCGCTCTTGCCGGTAGGCACCGATTCGCTCGGAGTGTTCGGCACCCCGGCCAGCATTTGCCGATACGATTCATCGAGCGCGCCGGCCTTCTCGTCCCGCGCGGCGATCTGCGCGTCCAATTCCCGGATCTGAACTTGCTGAGCAGTCGTATCCTGCCCAGCGCGTTTGAGCTTGCCGACCTCCTGCGAAGCCGCGTTCTTCTGCGCCTTCAGCTGCTCCGCTTCCGAAAGCGCGGCCCGCCGCTCGGCGTCGAGCTTCCGGTAAGCCTCGACATCCAGCTCAAACCCACGATCCGCCAGCCGTTTGGCGATCGCCTCCAGATTGTTACGGAAATAGCTAAGCTCGTACATTGATTCTTAGATTGTGGAGCAGGCTTCAGCCTGCAACGGGTGCTTCAGCGCCCGTCCTGCCTACCGCTGAGCCATCGGAACCCAAGGCTGCCCCACTTCAGCGCCCTTGTAGTCCGCCCGCGGCCGGATGAGCCGGTTGTTGTGATACTGTTCCAAGACGTGCGCCGTCCAGCCCGACATCCTGCTCACCGCGAAGATCGGTGTGAACAAATCGATCGGAATCCCCAGCGAGTAGTACGTCGAAGCCGAATAAAAATCGACGTTAGCGTTCAGATTCTTGGCCTCTTTCATGTGCTGCTCGATCAGCTTGGAGGTCATGAACAGATCTTCGTGCCCCGTGCTCTTGCCCAAGCTCCCCGACAACCCCTTAAGGCTAGCCGCGCGCGGGTCCGTGGTGTGATACACGCGATGCCCAAAGCCCGGAATCTTCACCTTGTGTTCCAGCTTGTCCTTCACCATATCCAGCGCCTTGTTGGCCGAACCAGCCTCGAGCAGCAGCTTGATCACTTCCTCGTTGGCGCCCCCATGCAGCGGACCGCGTAGCGCGCCGATGCCCGAAGTCACCGCCGAATAAATATCGCTCAACGTAGCCGCCGTAACGCGAGCCGCGAACGTCGAAGCATTCAGCTCATGCTCGGCATGCAGGATCAACGCGATGTCGAAAGCCTTCTCCATCACCGCGTCCGGCTTCTTCCCGTTGAGCGTGTACAGAAAATTCGCCGCGAAACTCAAGCTCGGATCGCCAGGGACCACCGCCAGCCCCTTGCGCAGCCGGTCGAAGCTGGTGACGATCGTAGCCGTCTGCGACATCAGCTTCACCGCCGTGAGCGCGGTAGTTTCGGGCGTGATGTCGTTAGCCTTTGGATCGTCGATCGCCAGCATGCTAACCGCCGTGCGGAGCATGTGCATCGCCTGCGCGTCCTTAGGCAGTTCCGCCAGGAATTTCTCCACCCGCGCCGGCAGCGCCCGATGCGCCACCAGCGAGGCCTTCAGCTCGTCCAACTCCGCCTGCTTCGGCAGCCGCCCATGCCACAGCAGGTAGATGACTTCTTCGAAGGTGGCGTTGTCCGCCAGCGTCTCGATGCGATACCCCTGATAGCTCAGAATCCCGGCATCGCCGTCGATGAAGCACAGCCGCGATTCGGTCGCGACGATTCCTTCCAGACCCGCCCCTGCTGCTACTGGCATGATGATTGCGCTCCCTGCTCCTGTGGTTGAACCGGCACCTGGGTGGTGGCCAGTGAAAACATCAGTCTATCATTCCGGGTTCTGCGCTGCGCTGACCGGAGCCTTAATCGGGTAGTGGGTCGGGTTCCGATTTGCCGACGCTTTCTCCTGGACGACATCCACGGGTTTCAGGGAAGGAGTTTCACGGAGGCGATCACCGCAAGCACTGCCTCCTCGCGGTTCCGTCAAAAACAGCAGGAGGGTAGAATGTTTGCAGCAAGAGGAACGTAATGATTGATCCTTCGCTCAGTCTGGCGGTATCCATTCAAGGCAATCCCGGCGTGTACGCGCTACTGCTCGGTTCGGGTGTCTCGCGCTCTTCAGGTGTGCCGACAGGCTGGGAAATTGTAGCGGAACTGATTCGCATGGTGGCGAAACTGAAGGGCGAGGAGTGCGGCGATGACCCCCAAGGCTGGTACAGCACCTCGTTCGGCAGAGGACCTGACTATTCGGAAATTCTGAACCACATCGCTAAGTCACCAGCAGAGAGAATGCAGCTGTTGCGTCGTTACTTCGAACCGACCGACGAAGAGCGGCAGGAAGGCCGGAAATTGCCGACGCCCGCGCATCGCGCTATCGCGGAACTCGTGGCCAAAGGATATTTCCGCGTTCTGATTACGACCAACTTCGACAGGCTACTCGAGTCCGCTCTAGCCGATTTGGGAATTCAGCCAGTTGTCATCAGCACGCCGGATGCTGCGAAGGGCGCCCTACCCCTCGCGCACTCCCGTTGCACCGTAGTCAAACTGAACGGTGACTACCTCGATACTCGGCTGAAGAACACCGGCGATGAGCTTGCTCGTTATGAAGACGCGATTGAGCGTCTGCTGGATCAGGTCTTCGACGAATACGGGCTCGTCGTGTGATGGTCTGGAGAATGGGATATGGCGCTTCGGAATGCGATGGAACGATGTTCCACGCGCCGTTTTACTACGTATTGGGCCACCAGGGCAAAGCTGAGCCAGAAGGCTCAAGACCTGGCGACGTTGCGTCAAGCAACGGTCTTTTCGATCACTGGAGCAGACGAATTCTTCAGCGATCTACGCGGTAAGATTTCCGCGCTTGAAGATATGGCGAACACAGACGTGCTTTCGGCCAAGATCGCGGTGGCACGGATGAAAAGGTACTTGGCCGACCCTGCGCAGAGGATTAGCCTGCAGGACCTTGTAATATCGGAAACTGAGAAAGCCTACGCGCAATTGAACGGCCCTCGATTCCCCGTCACCCCAACAAGTCTTTCCAGTGCAGATATCAGCCCACGGCTGAAGGCGTATGAGGCGACGGTTGAAACAGTGCTACGTCTGATGATCTGCGGTGCACACTGGGGAGAGCAACAGCACGAAGGGCCACTCCTCCGTTGCTTTAAGCGCATCGCGGACCAGCGGCCGTTCCAGGCTTCGAACGTAGTGCTCGAAAGGCTGGCTCGCTATCCGGCCTTGCTGCTGCTTTACGGAGCAGGAATTGCCGCCATAACACGCCAAAACTACTCGCTTCTGAAAGGATTGTTTGGCCTAAAGGTGAAATATGACGGCTACAAGCCAGAAAAGATCGTAGCAGCAGCGATCTCTGACCAAGTGGTACTTGACCGCGACATCCAGAAGCAGGCCCTTGGAAGCCGATACAGCCCGCTTAGCGACCGTGTCTTTGAGGTACTGCGCGATCCGCTGCGCGAGTACCTACCGAGCGACGGCGAATATGATCGGACGTTCGACTGGTTTGAGTACCTCCTTTGCCTATCCCACTGTGACGCCAGCGTCTCGCGTTCTGACCTGGAGCAATTGAGAGCTGAGAATCCGAATTTCACTCTCTTCGCGTCAGTAGGTCGCTTCGGCTGGAAGGGTGGCTACGATGGTGAACCGAGTATCCAGGCGGAAACCGAACTGATAGCCAAGCAGGCATACCCTGAGAAAGTCGCCGCCGTCTTGAAGGCGGGCTTCTTCGAGTCGGGCGGGCAGCTGAATGACGACAAGTACCGTGAAGTGAAAGCGGCGTTCGACCGGCATGTGAAGAATGTTAGGATGCAGTGGACCTAGCTACAGAACTGTGTTACAGCCGCTCACGATTCGATATAATCGATGCACCAGATGCCCGCACAATACATAGAACAGCGCGACGGCGGATATTACTTCGCCGGCAGCCGCGTATCGTTGGACTCGGTGGTCTACGAGTTCCTGCGCGGCGAATCCCCGGAAGGGATTGTGCAGGCCTTCCCATCGCTTTCGCTGACGCAAGTCTACGGCGGCATCACGTTCTACCTGGAGCGCCGCGCTGAGATGGACGCCTACCTCAGACGGAGCGAAGGCCGTTTCGAGGAGTTAGCCCAAGCGTCGCGCGAGGCCAACCCCCTCCTTTACGCGAAGCTCGAAGCCGCCAGACGCGCATTGCCCTCCAGGGGCTGACGCGGCCGCGATTTCAAGCCGACGAGAACTTTGAACGCCAAAATTGTCGCCGGACTTCGGCGGCGCGAACCGTCGCTGGAATTTCAGTCGGCTAAAGCCGCCAATCTTCTCGGCCGCCCCGATCTCGACGTGCTCGCAATTGCGGCACAAAGCGGCCGGATACTGGTCTCGCATGACCGCGAAACCATGCCTGCGCATTTCGGCCGTTTCGTACGAACATCGCAAAGCGCGGGCTTGCTGATCGTTTCGCAAAGCCTCGACCTTCGCCAGGCAATCGAACAACTGTTACTGGTTTGGGCGGCCTCGGAGGCGGAGGAATGGACCAACACCGTCGCCTATCTGCCCCTATAGCCGTCTCCACACGGCAGTCGCAAACCTGCCCGAACCCGCTGTACGCTTGGCGGGGATTCGTATGGCGAGAGCCGCTCCGATCGGAGCCTGAGGCTCAGCCTCCACCCCGCCCGGCGAACGTAAGACGAATTTTCAATATCGTCTGTATCCGCCATATATACATGCCATACCTGCTATATTCGATACCTACCGTAACCACCGCCTCCCTGCCGAGGGTTCCTCCATCTTTAAGATTCTAAAATCGTTTAAGTGAACACAAAACGAACCCGAGCGCCCCCGGCCGTGCTGCGGGCGCCCTCGCTTAACCCTGATCCGATGCGCCGTGCAGCCCAAAACCGCCCGCCCACGCAGCACCCCAACCCGCGGCAGCCCGGCCACAAAACGAACCCAAGCCGGCGCATCCGGAAGCCGCCCGCCCAGTCGTCTGAAGTCGGCCTTTTGACGTCCAACCAGGAAACTTCAGCCCACCCCTCGCCGAACGCCCGCGACCCGCTGTACACTTGTTAAGGAATTTCAATGCGCGTCCGCGCGGCGCGCAACTAACGTATGGCGAGCGGGACCACAGAACTGTCACTTACGGGCGTCCGGGCCGCGGGGCTCGGGCGCGAAGAACTTCTCCGAGCCTTCCGCATCATGTATCTCTCCCGCCGCATCGACGACCGGGAGATCCTGCTCAAGCGCCAAAGCCTGATCTTCTTTCAGGTCTCCGGCGCCGGCCACGAAGCCATCCAGACCGCCGCGGGCATGGTGCTGAAACCCAGCCACGATTGGTTCTTCCCCTACTATCGCGACCGCGCCCTCAGTCTCGCTCTCGGCATCACCGCCGAGGACATGCTGCTCGAAGCCGCGGGCGCCGCCTCCGGGCCGGCTTCCGGCGGACGCCAGATGCCGTCGCATTGGAGTTCGCCCAAGCTGCACATCGTCAGCCCGTCCTCGGCCACCGGCACGCAATTCCTGCCCGCCCTCGGATGCGCCGACGCGGGCCGCCGGCTCGATCCCTCGAGCGACGCCATCACCCTCACGTCCTCCGGCGACGGCGCTACCAGCGAAGGCGAATTCTGGGAATCGCTGAACGTGGCGTGCCTCGAACGTCTCCCGCTGCTCTACCTGATCCAGGACAACGGCTGGGCCATTTCCGTCCCAGTGGAGAAGCAAACCGCCGGCGGCAACATCGCGCGCTTGGTCGAAGGTTTCCCCGGCCTCAAGACCTTCGAGTGCGATGGCACGGATTTCCTGGCCTCCTACGCCACCATGCGCGACGCGGTTTCTTGGGCGCGCCGCGAGCGCACCCCCGTGCTGGTGCACGCCAAGGTGATCCGCCCGTATTCGCACTCGCTCTCCGACGACGAGCGTCTTTACAAAACCCGCGCCGAGCGCAACGCTGAAGCCTCCCGCGACCCGCTGGTCAAGTTCCCCGAGTGGCTCATCGCCGAAGGTCTGATCGACGCCCGCGGCGTGGAGATGCTGACCAACGAAGTGGATCTCGAGGTCCAGCAGGTAAGCGACATAGCCATGAAAGCCGCGCCGCCCCCGTCCGGCTCGGCACTGCTGCATCTGTATTCGGAGACCGTCGATCCCACGTCGTCCAACTTTGAAACCGAACCGCAGTTCCACGGCGACCCGCGCACCATGGTCGATTCGATCAATCGCACGCTCCACGAGGAAATGCGCCGCGATCCCCGCATGGTCGTGTTCGGTGAAGATGTCGCCGATTGCAGCCGCGAGGAGCACCTGCACGAACTCAAGGGCAAGGGCGGCGTCTTCAAAGCCACCCACGGCTTGCAAATCGAGTTTGGCTCGGGACGCGTGTTCAACACCCCCATCGCCGAAGCCGCCATCGTGGGCCGAGCCGCGGGCATGGCCACGCGCGGCCTGAAGCCGGTGGTCGAAATCCAGTTCTTCGACTACATTTGGCCCGCAATGATGCAAATTCGCGACGAATTGGCCAGCCTCCGGTGGCGTTCCAACAACGGCTTCTCCGCGCCCCTGGTCATTCGAGTGGCCATCGGCGGCTATCTCAAAGGCGGCGGCATCTATCACAGCCAGTGCGGCGAGGTGATCTTCACCCACATCCCCGGACTGCGCGTGGTGTTCGCGTCGAACGCACTCGACGCCTGCGGGCTATTGCGCACGGCGATCCGCTGCGACGATCCGGTGCTGTTCCTGGAACACAAGCAACTGTACCGCGAGACCTACAACCGCTCGCCGCATCCTGGTCCCGAGTACCTGATCCCCTTCGGCAAAGCCAAAATCGCCAAGACCGGAGCGCACCTGACCATCGTGACCTACGGCGCGACCGTGCAGAAATCGCTCCAGGCGGCCTTGCAGGTGGAGCAGCACAACCCCGACCACACGGTCGAGGTGCTCGACCTGCGCACGCTTTCGCCCTACGACTGGGCAGCCATCCGCGCCTCGGTCGAAAAGACCAGCCGGGTGATGGTGGTGCATGAGGATTGCCTCGCCTGGGGCTATGGCGCGGAGATCGCGGCGCGCATCGCCAGCGAGCTGTTCTCCTCGCTCGACGCACCCGTGGGCCGCGTGGCCGCGCTCGACACCTGGGTGGCGTACCATCCCAGCCTGGAAGACGAAATCCTGCCGCAAGTGGAAAACATAGTGGCGGAAGCCGAGCGTTTGCTGGCATATTGATTTCCACCCCTGCCCTTTTTCACCGGGCACTTTCCACCTAAAACGCCGATAAGCAGCACCGCCCCTCCTGCGCCGCCGGACTGGCTTCGGGATGAAAGCCTGAAACGAAACAGGATTACCGTTCTACGTATCGGGAGATTAGGTGTATAACCGATAGCCAGGATTCCGAAACGGAACCCTGTTCTCTGGATTGCATTCGATTTACGTTAGCGCGGTTGGTTCCCCCGGCTGGCCGCTAAGCTGGAACAAGTGCGAAATTCATCAAGGAGGCAGCCTTTGAAGAAGCTGATTCTACTTCTGCTATGCGTGACGTTTAGCGTTCGCCTGCGGGCCCAAGCCGCCGTACCCCTCGGCTCGGCCAGCACTTACGCAGTGTTAGCCGGCTCCACCGTTACGAACACGGGCCCCACCATTCTTTACGGAAACTTAGGGCTGACTCCGGGCTCCGCAGTGACGGGATTCCCGCCCGGAATGCTGGCCGCGGGAGGCGTGCAAAACGTGGATAACGCGGCGGCCGTCGCGGCCCAAGCGGCCTTGACTGCGGCCTATAACAACGCCGCGGGACAAATGGCAACCGCCACCGTGTCGGGCGACCTCGGCGGGCGAACCCTGACGTCGGGCGTGTACATGTCCACAAGCACGCTGGGCATCACCGGAACTCTCACGCTCAGCGGCTCCGGCTTCTTTATCTTCCAGGTCGGCAGTGCGCTCACTACGGCCTCCAGCAGTCAGGTGGTCCTGATTAACGGCGCGCAGGCGGCCAACGTCTTTTGGCAGGTCGGCAGTTCAGCGACGCTCGGAACCGGTTCGATCTTCACTGGAAGCATTCTGGCACTGTCATCCATAACGCTGACGACCGGAGCCACGCTGGACGGCCGGGCCTTGGCACGGAACGGGGCGGTCACATTGGACTCTAACAACGTCGTGGTCCCCGGACCGGGGCCGGGCGGATTGCAGCTTAGCGTCACCTGCCCATCCAGCTCCGCCCCCGTCGGGGTACCCTACAACTCCGCGGTGGTGGCCACCGGCGGCACGACGCCTTACACGTTTTCCATCGTGGGAATGCTGCCGCCCGGTTTGGGCCCTATCAACCCTTCCACTGGAGCGATCACCGGCACCCCGACGGGAGGGGGCTCCACGTTTGTCGCCGTCGTAGTGGACTCCGAAGTACCGCCGGTTACGGCGAGCAACACTTGCACCATCACCAACGCGGTGGGGCCCCCGGCGGGCGGACCTCAAAGCGTTCCCACGCTCTCCACCTGGGGCTTGGGCTTGCTGGCGCTATTGCTGGTAGCATACGCCGTGGGATTCAGACGAAAAGCTAACGTTTAGCGCTCTCGCTGCGGACCACGCGAGGCTTGCTCGAGGGTATGGGTTTGATGCAAAAGCGGAGTTTTACTCTGGTACGGCCGGGCCGCTTCGTGGTTGTTTTCGCGCTGGCCGCACTGCTGCAGTTTGCCCTGCTGTTGACGCCGCTCTGCCGTCCGGCTGTCGACGGATTTTCCCGTTCCATCGTTCGGGGGTCTTCGTTGCTGATCAATGCCCTGGGTGGAAAAGCGTCCGCCCAGGGTGCGCTCCTGGGCTCGCCCAGCAACGGATTTACCATCGAAATGCGGGATGGATGCAACGGCGTAAACGTGATGATTCTGCTGTGGTCGGCGGTATTGGCGTTTCCCGTTTCCCGCGGCTGGAAATTGGTGGGCGTTCTGGTGGGCGCGGCGGCCATTCAGGGATTGAACTTTTTCCGCTTCATTTCCCTGTTCTATCTCGGCCAGTATAGTCTGGCGTGGTTCGATTTCGCGCACCTTTACCTCTGGGAGACCCTTATCATGCTGGACGCCCTGATCGTATTTGGATTGTGGGTCCGGCGGGCATCGCCACACCTCCCTGCCTATGGCCGAAAGTAATTCGGGCCATTTCCTCTTACGGGCCGTGGCATTGCAGTTAATTCTTCTGGGGCTTTGGTGGACCGTCCTCTACCGAGCCTCGGTGGGTCTCTTGTGGCTGACGGCCGAGGTTCCGCTTACGCTTCTGTTGACCAGCCAATCCAAAGATACGCTCGCGGTGGATGCGTCATCGGGAGACTGGAATTTCAGCATCCCGGTAAATGCGTTGGTCAAGGATTCGACGCAATCCGACAGCCCGGTGTCGGTGGAGGCGATCGACTTCGCCGCGCCGGTGGCGAACGTTGCCACTTTTACTACCGGGTGGTTCGTCTATCTGGGCCTGGCGCTCAGCGTACCCATCACCAGGAACAGCCTTCGCCGCACTCTAAAGGGTCTTCTTTTTCAGACCGCTATCAGCGCGCTGGCAGTATTCACGTATGCCGAAGTCAATGCTCGCGGCACGCTGGCCCACATGCACCGTACGCCGGATCCGGTGGGCCTGTGGTTCCTGAGTCTCGTGTATCACATCGACTACCTGGTGATCCCCTACGCCAGCCCATTTCTGCTGATCCTGTGGACTCACGCCGAGTGGTGGAGCCAGCTGGTCGGCAGCCGAGCGGGCGCCGGACGAAAACCTGGTTGAGCGCGCCAAGCACCGTATTCCATCAACGTATCTCCGCCAGGAAGCGAACTGCGGATTCAGTTCAGCACCGACGAGAGATACCAGCCGTTCGTGGATCGATCCATTGAGGCCGAGGTTTTGGGGGTTCGCGTGAGAATCGCCTGTCTTGAGGACGTGACCCGCGGCAAGCTTTGGGCGTACAGCGATCCAAAACGGCGCCTCAGCAAACGTAAGAAGGATGAGTTGGATCTGATCCGCCTCGCAGAAAAGCATCCTGAGCTGAGATCCATGTACCCGCGCGAACTACAGGAGCAATTGGACCGTGGGTGAGCTTACCTGCGCGCTACCTCGAGACCAGCGCTACAACCTCCGCACATCCGCCCTTCTGCGCAGTCTGAACCGCTTCGGAATCGCTGGGAATCAGAAGTGAGGCGTCGCGCTCCAGCAGGATCTTCACCGTATCGGTTTGGCACTTCCCCGCGGTGTAGTTGTCGGCGTCGCGCGATCCGCCCACCGCCGCCGCCAGCGCCGTGACGCCCGGCCGCACGGCCAGCTTCGGATCGGCGCCGTGGCTGAGCAGAATCCGAACAATGTCGGTTTGCCCATAACCCGCCGCCAGGATGAGCGCGGTGGTGTTTCCGCTGACCACGTTCACCCGCGCCCCAGCTTCGAGCAGCGCTTCCACCGCTCCCGCTTGATTCTTGTGAATGGCGTGCATCAGCGGCGTCCAGTGGTTCACGCCGCCGGGCTCGTCCAGGTCCACACGGACGGCCGCCAGACTCTTGATTCGTTCGACATTCCCTTCACGAGCCGCCGAAATCAGCGGAGAGACGGCTTCGCCCAGCCCACAACCCGTCAGCCCCAAGCCAGTGATCAAAGTCAGCAGCGCGCACGCAACAAATCGCATGAGGCCAGCATACGCCATCACCCTTGTGTATAGTAGGCGGCTAGGAGCTGAATATGACTCGCAGACGAATCGTGAAGTCCGCCGGAATCGGCGCCGCGGCAGTTGCTTTGCGCGGCCTGGATGCCGCACTCGCCCAGAACAACACCAGCGCGGCCGCGCCCGATGTTAAAGCGCTCATCTTCGACACCTTCGGCACCGTCGTGGATTGGCGCGGTTCCATCATCGAGGAAGGCACGGCCTGGGGCAAGTCCAAGGGCCTCACGATCGATTGGGCCCGCTTCGCCGACCGCTGGCGCTCCGGTTACGGACCTTCCATGGACAAGGTCCGCAAGGGCCAGTTGCCGTGGACCAAGCTCGACGATCTGCACCGCATGTTGCTGGAGGACCTGCTTAAGGAATTCCACATGGACGGGCTTTCAGAAGCCGAGAAGGACCACTGGAACCGCGTGTGGCACCGCCTGAAACCGTGGCCCGACTCAGTGGCCGGCCTCACGCGGCTCAAGAAGAAGTACACCATCGCCCCATGCTCCAACGGCAATGTGGCGCTCATCAACGACATGGCCAAGAACTCCGGGCTGCCTTGGGATCTGATCCTCGGCGCCGAGGTGGCCCACCACTACAAACCCGACCGCGAAACCTACTTGACGGCGGTGGACCTGCTCGGCCTCCACCCCCCGGAAGTGATGATGTGCGCCGCGCATTCCGGCGATCTCGGGGCCGCGCGCGGTTTCGGCCTGCGGACGGGCTTCATCTACCGGCCCGATGAACACGGTAAGGGAGGCCCCGCCGACCGGGCCAAACCGGGGGATTTCGACGTGGTATCGACCAGCATGCTGGACCTGGCGGCCAAGCTGGGAGCATGACGCCGCCCCAAATCGGCGTAAACCGGATGCTATCCGCGCGCGTCCATCTTTTATAGATATGAACTCTATTGGTCCTGTATCCCGACGCGATCTGCTTCGCGTCACCGCTGCCCTATGGCCCGCATCGAGGCTGCTGGCGTGGCAAGACGCGCCGAAGTCCGACTCCGCGAGGGCCGACTCCCCGAAAGGCGATCCGGCCAAGTTCTCGACCGGTGTAGATGTCGTCAACGTGCTGGTGGGTGTCCGCGACAAGAACGGCAAGATCATTCACGATCTCACCAAGGACGATTTCACGCTCGAAGAAGACGGCCGCATGCAGGCGATCAAGTATTTCGCCCAGCAGACCGACACTCCCCTGATCCTGGGGTTGCTGGTGGATACCAGCGGCAGCCAGCGCCGCTTGATCGATCAGGAGCGCAACGCCAGCTACGACTTCTTCCAGCACGTCCTCCGTGAAGACAAAGACAAAGCGTTCCTGATCCACTTCGACCGCCAGGTGGAATTGCTCCAGGACCTGACCGGTTCGCGGCGTGACCTGGATAACGCTTTACACGACCTCGAAGGCGAGCGCCCGAACTTGAATCGCCGCGATTCCGGCAACCCCAACGATCCGCCTCCGCAGAATTTTCAATTTCCGGGCGGCGGCTATCCCGGAGGCGGTTATCCCGGCGGCGGCTATCCGCGGGGCGGCGGACGCTACCCGCAAGGTGGCCAACAGCAGCGCCAGCAAAACGGCACGACCCTGTACGACGCCATCCTTCTCGGCTCCGACGAGATCATGAAAAAGCAGATGGGGCGCAAAGCGATGGTCGTGCTGACCGACGGCGTCGACCACGGCAGCAAGGTGACTCTCAACGAGGCCATTGAGTCCGCCCAGCGTTCCGACACTCTGATCTATACGATTCGCTTCGCCGACGACTCCGGCAATCGCGGCGGGTTCGGCGGACCTTCGGTGGGCTTCCCCGGTGGCGGCCGGCGCGGCGGCATGGGACGTCCCGGCGGGCCGCAACAGGACACCGCGGACGGCAAGAAGATTCTGGAACGCATCGCCCACGAGACCGGCGGCGCGTACTTCGATGTGAACGGGAAAATGTCGCTGAGCCGCATCTACGACCGGATCGAAGAGGATCTTCGCAACCAGTACAGCCTGGGCTACACGCCCGAGGATCTGGGCCCGGGATTCCGCCGCATCAAGGTTACCGTCAAACCGAAGAACCTGGTGGTGCAAGCCCGCGAGGGCTTCTACGCGAAGTAGTCTCCAGCATCTTTACAGCACGACACGGACGTCGCCCTCCCGCCGGGTCACGCGCGCGCGGTCCAGAAATTCCAGCAACGGGATGGCGTGCTTCCGCGATACGCCGGTCCATGTCTTGAACTCCGCCACGGTGAACCGCCCGCCCTTCCGCGCGGTGAGGAGCGCGCGCAGCTGTTCGATGGCCGCGCGGTGGCACAGGAACTCAGCGTTAATCCGCACCAGCGTGCCGTTGCGCAGTAAGAGCTCGATCAAGGTTCGCGCACGGCCCGCCTCCAGCCTGGAACGTTGGATCGCCTCAGGCAAGGGCAGTGGCGTCAAGCCGGCATTGCGGTACAGCGTTTCAAGTTGCGAGACCCCCTGTTGAGCCTCTTGGTTGAGCGTGGTGCGATGGGTTTTCAGCCGGATCGAATCCCCTTCCGCGATCAAGTCCGGAGCCCGCGTGAGCAGCGCGTCCAATAAGAACGCGGGTTCTGTGCGCAAATTCTCTTTGGGAATCCCCGGCCGCAGCGGATGTTCCCGGTGAAACGCCGTGACGCGCTCGCGAATCTGTTGGACCGCTGCATCGGCCCACGCCCTCGCCGCCACCCAGTCCCCGTGGACGAAGAATTCCGGCGCCGCGGTAATGGCCCGCAATTCCTCCGCGCGCATTCCCGTCCGCGCGACCAGATCCGCGAGGTGCATCCCAGATCCGGATTCCTCAGCCAGCAGGGCCAGCCGTTGTGCAGGCGACGCAGCTTTCAACCGCTCCAGCCGGCGCGCCAGTTCCGTGCGCCGCAGCCTCGGAGGCCGCGGGCCAGCGATACCGATATCGACAATGACTCCGCCGCCGATGGTCACCACCGGCGAGAACATCCGCGCGATAAAGGGGTCTCCCGGCAGAATCTGCAGCGGTTCGCGGAGCAGGAACCGTACGAAAGCGCGCGAGCCTGGGCGCATCGGCGCGAGCGATTCGATCAGCCGCGCCTCCGCTTCCACCTCGGCCGTTCCCGCGTGAAAGTGCACCGGAGCACGATGTTTCAGCGGATGTGCGCCGGCCAATAATTCGAAGTCCGCGTCGATGTAAGACACCGTACGGAAGACGCCCGCCGCCAGCATCATCCCTCGCCGCGTCTCTTCCACATCAATCCCGGCAAGGTTCACGGCGGTTCGCTCCCCCGCGCTGGCACGCTCTACCGAACGGCTATGAACCTGCACCCCGCGGACGCGCACCGCCTTGCCCGCCGGATACAACTGCAGCGTGTCGCCCGGCGCGATGCTGCCCGAGATCAATGTTCCCGTGACGACGGTGCCGTGTCCGCGAATCGAGAAGCCGCGGTCGATGGGCAGCCGCGCGTAGCCTCCGGGATTCTTGTTCCCGCCGTGGCTCTGGACCGTCTCCGCAACCCGCGCCAGAGCCGAGCGCAACGCGTCGAGTCCCGCACCCGTTGTGCTCGATACGGGAACTACCGGGACATTCTCCAGAAATGATCCGCGGACAATCTCCCCAACCGCGACCCGCACGACTTCGAGCATATCGGCTGTCACCAGGTCTGCTTTGGTCAGCGCGACCACCCCGTGGCGCACGCCCAGCAGGCGGCAGATATCGAAGTGCTCGCGCGTCTGGGGCTGAATGCCTTCGTTGGCCGCCACCACCAGCACCACCAGGTCGATTCCGGTGGCTCCGGCCAGCATGTTCTTGATGAATCGCTCGTGGCCCGGAACGTCCACGAAACCGATGTGGACATCGGGCGACAAATCGTCGGGAGCCAGACGGAGATGCGCAAACCCCAAGTCGATCGAGATCCCGCGCCGCTTCTCTTCTTCGAGACGGTCTGTATCGACGCCCGTGAGCGCCTTCACCAGCGCGGTTTTCCCGTGGTCGATGTGTCCCGCTGTTCCCGCGATCAGATGTAAGCTGGGCCGTGAGGTCGTCACACGCGGGACCCTACGCCGCCGTGCGACTGGCCGCGACCCGTTTGCGTCCGTACAAGAAGTAGATGACCAGCCCGATGATCAGCCACACAACGAACCGGATCCAAGTTTCCAGAGGCAGGCTCAACATCAATACCAGGCAGGACACCATCGACAGCGCCGGCAGCACCGGCACCCACGGCACGCGAAAACTGCGGGGCCGATCGGGTTGCGTGCGGCGCAAAATGATCACGCCCGCCGAGACCACGATGAAGGCGAACAACGTACCGATGTTGGTCAAGTCGCCCAGCGTGCCGATATCCAGGATGCCCGCGCCCACTCCCACGATCACGCCCGCGATCCACGTGCTGATGTGCGGGGTCTCGAAACGCGGATGGATGCGTCCGAAGAAACTGGGCAGCAGCCGGTCGCGCGACATCACGAACCAGATCCGGGCCTGACCGTACTGAAACACCAGCAGCGACGAAATCATCCCCATCAGCGCGCCGATGGTCACGACGAGCCGCAGCCGCCCGTAGCCCAGGCCTTTGAGCGCGTTGGCCACCGGAGCCGCATTGTTCAAAGTGTCCCAGTGTGCGATCCCGGTCAGGACTAGGGCCACCGCGGCATACAGCACCGCGCACAACGCCAGCGAGATCATGATGCCGAGCGGCATGTCGCGCTGCGGGTTGCGGCACTCCTCGGCCGCTGTCGAGACGGAATCGAATCCGATGTACGTGAAGAACACAATCGCGCCGCCGGTCAGCACTCCCGAGAATCCGTTGGGCATGAAGGGATGCCAATTGTCAGTCTTGATGGCTCCGGCCGCGCCGAACACAAACAGCAGAATCGCGGCGACCTTGATCAGCACCATGACGTTGTTGGCGCCGGCGCTTTCCCGCGCGCCCCGCACCAGCACCCAGCTCAGCAGGATCAACAGCAGGAACGCCGGAAGATTGAACACCGATCCGGTGCGCTGGCCTTCGATGAACACCGGATTGGAGATGGCCACCGGCAGGTGAAATCCAAAAAGATTATCGAATAAATCATTCAAATACGCCGCAAACCCCACGGCTACGGCCATATTGGACACGGCATATTCGAGAATCAAATCCCAGCCGATGATCCAGGCGAAAATCTCGCCCATGGTGGCGTACGCGTAGGTGTAAGCGCTGCCGGCTACGGGAATCATCGACGCCAGTTCGGCATAGCACAGCGCGGCGAATCCGCACGCGACCGCGACCAGCAGGAAGGACAGCGAGATCGCCGGACCCGCGCCCGGACGTCCGGTGAGCGATACCGCCTGGCTGCCGTGCATCATCAGGTCCAGGACGGGAGCTTTGTACACCGACTCGAACTTGAACGTCAGCCCCGCCGCGGCCGTGCCGGTGAGCGTGAAAATCCCCGCGCCGATCACCGATCCGATGCCCAAAGCCACCAAGCTGCCCAGGCCGAAACTGCGGCGCAGGCGGCCCGAGGGATGCTCGCTCGCCGAGATCAACTCGTCGATGGATTTGATGCGGGTAAGGCTCGACACTAGAGCCCGAGTTCGCGAAGCCTAGCGCTTACGCTGGCCCTTGGCCATCTTCTTGACCTTGCGCTTCATCGATCCGCGGGCGACATCGGCGGCCCGCTTGGCGGCCGGCGCAGCCTTTTTGCGTGCGGCGCGTTTGAGTTTCTTGCGTTCGGTTCTGTCGGTAACGTGTTTTGTGTTCATTCGACCTTAATTCCAGCGTATTTTGCGACTAATTTCTTCAATCCGTATCCGGGAAAGCTCACCGTGACTTTCGTGTCTTCTCCCGATCCCTCCAATCGCAGGACGGTTCCTCGGCCGTACTTGGAGTGCTCTATCGTCGATCCCGGCCCGACTTTCTTGGGCTTCATCGGTAGCGGGGCTCGCTGCACCGGCTGTGTTGTAGCGGCCGGTTTCGGCGCCGGACTGGGCGGCCCCACATTGGCCTGCGGCGGCCCGGCGCCACCGAAGAACTGCCGGATCGCGTCTACCGAGTTATAAGTCTTCCCAGTATAAAGGTTCTTGTTGACGGTTTCGCGCACCATGTGCTGCTCGGCGAACAGATCGACGTGACCGCTGGACCCCGCCGCTCGCCATCCGACTGCCTTCCCAGTCAAACCCATGGGGTCGATCAGCGTGGCCGGCGCTTCGTGGATGAAGCGCGAGCGGATGGACGGCTCCGGCTGCCCGCCGCCGAAGCGCCGCCGGTAACGGGCCCAGCTCAGATAGAGCTTCTTCTCCGCCCGCGTCATGGCGACGTAACACAAGCGCCGCTCCTCCTCCATCGCGCTGGGAGAATCGAGCGACCGGCTGTGCGGAAACAGTCCCTCTTCCATGCCGGCGATGAACACGATGGGAAACTCCAGCCCTTTGGCGTTGTGCATCGTCAGCAACGATACCGGAGCGCGCTGGTCCACTTGATCGGCGTCCGAAATCAGCGCGGCGTGATCCAGGAACTCGCGCAGCGTTTCCCCGCGCTCATCGGCATCGGCGGCGGCGTTGAGTAACTCGTCCAGATTCGCCAAGCGGCCCTGGGCTTCCTCGGTGCCTTCGTGTTCCAGGCCCTGGCGATAACCCGTGCGTTCCAGAATCGCCCGCAAAGTCTCAGCCACGGGCCGCGTTTCGAGGGCTGAAGCTAATTCCTCCATCAAGCGATGAAAGGCCTGCAGCGCGGTCTCGGCGCGGGCCGGGAGCCTGGGGCGCTCGGGCGTTAGTCCGTTGTGCGCGGGCGAGAGGGGCGGCTCGATCATCTGCTCCATCGCCGCCCAGAGTGAGATTCCGTGTGCCGTGGCGTGCTGCTCGATCTGCTCCACAGTGGTGCGCCCAATTCCGCGCGCCGGAGTATTGATGATTCGCAGAAAGCTCACGCTATCGCTGGGCGTCACCAGCACCCGCAGATAGGCCAGCAGATCCTTCACTTCCGCCCGCTGGTAGAAACTGAATCCGCCTACCACTACGTATTTGCGCCCGTAGCGCCGTAGGGCTTCTTCAATCTGCCGGGATTGCGAATTGGTGCGGTACAGCACGGCGACGTGCAGCTCCGGTTCGCGCGCCAGCCGCTCCTCGATCTGGTCGGCGATCCACAGGGCTTCGTTTTCGGCATCCGGCGCCGCGTAGAGCGAAATCTTCTCGCCCGCGCCCGCCTCGGTCCACAGCCACTTGCCGATGCGTTCGGTGTTGTTGGCCACCACCGCGCTGGCGGCTTCCAGAATGTTCTTGGTCGAGCGGTAATTCTGCTCCAGCCGGATGATCACCGCGCCCGGAAAATCGCGCTCGAAATCTAAAATGTTCCGGATATTCGCCCCGCGCCAGCCGTAGATCGACTGGTCCTCGTCGCCCACCACTGCGACGTTGCCACGCTGCTTGGTGAGCAAACGCATCAGCTCGTACTGGCTGCGGTTGGTGTCCTGATACTCGTCCACCATGACGAACTCATAGCGGTTGTTCAGCCGCTCGCGAGTGGCTGCGTCATGGGCCAGCAGGCGCACGGCTTCGAGAAGCAGATCGTCGAAATCCAGTGCATTGGCTTCCAGGAGCTTGGCCTGATAGCGTTCGTATATGACGGCGAACTTCTCGGTGGTGGGGTCGGCCGCTGCGCCCGCGATCTCATCCGGGGATTGCTTGTGGCTTTTGGCGTGGCTGATCCGGGACAGCGCCGCCCGGTGCGGCATGAACTTGTCGTCCAATCCCAAATTCTTGTACACCGATTTCAACAGCGCGATCTGATCGTCATCGTCATAGATGGAAAACTTCGGCGTGAATCCCCGCCGTATTTCAGCCAGCGGAGCGCCTTCCCTCCGCAGCAGGCGCACGCAAAAGGAATGGAACGTGGAAAGGTCGGCACCCCGGCCCGCTTCGGCCGGCACCAGCGAGCGCACCCGCTCGCGCATCTCGCCCGCGGCTTTATTGGTAAAGGTGACCGCCAGGATGGCCCACCCGGGCACGCGGTGCGCGGTCATCAGATGGGCGATGCGGTGGGTGATGACGCGGGTCTTGCCGCTCCCGGCCCCGGCCAGTATCAGCAACGGCCCTTCCAGGTGCTCCGCCGCCTCCCGCTGGCGCGGGTTCAGACCCTCCAGGAAGTCCATGAAAATACGATTTTAACATGGACCCATGGGCGCCTTCGAAAAACCTCCGCGACCGGCGGCTCGTCACCCCCAAATGGGGGGTGCGCCACCCGCAATTACGCTATTGTAATGGACGCGACGTTACTTTAGAAGAGAGACAGTATGCCTCCCAAGCAGTGCCCCTCAAGCGGCGCGATCCGGGCGAGATTGACCTCCCTAAGGAAACAAAAGGTGGCTCTCGACGCGACCATTCTGGCTCTCGAGCGCTATGCGGCGGCGGGGTCGGGGCCGGCCCTTCCCACCACGCAGACGCCGCACGAGCCCGCCTCGCCCCAGGGGCGGCACCAAGTGAGACGCCTGAAGGCCAGCCTGTGCCGCGGGCTCCAGTTCCGCTAAAATAGCCCGGCGCATTTGCCGTCCGAGTCGGGATTGGAGTTCGACCCGTCGTTGTAGGCCGGCGCCAAAGTCTTCTCCGACGGGCGCCCGCTCGTGGCCCTGTCGTATTGGACATTGCTTGGACACGGCTTGGAAACGGCTTGGACACGGCCGCCTAAGCAGGCCGATGCGCCTTGAGGAAGGAATGAATTTGGCGCACCGCCAGAGGGATTCGCTCCTTGGGTTCTTTCCAAGGGAACATGCTCACTTCGGCCTTGGGCGCGAGCATCGCGCACTCCATGGCGACGGCGTAGGGGTGCGCGGGGACGTCGTCCGGCAGGACCAGGATTGGGTTTTGGCAAGTGCGCACGAAATCGCGGGTCACGGTGAAGACGAAGTCGGGGTTGGTTTCGAACATCTTGGTTACAAATTGGTCGGTCGTCGGCAGCGCGATCTCGGGCCGCTTCGCGGTCAGCGTCGCACCCCAGGTCCTCCAAAATACGCCTGGGTACTTGGGGTCGCGCATCTCCGGACGCCAGCCCACGGGCTGCGCGAGCACGCCTGCGGCAACACGATTGGGCGCGCGTTTCAAGAGGCTCCAGATGAAGGGGCCGCCGATGCAGAAACCCATCACCGCGAACTTGTCGATGCCCAGATGATCCATCAGGCCGAGCTGGTCGTCGGCGTAGGATTCCCACGGCCGGTCGACCTCGACAGGGCCGGTGGACTGGCCGCTGGGGGCGTTGCGGAGGTCTGCGGTGATGCAGCGGTACTGTCCTTTGAACTCCTCAATGGCGTTGAAGGGCGTGTTGCCGGTGAAGAAGGAAATGGTCGCGTTCAACCCTCCGCCGGGAAGCAGTAACAGCGGGAAGCCGGAACCGGCCTCCTCATAGTAGATGCGAACAGGGCCCTTATCATAGAACTTGCCAGTTCCTCTTTGGCCCGATTGCTGAGCGAATACGCGCGACGCGGCGGTCGTGGCCGCTGCCGCGGCTCCTGCTGCCAGTATGGTGCGTCTGGTCGAACCCATAATCGGCGTCCTCCTTGTTTGTTGAGCGTGGTGAAGTGACCTTAGACAATTGATCTTAATCGATCGTTGAAATGTAATCGAGGGTGCGGCGGTCACCTCTGAAAGTAACAGCCGCAAAACGGAGCGCGCGGGCTGCTTGCTTGGTTCGATTAAGGGCACCCGCGCGCCCTTTTCGGCCTAGCGGGCGTAGACGCGTATCTCCTTGCCGTCGGCCAGCACGACCCGCTCCAGCCTGACGATCTTCTCGCCGTTCGAATACTGATAGCCGATGCCCGTGATCACATCGCCGGGTTTCACCGTCGTCTTGGTCCAGCCGTTCCCCTCCATCCGGACGATGGCGGGGCCGCCGATCTGCCATTTCTCCGTCCGGCCGTCGTTGGCCTGAACCTCGATGGTGATCATCGGGTGCGGATTGGCCCACATGAACTCGATGACTTTGCCCTTCACCGTCACCAGGCGGTCATTGTTCACCGGCCATGAGTGATGCGCCGATAGCGGCATCACAGCAGAAACGAGTACCAGGACGGCAATCGCTGGCACGCATGTGGCCTTCATCGTTGCTCACCTCCTGCGAGCTATTCTAGAACAAATCTCAACATGAGATGGCAGTGCGACACAGTGCGACAGGTGATATTGGGTGATGTTGTGTGGCGCTCCCTTACCGTCGCGGTTCTGTGATGGGGTTTTAGGCGGCTTGCATGATTTTTGGGCTGCTGTCGGACGTGTCTTGGGGGTCCGCGGCGGCGTGTTCGGGGCTCGCTGGAGCTGGAGAAAAAACGAACTCGGCGGAGGCTGAGGCGGCTCGGGCTGCGGGCTTAGGTGATGGCTCCACTTGGACTTCTCGCTCGGCTGGCTTGCGCGGGGCTTGCTTCTGGTCGGCGGCGGCACGGGCGAGCTGCATTTCCTGAAGCGCTTTGGTGTTGTTGCGGATGGAGCGCTCAATGCGCTGGAGGTAGAGAGCGAGATTGGCTAGCGTCTTTTCCTCGCGGGGGTCGAGGGCGAGGGTGGCGTTGTTGTCGAAGATGCGGCTGACTTGCGCGGTTTCGAGAGCGCGTCCGCGCAGGGCTCGCCAATAGTCGTCGGCGATCATCTGGGCCAGGAGCTGTTCGGGGCGGCCGATGGGTTTGTAGAGATCGGTGTAGCTCTGGCAGTGGGCGTCGTAGGCGGGCTTGTCCTCGGGATCGAGGATCAAGGTCTGGCTGGTGAGGCCGTGCTTGTAGGCGTTCAGCCGGGATTCGCGTTGTTGCATGATGAGAGGTCTCCTCGATTTGAGAGTTGCATGGGGGACCTAATTTTTGGGGGGTTGGGAGGGGGGAAGTGGTGGGAGTGTTGGGGTTGTGGGGTTGTGACTGATGTCGAGAAAGTCGAAAAGCGTGCGGTGTTTGATTCACGGGACTGATCGGGCGGCCGCTTACCGAGCCCGCAGGGACCGAAGGCTAGAGCAGTCTCCGAGTGGCGCGTCACTCGGACGCGGTGTGTGAACTGGTGCACGAGGAAGCGACGCGATTCGGAAATCGCACCGTCCCGAGCGCTCTGGAATTTTCAGCGGGGATTGTATCGAAACGTAGGGCGTGGTTTGTCGTGCTGTTCTTCAGCGGACTTCCCGGCGTCGGGCGCCCCAGCCCTGGAGTCACTGTTTGAGGGGTAGAATCATCTAATGCTTAAGCGGACGGTGTCCTTCGCGGCCAAGTGCTTTCTGCTACTCGTGGGGTGCTCCGCGTATGCCCAGATTGCGGCTCTTGGAAAAGGATGGCTTTTGGATTCGGCCGGGAGCATCACCTCCGTGCCGAGTGAAGTGATTTCCGGCAAGAACTCCATAAAGGGCTCGGCTTCGGGCGTCGATTCGGGGACTTACAGTTCGTTCTTAGTGACAGATCCAACCTTTCTTCAATTTGCGCCGAACGGGACATACACGATCACGTTCAGCTATCGGATTCTCACGGCCAGCTCTGCCAGTTTTCAATTTGGGTTCTTTTCGTCGAGCGCTCAGGGGACCTTTCAGCCGACTTCCGTTGTCAAAAGCGCCGCCGGGACTTCCAGTACAGCTACGCTGACAGGCAAGCTCGGATCGTATTCGGATGTCCTAGGAGCCTGTCCGAATAAAACCGCAAGTTCGCAGGCATGAATGGAACGGAACCGGTACATAATGTTTTATGCCAAAGGGCTACCGAGACTACCTGCCGGAGCAAGACCTACTGTTGCCG